>ERZ1643247.1332-NODE-1332-length-23296-cov-7.309926_pt1 | contig 23296 bp, 16 predicted proteins | sample MGYA00579264_ERZ1643247 | MGnify/ENA primary metagenome ERZ1643247 (study PRJEB29033, sample SAMEA4952262) | chicken gut metagenome | biome: Broiler Chicken; feature: Gastrointestinal Tract; material: Caecum | place: Ireland | collected 2018 | study: Broiler... | reverse complement strand
GATCGAGTTCGCGCGGCTGAACATCACCAACACGGTGATGAGCAAGCGCTACCTTAAAAAGCTGGTCGAAGAGGGGAAGGTGCACGGCTGGGACGACCCGCGCATGCCCACGCTGTCCGGCCTTCGCAACCGCGGCATCCCCGCCGCGGCGGTGCGCGACTTCTGCGCGCGCATCGGCATTGCAAAGGCGCAGTCCGAATGCGAATATTCCTACTTCGAGGCGTGCGTGCGCGAGTATCTGAACGCGCATGCGGAGCGCGCGATGGGCATCGTCGACCCGCTCCCGCTCACGATCACCAATTACGAGGGCGAAGAGGAGCTGGACTTTGACAAAAACCCGACGGACGAGGGCGCGGGCACGCGCAGGGTGAAGTTCGGCAAACACCTTCTGATCGAGCGTTCGGACTTTTCGCTCGACCCGCCGCCCAAGTACTTCCGCCTCAAAAAGGACGGGGTGGTGCGCCTCAAAAACGCGTACATCGTGCGCTGCGACGGCTGGAACACGGACGAAAACGGCAACGTGACCGAAGTGCTCTGTTCCTATATCCCCGAAAGCCGCAGCGGCAGCGATACGAGCGGGATCAAGGCGAAGGGCGTCATCCAGTGGGTGAACGCGGAAGCATGCGTTCCCGCCGAGGTGCGGCAGTACGAGAGCCTGCTGCGCGACGCCGACTTCCCCGGGCAGGATTTTTCGGAGCGCATGAACGAGAACAGCGAACGCATCTTCGCGGGCGCGGCGGAGCCGTACCTCGCGGAGGCGGCGGAGGGGACGCCCTTCCAGCTCCTTCGCACGGGCTATTATAAAACGTGCACGGAAGGGGAAAAACTCGTGCTGTCCGAGATCGTGTCGCTGAAAGACAACTTCAACAAAAAGTAAGCAGACGGCGCACTTTTTTGGGCGGGAACGGCGCGCCGGGGCGCCGCCGCAGGCAGGAACTGCCAAGCGGAAAATCTGAGCCGATCCTTGTTGCGGGGTTGACAATTTCCCGCTTTGCATTTATAATAAAAACAGGTATCCGTCCGCGCCGCGGCGGGGACGGGAATAAGCCGAGAGGGTGAAGGAATGAAGATCTGTAAAAATTGCGGCTACGCCGCAGACGATTCGCAACTTCGCTGCCCGAAGTGCGGCGACCTTTTTGCGGAGGATATGGACAATATGCTCCGCGCGATGAAGTCAAATCTGAACAATTATAAGAGCGAAGTATCCGCCGCGCCTGCGGCGCAGCCTCCGCAGCAGGCGGCCGCGCAACCTGTACAGCCCGCCGCGCAGGCGCATGATCCCGCGCAGCAGCCCGCACAGGCATACGTCCCCGTGCAGCCGCAGGCGGCGTACCGGCCCGTACAGCCCGCGCAGTCCGCTCCCGCCTCCCGCGGGGAGGAGTACGAACTCAAAGCGGAACTTGCGCAGGTCAAAGGGGAACTTCGCGCCCTGCAGGGAGAAATGGACCGTTCGCGCGGGTACAGCCAGCCGCAGATGCCCGTGATCGTGCAGCCCGTTTCCGCCGCGCAGCCGCTTCCGCAGCAGCCGACGGTCATCTACCAGACCTACCCGCAGGCGGCTCCCGTCCAGGCGCCCGCCGTCGGGAAGAGCGCGGAGGCGGAGAAAAACGTGAAATACAAGCCGGGCAAAAGGCGCCCCGCGAAGATCCGCCGCTGCGGCAGCCGCATCTTTATCTCGATCGTCGTGCTTCTGATGATCGGGCTGAGCGTGGCGATGTTCTTCTTCGACTGGGTCGATAACATGTTCAGCGGGTTCGACATCATCGCCGCCCTCGGCGGGAACGAGAACGGCGCGCTGTTCGAACTGTATGTGAGCACCTGCATCACGGCAGATCAGCTCTGGTTCGGCGGCGTCGCCACGGCGTGCGAATACATCCTGCGCTACGGCGTGATCGTATACGCGGTCTTGCTCATCCTCGGGCTGCCCGTGCTGTTCAGCCTCGGCGGCAGGGTCAAGTTCAAGGGCTGGCACACCTTCTGCGCCTGGTCCTGCTTTATCTGCGCGCTGCTGTTCTTCCTCATCTTCTGGCTCGCGTCCGGCTTCTCGTCCATGACGCTGTGGTTCCTGCTCGGCGCAGGCGCGAACTTCGTCCGCTGCATCTTCCTGCTCTTCTATAAGGGCTACGACCATGAAGTGGACATCAACTTCAACAAACAGTAACGGACGGACATCACCGAAAAAGCTCCGCCCGCTTCCGAAGGGAAGCGGGCGGGTTTTTTATGCGCGGAAGGTATAGTTTTGCCCCGTCCTGCCCATACTTTCCGAGGAAGGAGGCGGACATGCAATTCTGTAAAAGCAACACCTGTAAAAATTTAGCGCGTTCGTTCGCGGGCGAAAGCCAGGCGGGCATGCGCTACCAGCTCATCGCCAAGCAGGCGACGGCGGAGGAGTACATCGTCCTGGCGGATACCATCCGCACCATCGCCAAGAACGAGACCTATCACGCCAAGACCTTTTTCGATACCCTTGTGCTGAACGCGGGCAGTACCGAAAACATCGTCATCGACGCGGGTTACCCGTTCCATTTCGGCACGCTGACCGAAAACCTGCGCTTTGCCGCGGAGGACGAGCGCGCCGAGTTCACGGAAGTATACCCCGCGTTCGCCGAAGAGGCGCGCAAAGAGGGGTACGAGGATGCCGCGCGGCTGTTCGAGATGGTCGCGGGCGTGGAAAAGGAGCACGAGATCGTGTTCCGCTTCCTGCACGAGTCGATGAAGGACGGCACGCTGTACAAGCGCGACAAGCCCACCCTTTGGGTGTGCAGCGAATGCGGCTACCGCGCCACGACCAAAGAGGCGTGGAAACTTTGCCCGCTGTGCAAGGCGAAACAGGGGCTCGTGCAGATCCCGCTGCCCTTCGGCTGAGCGGGCGCGGCGAGCGCCGCCGGACGGATCACGCTATCACGGGCGCTTTGCGCCTTGTAATAGAAAGGAGAAAGAACATGAAAAACAGCAAACAGAACGGAAGCGCACGTTCGGCACAGACCGAAAGCGCGCAGAGCAAGGCGGGTTCGGCAAAGAGCGCGCAGAGCGCGAAGAACTGCGGCTCTTCCAAGGGCACAAAGTCTTGCAAGTAAAGGGCGGAAAGGGGAGGAAGCCGAACAGGTCTTCCTATGACCCGAACGGCAGTTATACGGGCGTCGCCGCCGACGGCGGCGCGCCCGTGCAGGACGCCGACGACCTGTAAAGCGGAGGCGGCGGGGCAGTATGCCCCGCCGCTTTTGCCGTTTTTTCCGCATTGCCCTCCGCCTTGCCGCGCAGGCAACAAAATTTTACAACTTTCTTGCGGAAAACGCATTGACGGAACGGGAACGGGAATGGTAAAATAAGTAAGAAGCACAGAAATTTTTCCGCTTTGAAGGAGAGAAAAAGCAATGAAAGTCGGGATGCTGACCAGCGGCGGCGACTGCGCCGGGCTGAACGCCGTGATGCGCGCCATCGCGCTCAATCTGTACACGAACGTAAAAAATGTGGAGATCGTCGGCTTCCGCGACGGCTACGCTGGGCTGATCCGCGGCGAGGCGGTGCCCATGCAGCGCGCGGATTTTGAAGGGCTGCTCCGCGTCGGCGGTACCGTTCTCGGCACGACCCGCACCCCCTTCAAGCTCATGTCCGTGCCCGAAGCGGACGGCAGCACCCGCCTTGCCAAAATGGTGGCGGCGTACCGCCGCCTGGGGCTGGACTGCCTGTTCACGCTGGGCGGCGCGGGCACGCACAGGACGGCGGCGCTCCTCTGCGCGGAGGGGTGCAACGTCATCGGCCTGCCCAAGACCATCGACAACGACATCTACGGCACAGACGTCACGTTCGGGTTCCAAACCGCCGTCGACGTTGCGGCGGACGCGCTCGAACGCGTGCGCACCACGTCCGAAAGCCACCGCCGCACCATGCTCGTGGAAGTCATGGGCAACAAGGCGGGCTGGCTCACGCTGTACGCGGGCATCGCGGGCGGTGCGGACGTCATCCTGCTGCCCGAGATCCCGTTCAATCTCGATAAAGTGTGCGCCGCCGTCATGCAGGGATATGCGGCGGGCAAGCGCTGCATCGTCATCGCCGTGGGCGAAGGCGCCGCGCTGGACAGCGAAGCGCCCTTCAAGCGGCGCGAGCGCGTGTTTATCCGCACGGAGCGCGGCGAAACGACGGTGACGCAGCATCTTGCGGAAGTCATTCAGGAGCGCACGGGCGCGGAGACGCGCGCCACGGTGCTCGGGTATATCCAGCGCGGGGGCGAACCCTCCGCCTACGACAGGGTGCTCTGCACGCGGCTCGGAAGCTACGCCGCGCAGCTGTGCCGCGCGGGCAGGTTCGGCGTGACCGTCGCCGTCAGCGGCAACAGGATCACGTTCAACGCGCTGCCCGACATTGCGGGCAAGTACAAATTCGTCGACCCGAACGGCGAGATCGTGCGCGCCGCCGAGGAGACGGGCGTCTGCTTCGGCAGGTGAGCGGCAAACATTCAGGGAATTTCGTTCCCGCGCGTCGGCGCGGGGCAGGAGGTCTTATAATATGAAATATGCGGTCATAGACATCAGCTCGAGCAGCATCTCTCTGACGGCGGCAGACGATAAAGGGGGCGAACCTTTCTTCCGCGCGCGGGAGAGCCTGACCCTGCTGCACTACATGGACGGGCACGCGCTTTCGCAGCGCGGCATCGAAAAGCTGATCGAGGCGGTGCTTGCCATGCAGGAAAAATGCCGCAGCGTGGGCGTGGACATGCTCTACCTCATTTCGACGGCGGCGCTGCGCGCGGTGCTCAATTCCGAAGAGGTGCATGAGGAGATCTTTTCCGCAACGGGGATCCCGCTGAACTTCATCGACGGCGAAACGGAGGCGTACTGCGATTACGTCGCAAACCGCGCGTACGGCGAAGCGGAGGGCGGTGCGGTCCTGCTGGACGTCGGCGGGGCGAGCACGGAGATCTGCGACCTCAATATGGAGGACAGGGAAGGGCTTTGCTGCCTTGATTTCGGGATCCTGACGCTGCGCAAAAAATTCGTGGAAAAGATCCAGCCGGGCGAGGAGGAGGCGGAGCGCATCCGCAAATTCCTCAAAAAGCGCTTCAAAAAGGCGGGGCTGCCCAAAAAAGGGGTGTATGATACCGTCGTGCTCGCAGGCGCCACGAACCTTGCGCTCTACGCCGTCTATGCAGAGTATACCAAAACGCATACGGTGGGCGAGCGGGTCATGGACCTGAAAAAGTTCAGAAAACTGACCGAACACCTGCTTTCGGGAGCGGGGCGCGCCAAACTCATCCTGGACGTCGCGCCCGATAAGCTGTATGCGGTCGGGCTTGCGGCGGTCGTCGCCGAAGCGCTGTGCAAGCGGTTCGGCGCGGAAAAGATCGTCGTCAGCAATAAGGGCGTCAAGGAAGGGTATCTGGAACTGGTGCGTTCGGGCAGCTTCCGCGGCGCGTATTACGATTTTTCGCAGGAAGCGGGCGCGAAAGGGCGCTCCGTTCCGCAGGCGGCGGTAAGCAGACCTTCCGCACCGACGGGGAAAGAGCAGACCGTCGAAGCGAAAAAGGAGGGCGCAACGCCCGCGGCGGATGCGGCGGCACAGCCCGCAAAGCGGCGCGGCAGGCCCGCCAAAGCGAAAGCGGAGAGTGAAACGCCCGCGGCGGATGCGGCGGCACAGCCCGCAAAGCGGCGCGGCAGGCCCGCCAAAGCAAAAGCGGAGAGTGCAACGCCCGCGGCGGATGCGGCGGCGCAGCCCGCAAAGCGGCGCGGCAGGCCGCCCAAGGCGAAGGCGCCCGAACAGAACGGCGACGGTGAGGAAAACGTATGAAAGAAGATAGCGCCCTGAGTAAGGCGAAAAAGCGGTTTATCCGCGGCATTTATATCAATCGGGAATACAGCTGGCTGCAATTCAACAGCCGCGTGCTGCGGCAGGCGAACGACCCGACCAACCCGCTGCTGGAGCAATGCAAGTTTCTCTCCATCTTCGGGTCCAACCTGGACGAATTTTTCATGGTGCGGGTAGGGAGCCTGTTCAACGAAAACGTATCCGACCCCGACGAGGAGGAGAACAAGACGGGGCTGACCCCCGCAAAGCAGCTGGCGGGCATCATGGCGGTCGTGCGCAGGCTGTACAAGGAGCGCGAAACGGTGTACCGCGCCCTGCGCAAGCGCCTCTCCAAGGCGGGCGTGCGCATCCTCACCGACGAGGAGATCACGCCGCGGCAGAACGAACTGTGCAAACAGTATTTTCTTGAAAACATCACGCCCCTCCTTTCGCTGATGGTGCTGGACGCGAAGCACCCGATGATCCGCTTTGAAAACATGCGGCATTACATGCTCTACGAGCTGGAAAGGAACGGCCGCCGCATGATCGGCGTGCTGTACGTCAATCCCGCGGCGGAGCGGCTGTTCTGCGTGGGCAGCGGCAAAAAGGCGAAGGTCGTGCCGCTGGAAGTCCTTCTGCGCCGTTTCGGCTACCTCGCGTTCACGGGCTACGAGGTCAAACACCGCATCATGCTGCGCGTCACGCGCAATGCGGACGTGGATACGAGCATTTCGGACGCGGACGACGGGCATGACTTTTCGTACGTCATGCGCCAGACCATCGAGCGCCGTTCCAAGCTCGGCGCGGTGCGCGTCGAAGTGGACGACCTTTCGTCCCCGCTGTGTTCGTTCGTGCTGAAACAGGTCGGCGCGGGCGAAGAATGCTGCATCGAGGCGCCGGACTTTTTCAGCTACTCCTTCCTCGGCGGCATGGGCGCCTATTTCACAAAGGAACAGGCGGCGGCGCTCAAATACCCGCCGTTCAAGGGTGCGGTCGACCCCGTTTTGCGCGACGCGCCTTCGCTCATCGACTGCGTTTCGCAGCGCGACGTGTTCCTCTCGTACCCGTACGAGAGCATGTCGCCCCTCGTCGAACTGCTCGAAGAGTGCGCCAAGGATGAGCGCGTGCTTTCGGTCATGATCACGATCTACCGCCTTGCCAGCCATTCGCGCATCGTAGACGCGCTCTGCCGCGCCTGCGAAAACGGCAAGGAAGTGACCGCCGTCATCGAATTGTCCGCCCGTTTCGACGAGGAGAACAACCTGCACTTTGCCGAAAAGCTGCGCGACGCGGGCTGCAACATCATCTACGGCATGGGCAATTACAAGGTGCATTCCAAGATCGTCTCCATCGTGCTCAAAAAGGAGCAGGAGCTGGCGTACATCACGCACCTTGGCACGGGCAATTACAACGAATCGACGGCGAAGCAGTACACCGACCTCAACGTCATCACCGCGAACGAGGAGATCGGCGAGGACGCCGTGGCGTTCTTCCGCAACATCGGCATCGGAAACACGGAATTTTCCTATAAGCACCTGCTCGTCGCGCCCGAAACGCTCAAAGAGGGGATCCTCGGCTACATAGACCGCGAGATCGCCAAGGCGAAAGAGGGCGGCGCGGGGCGCATCGCGATGAAGATGAACAGCCTTACCGACAAGACCGTCATCGACAAACTCGTCGAAGCGAGCTGTGCGGGCGTGCGCGTGCGCCTTCTGGTGCGCGGCATCTGCTGCCTGCGCCCGGGCGTGGAGGGGAAAACGGAGAACATCACCGTCACCTCCGTCGTGGGGCGCTTCCTCGAGCATTCGCGCATCTATACCTTCGGCGAAGGGGAGGACCGCGTGACCTACATCTCCTCGGCGGACATGATGACGCGCAACACCGACAAGCGCGTCGAGATCGCCGCGCCCCTCCTGGACAAGGCGGTGGAAGAGCAGGTGTGTTCCTATCTGGAACTCATGCTCTCCGACAACGTGAAGGCGATGCATCTTTGCGAGGACGGCGTATACCGCCCCGCCGTGCGCGCGGAAGGGGAAAAGGAGATCAACGGGCAGGAGGAGTGCATCCGCCTGGCGCAGAAGCTGCAATGATCTTTCCGCGCGGGGCGCGTATGCGGCGCGCCGTCCGCGCCGCATACGCGCTTCGGAAACAAAACAGAAAAAGCACGGGACCGCTGTCCCGTGCTTTTGGTTGTTTTGGGTGTGACCGTTAAATGGGGATGATGCGCAGGATGTGCTTGCTGACGATCATCAGGATCAGGTCGATGAGCCAGATGATGTTCCAGCCGAGGACCAGGCGCAGGATCGCGGCGAGGATCTTCCCGTCCAGGATACGGGTGATAAAGCCGCAGACGAATGCCGTGACGGGGATGATCGCCAGGATCACGCTCACAAGATAGCTCAGACCGAAATAATCGCTCTTTCTTGCCATTTCAAATTCCTCCCTGATTTGGTATATATATATTATACCGATTTGCGGGGTGCGTTGTCAATACTTTCACAAAAAAAGTTCGGAGCAGAAGCATTTTTCTTTTCACCGCGTTTATACCGTCCATAAATTTTAATGATACTGCGAATCTGCGAATTTTGTTTGACAATTCCGGGGCGGGCGAATATAATGGAACACGAAGAAACAGCAAAGGCGCTGTGCCCGCGGAAGGGGAGTTCCCTCCGCGGCGCGGCGCTTTTTTTGTTGCAGTACAATGAGAGAGCCCCGCAGGGCAAAAGGAGAAACCGCTATGACAGTACCCGAAATGTTCGGCGAGAACGTGTTCAATCTGGACGTGATGCGCGAAAAGCTCCCCAAGGACGTGTTCAGATCGCTGAAAAAGACCATCGACGAGGGAAAACCGCTCGACAGCAGCATCGCAGGCGCCGTGGCGCATGCGATGAAGGAATGGGCGATCTCGAAAGGCGCGACGCATTACACCCACTGGTTCCAGCCGATGACGGGCGTCACCGCCGAAAAGCACGACAGTTTCATCTCACCCACGCAGGACGGCAAGGTCATCATGGAGTTTTCGGGCAAAGAGCTGGTCGTCGGCGAGCCCGATGCGTCCAGCTTTCCCAGCGGCGGCGTGCGCGCGACCTTCGAGGCGCGCGGCTACACCGCATGGGACCCGACTTCGTATGCGTTCATCAAGGAGGGCACGCTGTACATCCCGACCGCGTTCTACTCCTATACGGGCGAGGTGCTCGATAAAAAAGCGCCGCTTCTGAAGAGCATGGAGGCGCTGAACAAGCAGGCGCTGCGCATCCTGCGCCTGTTCGGCAACACGACGGCGAAACGCGTCGTTTCCACCGTCGGGCCCGAGCAGGAGTACTTCCTCATCGACCGCAAGATGTTCGATGCGCGCAAAGACCTCATTTACACGGGCAGGACGCTGTTCGGCGCAAAGCCGCCGAAGGGGCAGGAGCTGGAGGATCATTACTTCGGCGCGATCAAAACGCGCGTGAGCGAATTCATGCACGACCTCGACCAGGAGCTTTGGAAGCTGGGCATCCTTGCCAAGACCAAACACAACGAAGTCGCGCCCGCGCAGCATGAGCTTGCGCCCATCTTCTCCGTCACCAACGTGGCGTGCGACCACAACCAGCTGATGATGGAGACCATGAAGAAGGTCGCCGCGCGGCACGGCATGTACTGCCTGCTGCACGAAAAGCCGTTCGCGGGCATCAACGGCTCGGGCAAGCACAACAACTGGTCGATGAGCACGGATACGGGCGTCAATCTCCTCGATCCCGGTTCCACCCCCGCGGAGAACGGGCAGTTCATCCTCTTCCTCGTCGCCGTCATCAAGGCGGTGGACGACTACCAGGATCTTTTGCGCCTCTCCGTTGCGAGTGCGGGCAACGACCACAGGCTGGGCGCGAACGAAGCGCCGCCCGCCATCGTGTCCATCTTCCTCGGCGAGGAGCTCTCCGAAGTGCTGGAAGCGCTCGATCACGACGTCAAGTACGAGGGGAAGGGCAGGCAGATGATGAAGCTGGGCGTGGATACGCTGCCCGACCTGCCGAAGGACACGACCGACCGCAACCGCACGTCGCCGTTCGCCTTTACGGGCAACAAGTTCGAGTTCCGCATGCTCGGCTCCACCTTCTCCATTGCAGGGCCGAACATCATCATCAATACCATGGTGGCGGATACGCTGCGCGAATTTGCGGACGAACTCGAAAAGGCAGAGGACTTCAACACGGGGCTGCACGACCTCGTGGTCCGGGTGTACCGCGAGCATAAGCGCATCATCTTCAACGGCAACAACTATACCGACGAATGGAAGGAAGAGGCGGCGCGCCGCGGGCTTCTGAACCTCAAAAACACGGCGGAGGCGCTGCCGCACTTCTCGGACAAAAAGAACATCGCCCTTTTCGAACGCGAAGGCGTGTTCACCGAACGCGAAGTCACTTCCCGTACCGAGATCATGCTCGACAACTACGCAAAGGAGCTCGCCATCGAAGGGCTGACCATGATCGAGATGGCGAAGGAGGACATCTACCCCTCCGTCAACGCGTACATCTCCGACCTGTGCGACCTGATCGAAAAGAAGAGCAAGCTCGGCGTTCCCGCCGCCGCGGAGGAGGAGCTGGTCAAAAAACTCTCCGCCGCGAACGAAGCGATGTACTTCAAGGCAAACGAGATCGACAAACTGCTCATCGAGGCGAAGGAGAGCGCGAACGCGGAGGCGGCGGCGAAGTTCTTTGCGGAAAAGGTCATCCCCGTCATGCAGGAGCTGCGCGCCTATGCGGACGAGATGGAGCTTTCCACCGCGAAGAAGTACTGGCCGTTCCCGACCTACGGCGAGATCCTGTTCAGCGTGTAAGCGCGGCTGAAAACATTTCCCGCCCCCGCAGGGCGGAACCCCCGCTGCGAGCGGGTATGCGAAGTCTGAAAAAAAACAGAGGCAAAAGCGTTTTGCCCCGCACGGGGAGGGAAATCCCCGTGCGGGGCGGCGCGGATGCTCACAGGAAAATGAGCTGTTTTTGCCTGTGTTTTTATATTTTTCTTTCTAAATATTACGATTTTTAATTTTTGGAGGTAAATAACGATGTCTGATGGCTTGTTTTATGTCGTCGGCGCCGTGCTTGTATGGTTCATGCAGGCGGGGTTTGCGATGGTAGAAACGGGCTTCACGCGTGCGAAAAACGCAGGCAACATCATCATGAAAAACCTGATGGACTTTTGCCTGGGTACCATCGTATTCGTGTTGCTTGGTTTCGGTCTGTTGTTAGGTACCGATGCCTTAGGCGGTTTTATCGGTATTCCGAATCTGAAGATATTCTCTGATTTCCTTGACGCGGACGCGGAGGTCGCGCAGGATTTCTTCTTTAACCTTGTTTTCTGCGCAACGACCGCGACGATCGTCTCGGGGGCGATGGCGGAACGTACGAAGTTCCTTTCCTACTGCATCTATTCGCTGGTGATCAGCGCGATCGTTTATCCGATCGAAGCGCACTGGGTTTGGGGCGGCGGCTGGCTTTCGAACGCGCTCTTCGGGCATGCGACGTATGTTGACTTCGCCGGTTCTTCGCTCATTCACATGGTCGGCGGCATCTCTTCCATTATCGGCGCGCTCATTCTCGGTCCCCGCTGGGGCAAATACCTCGACAAGGACGGCAAGCCCACCCTTGTCCGCAAGGAAGTCAAATATGTACGCGCCATTCCCGGGCACAACCTGACCATCGGCGCGCTCGGCGTGTTCATCCTCTGGTTCTGTTGGTACGGTTTCAACGGCGCGGCGACCGAGTCGGTCGATCAGCTCGCGCAGGTGCTCGTCACCACGACGATCGCGACGGCTACGGCTACGTGCGCTACGATGATCTTTACTTGGATCAAAAACAAAAAGCCTGACGTCTCTATGACGCTCAACGGCTCTCTTGCCGGACTTGTCGCCATTACGGCGGGCTGCGCGAATGTCGATCCCATCGGCGCTTTCTTCATCGGGCTCATCGCGGGCGTGCTGGTGGACGTAGCGGTCGAGTTGATCGATAAAAAACTTCATATCGACGACCCTGTCGGCGCGATCGCGGTACACGGCGCGAACGGGCTGTGGGGCACGCTGGCGGTAGGCCTCTTCTCTTCCGCCGCGGTTTGCGAGGCGAACGGCCTGACGGCGCAGAACGGTCTGTTCTACGGCGGAGGCGGCTGGCTGCTGCTCACACAGCTGATCGGTATCCTCTGCATTGCGGCATGGACGATCCTTACAATGGTTGCTCTGTTCCTCCTCCTGAAAAAGACGGTCGGTCTGCGTGCGGCGAAAGTCGAGGAGATCGAAGGGCTTGACAAACACGAACACGGCCTGCCCAGCGCGTATGCGGACTTCGCGCCCGTTCCGCTGGCGGCGGAGATCATCGATCCCGAAGGGCTGCCTGCGGCAGTGGCTGCCGGCGCAGGGGTCACGGTCACGGATATGACCGTTCCCGCCATGCCCGCCGTGTCCGAAAGCAAAGAGGCGTCCGCGGCGAAGATGTCCAAGGTCGTCATCCTCACCAAGCAGTCTAAGTTCGAAGACCTCAAACAGGCGCTGAATGCGATCGGCGTGACGGGTCTGACGGTGACGCAGGTGCTCGGCTGCGGCGTGCAGAAGGGCGCGAGCGAATACTACCGCGGCGTCAAGGTCGATATGGATCTGCTGCCGAAGGTCAAGGTGGAAGTGGTCGTCAGCAAAGTGCCCGTGACCGAAGTCGTGGACGCGGCGCGCAAGGCGCTGTACACGGGGCATATCGGCGACGGCAAGATCTTCGTCTACGACGTCGAAGACGTGGTGCGCGTACGCACGGGCGAATCGGGTTACGACGCCTTGCAGGACGCCGATGACGAATAAACGGACGGCGTTTCCCCGCCGATAAGCGGGGGAAGGCACTGAACCAACTCACACACAGCTCTCTCATAGACAAGGACGGCGGCACCGCAGGGATGCGGGGCCGCTGTTCTACTATAGAGTTCACGAAAAAAGTTCACGCATTCCTCGCGCTCGTCGAAACAACACCTGCCTTGCAGCGGCTTGGTAAATACCAACCCGCATGCCCTGCGGCATTGTTTCTCCTCTTCCCAAAAATCTCGCAGTGCTTCCGCACGCTGCGATTTTCGGGAGCCCCTTTTGCTGCGGAATGCCGTGATTTTGAGGGGCAACCGCCACTCTTGCGAGATGGCGTTTTCCCCTCTGTGCGCGATATTTAAGGGCTACGTATTATAGAAATCGCGCACATTCACCCCTTTTCAGGAAAGCCGAAAGTTTTCGGCAAATTGAGTGCGCTTAGCCAAAATTGCGATTTTGGCACGCGCAGTTGATTATTAAAATAATAACTCGCGCAAGGGAAATCGCAATTTTCCGCAGCGCACCCCCATTTGGCAATACTTTGCCTGTTGCAGGAAAGGTGAAGCCGCACGATTTCTATAATGGCGTGCCCTGAATTATCGTGCGGCGAGGAAAACCTCCGCTATCCCGAACACAGTGAGGGTAGTGGGGTTGTCCTCAAATTCGCAGCAAACCGCAGCCGACAGCTCGGCGAGGTTTGCGCGAGCACTTTCGTGAACTAGTTTTTCTTACTCCTCGGCTTGAAGATGAGCGCAAAGAGGAAGGCGAACAGGATCGCCGCGGTCACGCCCGCCGCCGCGGCGGAAAGGGTGCCCGTCAGGGCGCCGAACAGCCCCGTTTCCGCGCCGCGGATCGCGCCGCGCGCCAGAAGGTACCCGAACCCCGAAATGGGCACCGTCGCCCCCGCGCCCGCAAATTCAACGACATACCGGTACAGCCCCAGCGCTTCCAACGCCACGCCCGCCAGCATGAAAAAGACGAGGATCTTCCCCGAAGTCAGTTTGGTAAAGTTGATGATGACCTGTGCCACCGCGCAGATCGCGCCGCCGACGGCGAACGCCTTTGCAAACCCGAGCAAAATGTTCAGATAGGGGTTCATAGCCTCTCCTCCCCGCGCGTTGCGCGCGCGTCCGTCCGCTCGATGGCGACGGCGTGGCTGATGCAGGGGATGGTCTCGCCCTGCCCCGACGAAACGGTGGAGAGCAGCGCGCCCGTCGCCGCAAACAGCACCCGTCCGAGGCCGCTCCGCTGCAGTTTGTCGTAGATGTAACTGCCGAGAACGACCGCGCTGCACCCCGCGCCGCTGCCGCCCTGGAACTCGTCTTCCACGATCTTGTACACGATCTCGCCGCAGTCCACATGGTTTTCGCCGATGTCCACGCCCTTTTCCCATAACAGGTCTTTCAGCAGCCTGCTCCCGAGCGCGCCCAGATCGCCCGTGAGCACGAGGTCGTAATAATCGGGCTCCCTGCCCGTGTCCGCAAAATGCGCCAGCAGGGTATCCGCCGCCGCAGGCGCCATCGCCGCGCCCATGTTGTTCACGTCCGAAACGCCGAAGTCGGTCACCCGCCCGCAGGTGCCGCAGGTGATCGCAGGGCCTTCTCCCTTTGCCGAAACGACGAAGCTGCCCGCGCCCGTCACCGTCCACTGCGACTGCGGCGGGCGGGTCGTGCCCAGCTCGAGCGGGTAACGGTACTGCCGCTCGGCGGAAGAAAAGTGGCTGCCCGTCGCCGCAACGACGTGCTGCGCGTAGCCGCCGTCCGTGAGGACGGCGGCGAGCAGCAGCCCCTCGCTCATCGTCGAACAGGCGCTGTAGATGCCGAGGAAGGGCAGTTTGGTCGCCCGCGCCGTAAAACTTGCCGAAATGATCTGGTTCAGCAGGTCGCCCGAAAGAAAAAAGTCTACGTCCGCCTCCGTAAGGCGCGCCTTTTCGATGCTTTTGCGCACCGCCGTCAGCAGCATTTTGCGCTCCGCGCGCTCAAACGTGTCTTCGCCGAACATGTCGTCGTCCAGCGGCACGTCTGCGTATCTGCCGACCACGCCCGCGCATTCCTTCGGTCCCGCGACCGTCGCCGTTGCCGTGATCTTCGGCGCGTTTTCAAAAAAGATCGTCCGCCCCTTGCGCATATCGTCCCTCCGCTCTTTCAGTTTGCGGGATCGGCCGCCAAAAAATACACGGGCGCCGCCGCAGGAAATCACGGGCGCGCCGTATGCGGGGGCGGTGCCGCCGCTGGAGTGCGGGCGTGCCGCCGCTGGAGTGCGGGCGTGCCGTATGCGGATTTTTGCGAAAGTCTTTACAAAACCGGACGGCTGTGGTATAATCGGGGTACGGAGGGGGGGAGAGATGAAACGGGAAAAGACCTTGCAAAGGGGCGTTTGTGTGGCGGTTTCGGCGCTTTTTGCCGCCGCGCTGTGCGCCGCGCCCCTCGGCGTTTCGGCGAATTCCGCGCTGTATGAATGGCAGGGGAGCATTGCGGGCGGCGTCACCGTGCAGGAAGAGGACTGCCCCGTCGTCGTGGAGCGGGAGCGGCTCGTTTTTACGGTCGGGGAACTGCCGCAGACGGAGTACCCGAGCGCGGATTCCTTCGATGAATACGGCGCGCACGTCACGGCGGAGTATGATTTTTACAACCCCGCCGACTATGACGCCGCCATGACGCTCGTGTTCCCGTACGGCACCCTGCCCGAATACGTTCCCGCGGGGTTTTCGCCCGTCTCCCGCTGCCGGGTGTCGGCGGACGGCGCTTCCGTTTCCGTGCGGGAGCGGGTCACCTACCAAAACGAATATGAGTTCGTATTGGAGGAGGGGCTGGCGCGGCTGTCCGATACTTTTGCGGAGGACGCCTTTTTTGCGCCCGACCTGCCCGTCACCGTATACGGCTATAAGGTCGAAAGCGAATACACGGGCGATTTTTATGCGCTTGCGACGTTCCCCGAACCGGAAACGGATGTTTCGCGCGTTTTTGTTTCGGGAGAGCGGTCTTACGCGGGAGGCGTGTATGGCGCCAATGTGCGGACGAGCAACGGCGGGATCATATGGGTCGCCGTGGCGGGAGAACCCGCGGCAGCGGTGTTCCGCCTGTTCGAAGGGGCGGACGGCAGCGCCGTGCAGGCGCGCGTGCGGCAGGTGTACGAAGGGGAATGCACCTTCGAACAGCTCGCGCTGTATTATTACGCGGGCGAAGAGGAGGGCAAAACCGATTGGTACAACGCCGCCGTCGCCGCGCTGAACGAACGGGAAACGTACATACCCTATTCCTTTTCGGACATGGAAATGCAAGGCAGGCTGCTGCACTGGCTGGAATACGAACTGACGGTTCCCGCGGGCGGGCGCGTCACCAATGCGGTCACGGCGCCGCTGTACCCTCGGGTGAGCCGCGTGTCCTCCTCGCGGCGCACGAATTACCGCTACAGCTATTACCTCTCGCCCGCGCAGACGTGGGCGGCGTTCGGCAGCCTTTCCGTCGAGGTGCGCACGCCGTACGAGCTTTCTTCCTGCAATCACCCGTACGAGCGCACGGAGGAGGGGTATTCGATCGCGCTGGATACGCTTCCCGACGGCGAGCTGTACTTTACGCTGCACGACGGGCAGCCCCATACGGGCGATCTGTTTGTGGGGTGGCTCGCGCGCACCATGCTGATCGCGGCGGCGGTGATCATCGTCGCGGTCTCGGCGGGGCTGCTCACCTGGGCGCTGATACGCCGCAAAAAACAGCCCCCGAAGGGCGGGAACGCCCCGCCGCAGGGGAGCGGGCGGCAGTGACGCCGTGCCTTATCCCGGCAGAAAGGGCTGTACGGCTGAAAATAAAAGAACATATAGAAAGAACATATAACGTATAGGGAGATAAAAGTCTATGAAAGTAGTCATCATCGGCGGCGTCGCGGGCGGCGCCACGGCTGCGGCGCGGCTGCGCCGCCTGGACGAGCACGCGGAGATCGTCGTGCTCGAGCGCAGCGGGTATGTTTCGTACGCGAACTGCGGGCTGCCGTACTATATCGGCGGGGTCATCCAAAACAAGAACGCGCTCACGCTGCAGACGCCGCAGAGCTTCAAAACGCGGTTCAACGTCGACGTGCGCGTGCACAGCGAGGCGGTCGCCGTCGACCGTGCCAAAAAAGAGGTGCGCGTGCGCGAAACGGAGAGCGGGCGCGAATATACGGAGCGCTACGATAAACTCATCCTTTCCCCGGGCGCGAGGGCGGTGGTCCCGCCCGTAGCGGGCGCGGACGATCCGCGCGTGTTCACGCTGCGCACGGTGGAGGATACCTTCCGCATCGCGGACTACATGGCGGCAAAGGGCGCAAAGCGCGCCGTCGTCATCGGCGGCGGGTTCGTCGGGCTGGAAATGGCGGAAAACCTTGCGGAGCGGGGCGTGCGCGTCTCCCTCTGCGAGGGCGCGGGGCAGGTCATGCCGCAGATGGACGCGGACATGGCGTGCTTTCTGCACGCGCGCCTGCGTTCGGCGGGCGTCGACCTGCGCCTGAACGCCAAAGTGCTCGGCTTTGCGGAGCAAGGGGGCGCGTTCACCGTCCGTACCGAAAAGGGCGACCTTCCCGCCGACTTTGCCGTGCTCGCCGTGGGCGTTGCGCCCGATACGGCGCTCGCCGCGGCGGCGGGGCTTGCCACGGGCGCGCGGGGCGCGCTGCTCGTGGATGAACACATGCGCACGTCGGACAAAGACATCTACGCCGTCGGCGACGCGGTGCTCGTCAGAAACGCCGTAACGGGCGCGGAGGGCGCGTTCGCCCTGGCGGGGCCTGCGAACAGGCAGGGCAGGATCGCGGCGGACAACGTGTGCGGCATCCCGTCCGTTTACCGCGGCGCGCAGGGCTCCGCCGTGCTCAAACTGTTCGATATGACGGCGGCGTTCACGGGGCTTTCGGAGCGCGCGGCGAAGGCGGCGGGCATCGCCTGCGACAAGGTCGTGCTCTTCTCCGCGAACCACGCGACGTACTACCCCGGCGCGCAGAACATGACGCTGAAAGTGCTTTTCCGTCCCGAAAACGGCGAGATCCTGGGCGCGCAGGCGGTGGGCTACGCGGGTACCGAAAAGCGCATCGACGTGCTTGCGGCGGCGATCCGCGCGAAGATGACCGCCGCGGACTTACAGGCGCTCGACCTGTGCTATGCGCCGCCGTACTCCTCGGCGAAGGACCCCGTCAACATGGCGGGGTACGTCATCGAAAACGTGCGCGCGGGCTGCAAGCAGTTCCACTGGCACGACCTTCCCGCCGTGTATGCGGATAAAGACGCGCAGCTTTTAGACGTGCGCACGGCCGCGGAATTTGCGGCGGGGCACTTCCCGCAGGCGCTGCATATCCCCGTGGACGAACTGCGCGGGCGTATGCACGAGCTGGACAAGAGCAAAAAGATCTACGTCAACTGCCAGAGCGGGCTCAGAAGTTACATCGCCTGCCGCATGCTCATGGGCGAAGGGTTCGACTGCTATAACTTTTCGGGCGGGTACCGCTATTACGCGGCGGTCGTGCAGGACGCCGCCGCCGAGGGCGTGCCCTGCCATCCCTGCGGCGTCCCCGTACGCGAATAGGGGAAGCGCGCCCCGCGGCGTAAATTGCAGGAAAAAGAAAGTTCCCGCGCCTGCGGCGGATTCAGAGAACGCCCGCGCCCGCGGCATTGCCGCGGGCGCGGGAAGAGCATAAAAACAGGGAAACAGGTCGCCCCGCGGCTCAGCCGCGGGGCGACCGTACTGTTTTCAGACGGGCTGCCGCGCGTACAGCGCGGCGAGCGCCTCGGCACGGGCGCGCACTTCGGCGGCGAGCGCCTTCGGTTCCAATACGCGCACGCCGTCGCCGAAGGAGAGGAGTTTGGAGAGCAGTACTTCCCCCGCGGGCAGCGTCGCCTCCGCAAACAATCCGCCGTTCACCGTGCGGATGCTCGCGATGCCCAGCCACTCCTCCGCGTCGGGCAGCGCCTTTTTTTCTACGGCGAGCCGCAGCTGCACCATCTCTGCGTCCTCGAAGGTGAAGTCCAGCGGCAGGTGCGCGCGGTCGATCTCCCGCCGCGCAAAGGTCTCGCCCGTGCCGCTCGCGCTGCGCACGCGGCTGATGCGGAACAGGCGGAAGTCCTGCCGCGTGCGGCACCAGGCGTACAGGTACCAGATGTTCTGTTTGTAGATGAGCAGGTGCGGCTCCACCACGCGGCGGCTCTCCCGCCCCGCGCGGTCGATGTACGAAAGGTCGAGGCATTCGCGGCGCTCGGTCGCGTCCTCCAGGGCGTGCAGCTTGTCCGAAAAGTCGTACGCGTCCCCCCAGCTGCTGCCGTCCACGAGGATGTTCCCCGAAAGAGCGAGGCTCCTGCCGTCCGCCTTGTGCTGCTGCGTCAGCTTTTCCAGCGCCGTTTTGCAGGGCTCGTCGTGCATCTGCTCGTACAGGGCGTTCAGCGCGTTCACCGCCGCGCCGTACTCCTCTTCGGTGAAAAAGTTTTCGGGCAGGCGGTAGGTGTCGGGCAGGCACACGCCGCCGCTGCGCCCCCGCTCCACGGTGAGCGGCACGCCCGCCACGCTCAGTTCTTCGACGTAGCGGTATACGCTGCGCGCGCTTACGCCGCACTCCCGCGCCAGCTGCGCCGCGCTGACCTTGCGCCGCCGCAGCAGTTTGAATAAGATCTGCAGCATGACCTGAAATTTCATCGCTTTCCTCCCGCCCGCGCGCCCTTCGGCGCGCGGGGTCTTTTTGTCCGCCCGAAAAAATTTTCCGCGGGGCGGTATATCCCGCGCCCTTTGTGCCTATGATAAAGGGAACGGAAAAAATTTTTTCGGTTTTGCAGAATTATTTTAATATACGTGACAATATCTGTCAAGTATATTGTGTTAGGATAGGGGCGTAAACAGGAGGACGGCAATGAAATTTTTCGGAGGAAAGAAAGATAAGGCGGCGGTGTTCCTTCCCGCGTCGGAAGGGGATTTTAAGATCGTGCGCAGGGAAGGTGCGGGGCTCTTCGGCGGGCAAAGGCAGGGCGCGCAGGGCGGACAGGGAGTCCGCTCCGCGCAAAACGCCGCTGCGCCGCTGCGCGGTCCGATCCCGTTTGCGGTGTGCGGCGGAGCCGCTCCGCGCGCGGCGGGCGCTTCTGGACAGGAAGCGGCGAAGCAGGCGCTTTGGGCGCGCTATGCGGGCACGGTCGCCTTCCTGCTCGCGCAGGCGCAAAAGGTCGCCCCGCAGGCGGTGCAGGAACGAACGGCTGCCGCGGCTTTGCAGGCCGCTGAAAAGGCAGATAGGGCGGCGCGCGGTCCTTTCCCGCCGCGCAGTCTGCGCCCCGTCTGCGGCGATCCCTTTGCGCGCCGCAACGGATCGGCGGTGGAGAGCGCGGAGCCCGTTCGCGGAACGATCGTCCGTACGGACGCGTCCGCCGCGGAACACGCGTTGGAGGAGGGCTTTGCGCGTCTCTCCCGTCTGGCGGGGCTGAACGTAGCCGAACGCCTTGCGGCACGGGGCTGAACGTCGTATGCCGTAAGGCAGAAAGTACGTTAGGGGGTGTGTTGCGCGGTGGGTACGGCAGCAAAAAATCAAACGGGCGCAGCTTTTGCTGCGCCCGTTTGGCTGTATGTGTGTGGTCGATAATGGTTTGTCCTCTCCTCTTACAAAGCGTTGTTCAGCGCCAAACAGTCGGCTTGCCGTCTACATAGCGCCAATAATTGCCGCCATCTGTCGGCTGCTCTTTACTGTAATAGTAGCGCGTTGCATCGGTTAGGCTGTCATTATAGCTGCCGATTTCGATTTTTTCCCATTCCGCAGCCGTTCCCGTATAGAAGACGGAAGGATAGTCATAGTTATAAAATGCGTAATCGTCAATGATGGTTATGCTTTTAGGGATGATGATAGGGTTAAAGAAGAAGCAATCGTAAAATGCATAACTGCCAATGGTGGTTACGCTTCCATCGGCGGGAATTTTACTGTTTTTGCAACCAACCAGCAATGTTTTGCTTGCAGTTTCGATCAAACAATTCCCGCTACTGTGGTATACGGTATTGTTTGGATCAACAGTAATGGTGCTTAGGCTAATACCTTCAGGGAAGGCACGTTTGCCTATGGCTGTCACTCCGATTCCGATTGTAATGTCGGTGAGATTAGTGCAATTAAAGAATGCGTAATCGCCAATAGTTATTACACTGTATGGTATAACGATCTCGGTAATTGCGCTGCAATTCTGAAACGCACCGTCACCGATGCGGGTTGTGCTGTTAGGAATGTCTATTTCGGTAAGCCTGCGACAGCTGCTGAATGCATTATTGCCAATATCAGTCAAGTATATTGGGAGTTTAATGGAGGAAAGGCTGGTACATGATAGGAATGCAGAAGCCCCAATGCTCGTCACGCTGTTTGGAAGAGATATTGTTGTGAGATCAGTACAACCGGAAAAAGCAGAGTCGCCGATGCTGCTCATATGATTTTGAAGGACAACTTCGGTAAGGTTTTCGCATTTAAAAAATGCATTTTTGTCAATATATTCCCCGTCAATGATCGTTACTTTTTTTAAGGATTGAGGGACATAATCGCCGTTCTCCGAATAAGAGTCTGCTCCAAAAATGTAACCCAAATATGTATTTTTGGTGTTGTCTTTTTTTTCACCGACAAATGGTATGGTAAGTTCTATAAGATTGTTACATCCTTTGAGCGCGTCGCTGCCGAGATAGGTTACACTGTAAGGGATCGTGATTTCGGTAAGTTTGCTACAACCGTCAAAAGCACTTGTACCAATGTTTATAATACCATCCGCAATTGTAACTTCGCTCAAATTGTAGCAATCCGAGAATGCAGAGCTTTCGATATTGGTTACACTGCCGGGGATCGCGACAGCTGTAAGTTTGTAACAATTGCTGAACGCTGAATAACCAATATTTTTTACGCCATAGGGGATAGTGATAGAGGTAAGAAGTTTACAATCACGAAACGCTCCGGACGCAATCGTTTTTGTACCGGATTTGATTTCATAGGAATCGGAGATGGTGTCTCTTGCCTCGATCAGATGCTTGCCGATATACAGCACATCATTTTCCCAATTGCTTTCGTTGTTGTAATATGCACTATCTTTGAAGGAGGTGCCTATTTCGGTTACACTGTCTGGAATGGTGATGGAAGCAAGGCTGTTGCAATAGTCAAAAGCCGAACCGCCGATGCTGGTTACATTATCAGGAATAACGATTTCAGTAATGCTGCTGCATTTGTAGAATGCCATACTGCCAATGCTTGTTAGGTTTTTAGGGAAAGTAATGGAAGTAAGGCTACTGCAGTTATTGAATACTGAATCACCGATGCTTGTTAGACTCTCAGGGAAAGTAACGGAAGTAAGACTATTGCAGCCGCTGAATAATTTCTTGTTAAGGGTAGTTAAACCGCTTCCGATCACGACATCGGTCAAGGATGTGCAATCAGAGAAAGCAGAACAATCAATAGCAGATACACTGTTCGGAATGGTAACTTTTTTGAGGGTACTGCATCCTTCGAACGCACCCCATCCAATGGCGGTCACATCGTTTGGAATAGTGGCTTCGGTAAGGCTGCTGCAATTGTAAAATGCGTAATCGCCTATTTCGGTCACTGTGTTTGGGATCGTGATAGAATCAAGGTTTTCGCAGTTATAAAACGTGTAATCGCTGATTTTGTTCAAAGTGCGTGGAAGCGAAACGGAAGTTAAACTGTTGCAATCTCGGAATGCAAAAGTACCAATAGAGGTCACACTATCAGGGATCGTCACGGAAATCAGGTTGCTGCAAAAGCTGAACGCACCGCTGTAAATTTCGGTCACGCTGTCTGGGATAATGACATTTGTAATGCTGTTGCAGCCCGAAAATGCGGAATAATAAATACAAGTTACCGGTAATCCTTTATGAACAGGCGGGATCACGATTTTTTCGCTTGTAGCCGTACCGATCCGATTAACAGCATAGGCAGTACCATTATTGATTAAGTAAAAACTTAAATTTTCTGTAAAACCAGTCGGATCATCGGAATCGTCGGGGTCGGCGGGATCGGTCACGCCAGGATCATCGGTTGTTGGGTTTTCGCTGCCTCCGCATGCGGCAAAGACAACCATACAACTAAGCCATAGTAGAAACAGAAGTAGAACGGTCAAAACTTTTTTCATCAAATTCCTCCCAAAAAAGTGATTTTCCGCAGGGGTATCTGCGCGCCGCAATATAAAAAAGCGTGCCTTCAACCGAAGACACGCCCTGCACCTGTATCTCCGATTGCCGTCACACAAACTCCGTTTCACAGGATAAAGAGATACGAAAATGCCTGTTTTCGTACCTGTGAAACAAAATTCAGTTTGTGTGACGGTCACAGTATAGCACATTCGCCTGCAAAAAGCAAGGTTTTTACGGCAGGGGAAGAAGAAATGCGCACAGCCGCGCCCCTCGCAGCGCGCTATAATTACAGCTTTTTTCGAGTATAAGTTTTATTTATAGGAAGTTTTGCGGCAGAATGTTTGCAAATTCCGTGTAAGAATGGTACAATACTTGATGAAAATAAAAAACAAAGGAGTTTTTTACTATGTCGTATGTAGAGAGCGTTCTTGAACGCGTAAAGGCACAGAACCCCAACGAGCCTGAATTCCACCAGGCCGTGACCGAAGTGCTGAACAGCCTGAAAGCGGCGATCGACGCGAACCCGCAGTATGAAAAGGCGGGGCTTCTGGAGCGTTTGGTCGAACCCGAGCGCATCGTCATGTTCCGCGTTCCCTGG
>ERZ1643247.1331-NODE-1331-length-23297-cov-41.254109_pt1 | contig 23297 bp, 21 predicted proteins | sample MGYA00579264_ERZ1643247 | MGnify/ENA primary metagenome ERZ1643247 (study PRJEB29033, sample SAMEA4952262) | chicken gut metagenome | biome: Broiler Chicken; feature: Gastrointestinal Tract; material: Caecum | place: Ireland | collected 2018 | study: Broiler... | reverse complement strand
GGCGGCAAAACGGAATGTTTCGGCTTAACCGCGACTGACACTATTATTAAATGTGCGTTTTCCGCCCGGTTTTTACAGGGCTTGCTCGGCTTTGCGCCGCTTTATTCCGCCGCTTTTACAGGTTGCTTTTTTCGCTTCGTTGGTTTATAATCGGAATACGAAACGATGCGCCGCGCTGCGCAAAAAAGGAGGCATTATGTTACCGCGCGAAAGATTTTTCCGCACCATTCAGAACCAAAAGACGGATAAAATTCCCAATTTCAATATCATTATGGGGTTTTCCGCCGCCTATTCGGGCAGGACGTACCGCGAATACGCCTCCGATTATAAAGTACTGTGCGAATGCGACCTGCGCTGCGCGGAAGATTTCCGGCTGGATATTCTTTCCGCCATTTCCGACCCGATGCGTGAGGCGGAGAGCTTCGGTGCGGAAGTTTTGCTGCCCGAAGACGGAGTGCCGTACAGCCCCGTTCCCCTTCTGACGGATCTTTCGCAGGTAAAGGCGCTGCACGCCGCAGCTCCCGAAAACAGCCCCCGCACGCTCGACCGGCTGAAAGCCGTGGAATATTTTAAAAAAACAGCCTCCCGATACGTTATCGGGGGCTGGGTGGAAGGCGCGTTTGCCGAATGCTGCGATCTGCGGGGAATCGATATGTTTATGATGGATATTGCCCTGGAAGAGCCGGAGCGCATCCATGAATTTCTGCAAAAGACGTGCGAACAGGCAATCCGCTTTGCGCTCCTGCAAATCGAGGCGGGCGCAGACATCATCGGCATCGGCGATGCCGCCGCTTCGCTCATATCCCCCGAAATGTTCGCCGAATTCGCATTTCCCTATCAGAAGAAGATCGTCGACGCGGTGCATGCGGCGGGCGCGCATACCAAGCTGCATATTTGCGGCAACACGACGGCTGTTCTGCCGCAGATGATCGAAACGGGCAGCGACCTGATCGATCTCGACTGGATGGTAGACCTCGCAACGGCAAAACGGCTATTGCAGGGAAGACATACCGTTCTCTGCGGAAATTACGACCCGGTCGCCGTGCTTTTGCAGGGAACGCCCGGGAAAATCGCCCATGCGGTGAACGCCTGCGCCGACACCGTTCCGGATTACTATATCTCCTCCGCCGGCTGCGAAGTGCCGCGCGACACCCCCGCGGAAAACCTGCTCGCCGTCGCCGACGCGCTCGACGGCAGATCAAACTGACCCGCCGCTTTGGGATTTTCGATAAAAATATACCGTACAGCTCTGCCTGTACGGTATGACGGCTTCCAAATCCAAAAATTCCCCGAATTTCGGGGAATTTTTGATTTTTGCAATTATCTTATAAAAACCATATCTGCATATCCCCTTTGCCGCGGTTCGCCCACGAGAAATAGGGAATGAGTTTCAATGTAAACTTTTCGGGCACGGGCGGCTGGTAGGAATACAGCGCCTCCCCCGTGCGCAGCCGCTCGGCGGGTACTTCCAGCGTGAAATATTCCCCGACCGACTTTTTCGCGCCCGCAAGGCTTTTGAGGCGCACCGAGCGCAGGTTTTTGCCGTTGTCTGCGCTCTCCGCGCACAATATCATCGCTCCGTACTCCACCGCCTTGCGGCCGTTGTCGTACCACACGTTTTCGTTGGCGTACACGAATTTCGATTTGATATGGAAATCCAGAGCAATCTTCGTTTCGCCCCTGCAATCGAGGGAAATATACCCTTCCTCGGCGGCGGGCGAAACAACTTTGCCGTTCACCTTCATCGAAACGCCGCCGTTCCAGGCGGGAACGCGCAGCTTTAACCTGCAATCGCCCGAAACGCGCAAGCTCGCCCTGCCGCCGTAGGGCATTTCGCTGTCGATTTCGATTTTCGCGCCGCCGACTTGCACCGACGACGAGATATACTGGTTGATATACACGAAATCCCCTTCCCTTCCGTAGATATAGCCGCCGACGCTCTCGATGAAGCGGGTGAGGTTGGGCGGGCAGCAGGAGCAGTCGAACACCTCCACGCGCTCGGGGATGGGGCAGAACAGCTTGGTTTTCAGTCCCTCGTTGTAGTCGTAGATCCCCTCGTGAAATTCGAGCGGATTGACGTAGAAGAAACCCTTGCCGTCCTTGCTTTCGCCCGCGAGGATGTTGTTGTATAAGACGCGCTCGAAAATTTCGTGGTAGACGGCGCGGTTTTTGATTTTGGCGAGGCGGTCGCAGAAGAACGCCAGGGCGATCGCCGAGCACGTTTCGCTGTACGCAAAGATGTTGGGCAAATCGTACGGGAAGGTAAAGGTTTCCCCGTGGTAGGAGGAGCCCGTGCCGCCCGTGATATACATTTTTTTGCTTACAATGTCCTCGAACAGCGTTTCGCAGGTTTCGGCGAGCTGTTTATCCCCTTTCAGCCGCGCCACGTCCGCCATGGCGATATACAGGTACAGCGCGCGCACCGCGTGACCCTCCGCCGTTTTCTGTTCGCGCACGGGCGCGTGATCCTGGTGATAGATGGGATAGGTGAAGGCGTACGTTTCCTCGTTGTGCCTGCCCCGCTCCTCGATGAAATAGTCGGCGAGGTCGAGGTACTTTTGCGCGCCCGTCGAATTGTACAGCTTTACGAGCGCCAGTTCGATTTCGGGATGACCGCAGGTGAAAAATCCCGCGTCCTTTCTGACGTAGAACCGTTCGTAGATATAGTCGGCGTATTTTATCATCGCGGCGTACAGCTTATCGTCGACGCCCGCCTCGTGCAGGGCGACCGCCGCCTCGATTAAATGTCCCGCACAATACAGCTCGTGTTCGGGGCGTTTTTTGAAGATGTTTTCCGGCTCGTACACCTGAAAATAGCTGTTGAAATACCCGCACGGCAGCTGGCTGCTGCAGATGTCGGCGATCGCCTCGTCCGCCCACTGTTTCAGCTGCGCGTCCTGCTTTTTGGCGAGGATGTTTGCGACGCTCTCCAGCCACTTGGCGATGTCGCTGTCCCAAAAGACGTGCGGCTTGTGCGCGTCGTCGCGGATACACTTCATCGCATGGAAGCGACCCGTTTCCTGAAAACGTTTGTAAATATTGTATACCGAAACTTCGGCGTTCAGCGCCTGCAAATCGCGGAAAAATCCGCTCCTGATCTCCACCTGCTTGAAATCGACCGTCTGCATTTTTCAGTCCTCCTCTTCTTTTTCCAATAGAAAGGCGCCCGCACTGTACTCCTCGGGTTCGAGGCGCAACACCCCGCCCTCGGCGCGATATCGGAGCGTCGTATACGCCGAAATTAGCCGATACCCCGCGATGTCCGTTTCGCAGGCGCCGAACGGCTCCTCGAAAAAGTGCGCCAAAACGAGCATCCGTCTTTTGTCTTGCGATATTTTTTTATAGATCTGGCACCCCTTCGGGTCGCGGTAGTAGCGGATATTGCAGAAAACGTCGGCAATGTCGCCCGAGGCGACGATATCCTTGGCGGCGGAATAAAATTCAAGCCCCTCAGAGATTTTTTGCATCTGCTCTGCGGTTATCTTATGCACGTCGCCCGAAAGGCAGATGCGCCCGAACATCGCCGCCGTCAGCGACCAGACGATGCGCGCGGGGGTATCCGCTTCGCGGATGACCGCCCAAATCTGGCTCTGCCGCGCGGGGATGACGCGCGAAACGTTGGCGGCGACGAGCGGAATTTCCTTGCATTCGTGCGCGTCCGAAAAACTGCACATGGAAACGCGGCTCATGCGCAGCGGTTCGATGCGGCTTCCTCCCGACGCGCAGTTTTCGATGACGATGCCGGGAACCGAATCTTTCAGCCGCGCGAGCCATCCAATGCTCTCCTCGGCGACCTGCCTGCCGCCCTCGCCCAAACTTTCGGCGCCGTCCACGCCCATGCCGATGCTGTCGTTATAGTCGATTTTAATATATTCGAACCCATTTTCGCGCAGAAAGTCGCACATTTTGCGAGTAAGGTAGGCGGTAACTTCGCCGCTGCGCAGGTCAAAAAAGCGCCGCGCACCCGTCGTAAGAGGAACTCCGTCGCGCGTTACAAACAACTCCTCGCGGCGGTAAATTTCACTTTCGCATCCCGCCACTTCAAACTCGAACCAGACGCCCGCCTTTTTGCCGCTTTGGCGGATCGCGTCGGCAACTGCCCTGATGCCGTGCGGGAAGAGGGATTTGCTCGGATTCCAATCTCCCATGGCGGCGCCCCAATCGCAATGGTCGGGCTTGTACCAGCCGGCATCGATGACGAAATATTCGACGGGAAGATTGCGGATGCTCTCTAAAATTCTGAGAATATTCTCCTCGCTCGGCACGCCCCATGTGGTGCAGTATTCGTTAAACAGAACGGGCATTCCCTGCTCGCTTTCGGGAAGCGTACCCGACGCGAGAAGGCGCCTGTCCTGAAAGCGTACGAAGGCATTGCATGCATCCTGCGCGTTCCCGCGCCCTACCCAGATATAGGCTTTATGCGTCGAAAAACTCGCACCGTCTGCAATTTTTTTGAACCAATGCCCAAACTCGTAGTCGGCAAGCCCGCCCGAAAGTGAGCACGTTTCGCGCAGTTTGTACGCCTCCATCTGCCAGCTGTACGGCGCTTCGAGCATTGCCGCCCAGACGCAGCCGCCGCCCTCGACGGCGGCGAAGGGAAACCAGCCGCGGTTGGGCATGCTGCCCACCTGCCCGAACCGTTCGCTCTTGACGCCGTGCTGCGCCCAGCTCTTATCCAGCCCCAGCTCGCAGAACTCGTCCTCTTTCAGGCGGCACTCGCGGCTCCAGGCGCTCGTCATGCGCACGAGCTTCATGCCGATATCCGAAAATGCACCGCCGTGCGGCGCGCCGATGCCGCCGAGCGAAAAGCTCTGCAACTGCTCGAGCACCTGTTCCCGCCCCGAGCGGTTGCGGTATTCCACCCAAACGGAAAACACGCCCGTATCCGCGTCGTATTCGAGGGTGTGGATATATTCGTTCCCCGCGCCGTCCGAAAGGCAGGTGACAACGGAATGTTCGGCCGCGGACTGCTCCTCGATGCGCAAAAGCACGCTCGAAGAGTTGCGCATGGTCATCCCCTCCGAATAATCAACGAGGGAACGCGCGCCGCGCAGGCGCGCCTGGACCATCGAATCGCAGAAATGCGCGTCGGGTTCGGCGGGCATGTCTGCCGGCAAAAGCACGAGGCCGACGCCGAACTCGGGCGTCTGCAAATAGCGAACGGCACAGCCGCCGAAGATATATTCCCGATACAGCATAAAAGTATCCCCTTTCCGGTTTTTTGTTTCATTATAGCACGCTTGCGCGCGTTCTTCCTGCGTATTTTTATCGGATGACTGCGATTTTTTATCGCTGCCGCACGGAAACGGGGCGGCACCGCGCCGCAGTGCCGCCCCCGCCGCATACCGCACCCGCAACCCGACGGCGGGATGCGGAAGTACGGGCTATTTCCGCTTCCAAATGACGTCCGACCACATCAGCTCTTTCTTGAACTGATTGATTTCGGTGTTCTCGTCGATGACGACGCACTCGATGCCCCACATATCCGCCAGATCGCGCATCTGCTGCACGGTCACTTCGGAGGATACGACGGTGTGGTGCGCGCCGCCCGCATAGATCCACGCCGCGACGCCCTCCTTGAAATTGGGTTTGTACTTCCACATCAGCCCGCCGACGGGGAGGTTGGGCATCTTATGCGGGTATTTGACGAGCTCGATCTTCTGCACGATGAGGCGCATCCGGTCGCCCATATCGATCATGGAGACGGCGACCGCCTCGGGCGCGGAGATGCCCTCGAACACGAGGCGCGCGGGATCGGACTTGCCGCCGATGCCGAGCGGGTGCACCTGAATTTCCGGCTTGGTCGCAGCGAACTGCGGCGAAACTTCGAGCATGTGCGCACCGAGGCACAACCCGTCCGCGAGGTCGTAGGTGTAGTCCTCCATGAGACCCGTGCCCTTCTGCCCCGCCATGTACTGCATGATCGCGCCCAGCGCGGCGATCTTCCAGTCGCCCTCCGCGCCGAAGCCGTAACCCTTGCTCTGCAGATCCTGAATGGCGAGCCCGGGGAGCTGGTTCAGCCCGTGCAGCGCGCCGAAATGGTCGACGATGCCGATGTAGCCACCCTTGTCCTTGCAGAATTTATCGATGGCGATTTCGTACTTCGCCTGCTCGCGCACGACGTCGATGCGCTTGGTACCCATCGTATATTTTTTATTATACTCCGCCATCATGGCGTCCACTTCCTTGTCGGTCACCTTTTCGATGTACTCGACGAGGTCGCCGATGGGATAGTAATCGACCTGCCAGCCGAAGCCGATGTGCGCCTCCACCTTGTCGCCCTCGGTGACGGCGACGTCACGCATGTTATCGGAGAAGCGGCAGACCTTGACCGTTTTGGAGAAAGCATAACCCGCGGCGACCTTGCACCAGGCGGCGAGCTCTTTGAGCGCTTCCTCGTCCTTATAGTAACCGACGATGACCTTGTTGTCCTTGCGCAGGCGGGAGACGATATAGCCGAACTCCCTGTCGCCGTGCGCCGCCTGGTTTTCGTTCATGAAGTCCATGTCGATGGTGTCGTACGGCAGCTTTTCGTTGTACTGGGTCGCAAAGTGGCACATGGGCTTTTGCAGCATGGAAAGCCCCTTAATCCACATTTTCGCGGGCGAGAAAGTGTGGCACCAGGTGATGATGCCGATGCAGTTGTCGTCCGCGTTGACCTGCTTGATCGCCGCGACGATCTCGTCCGAGCTCTTGCAGGTAGTGAGGTATTTGACGGTAACGGGCATGCGCTCGTTCACATAGTTCGCCATCTCCTCGGAGTGCTGCGCAACATGTTCGAGCACGTCCGCACCGTACAGCGTTTGGGAACCTGTCAGCCAATAAACGATTTTCTCTTTCATTTTTTATTTCCTCTCTGAATTTTTATTTTTAATGATTTAATGTACAAAACCGTGCAGAACAGTTTTGTACAAACTCGCAAGAGCAAAAACCACGCTTTTTGCTCTTGCACTCCATTTGGCAATCCCTTGCCTTACGGAAGGGGTGAAATCGATGCGCATATTTGTGGTGTGCCATTCAAAAGCGCATCGATAAGGGGAAAACCGCTCGGGTTTCCCCTCCAATCACGACAAATAATTTTGTCAGCTCAAAATTATTTGTGTGAACCCTGCCCGTAGTAGGCATTCTTCCCGTGCTTGCGCAGATAATGCTTATCCATCATGAACTTGTCCGCGCGCTGCACTTTCGGGTTGACGCTTTCGGTGATGAACGCCATCTTCGCCACTTCCTCGATAACGGTAGCGTTGTAGACGGAAGCGTCGGCATCCTTGCCGAAGGCGAACACGCCGTGGCTCTTGACGAGCACGCCCGGCACTTCCAGCGGCTTTAAATTGTCCTTTTTAAACCGTTCGATAATCACGAGCCCCGTGTTCTTTTCGTACTCCCCTTCGATCTCCTCTTTCGTGAGCGACCGCGCGCAGGGAATGTCGCCGTAGAAATAGTCGGCGTGGGTCGTGCCGTAGAAGGGAATATCTCTGCCCGCCTGCGCCCAGCTCGTGGCGAAGGTGGAATGGGTGTGCGTGACGCCGCCGACATCGGGGAACGCCTTGTAAAACTCGATGTGCGTGGGCGTATCGCTGGACGGGCGCAGAGTGCCGTCCACCACCTTGCCGTTCAGATCGACGACGACCATGTCCTTTTCCGTCATGTCGTCGTAGGAAACGCCGCTCGGCTTGATGACGAGAAGCCCGCTCTCGCGGTCGAATGCGCTGACGTTGCCCCAGGTAAAGAGCACCAGCTTGTTTTTGACCAGGTCGAGGTTCGCCTTCAAAACCTTCTTTTTCAGATCCTCCAACATAGTATATTCCCTCCCGAAAAAATTACTCTTTCAATAGTATTTACACTGTGACTCTGCTTTAATCGACGGAAACGACTGCCTGTTGCACGACGGGCAGCGCCTTGACATAACGCCCGGTGAATTTTTCGAACCCCTCGACGTCCTTCGGGTCGGGGGCAAGGGTCACGCCCTCCTGCCCCGCGAATACTTTATTGTCGAGATACTCTTCGAGCGTTTCGCCGTCCTTTTTCTGCACGCGGAAGTTCGCGAGTACAGCAATGCCCCACGCGCCGCCCTCGCCCGCCGTCTTCATGACGGTGACGGGCGCGTCGATCGCCGCCGCAAGGTAGCTTTGGGCGACTTTTTCCGTCTTGAAAATGCCGCCGTGACCGGTAATCGAATCCAGCTTAACCTTCTCTGTTTTCAAAAGGATGTCGCACCCTACTTTGAGCGCGCCGAACGCCGAGTACAGGTTCGCGCGCATGAAGTTCGCGAGGCTGAATTTGTTTTCGGGCGTGCGCACGAACAGCGGGCGGCCGGCATCGATATGGGTGATGTTCTCGCCCGAAACGCAGTTGTAGGCGAGCAGTCCGCCGCAGTCCTTATCCCCCTCAAGAGAGGCGTTGTATAAAATGTCGAACAGCTGATGTTTGGGGATATCCAGCCCCGCGCGCGCGGCGAACTCGCCGAACAGGTTCACCCACGCATTGAGGTCGGAGGTGCAGTTGTTGCAATGCACCATACCGACGAGGTCGCCGACGGGGGTGGTGACGAGGTCGATTTCGGGATACACCTTGGAAAGTTCCTTCTCCAAAACGATCATCGCAAAGACGGAGGTACCCGCCGAAACGTTGCCCGTGCGCTTTTTGACGCTGTTGGTGGCGACCATGCCCGTGCCCGCGTCGCCCTCGGGCGGGCAGCAGGGCGCGCCCGCCTGCAAGACTCCCGTCGGATCGAGGAGCCGCGCCCCCGCCTCGGTGAGGGAGCCGGCATCGTCGCCCGCGACGAGCACCTGCGGCAGGATGTCCTTCAATTTATACGGAAGCCTGTACTTTTCGACCGTTTTATCGAATTTGGCGAGCAAAGCGGCGTCGAAATCGTGCGTCTTCGTGTCGATGGGGAACATGCCCGAAGCCTCCCCCACGCCCACGACCTTTTTGCCCGTGAGCAGATAATGCACATACACCGCAAGGGTCGCAAGGAAATCGACGTCTTTGACGTGCTTCTCCCCCGCTTTGACCGCCTGATACAGGTGCGCCGCCGACCAGCGCGCGGGGATGTGATAGCCTAAAATTTCCGTAAGTTCATCCGCCGCCTTCTCTGCAATGTTGTTGCGCCAGGTGCGGAAGGGAGCCAACAGATTCCCCGCCTTATCGAATACCATATAGCCGTGCATCATGCCGCTGATGCCGACCGCGCCCAGCCTTTTGAGCGGAACGCCGTACTTTTCCTTTACGTCCGCCGCGAGTTTCGCATAGCAGTCCTGCAGCCCCTCGCGGATGTCGCCGAGGGTGTACGTCCAGATGCCGTTCTCCAAGCGGTTTTCCCAATCGTGCGCGCCGCTCGCGACCGCTGCGTTCTGTTCGTTTACAAGCACCGCTTTGATGCGCGTGGAGCCGAACTCGATGCCGAGCGACGCCTTCCCCTCCTCGATACACTTCTTCGTTTCGTTTGCCATACAGACCTCCCGCAATGCGTCCTCACCGCGCCGCGGTGCAAAGACGCGCTTCGTCCTTTTTCCTCTATTGTATACGATTGTGGAAAAAACAGGTAAATTATCGAAAAGGAAGGGCAAAAATAATGTAAAGAAAACAAACTTAAATCATTTATTTCGGCAAAATATTGACAAATATTCCAAACAGATGGTATACTATACATGGCAGCGGGCAATACCCCCGCGGGGCAGAAAAGGAGGCAGGGCGTGAAGGTACTCGGCTTTGCGGCAGACCGCGCAGACAGGTTGGCGGTTGCGAATTATTACGCGTACCGCTACAACGGATTTGATATGAAGTTCCACGCGCATCCCAATGCGGAGATCATGTACAACGACGGAGGTGCGTGCGAAATATTCTGGAAGGAAAACGGAAACAACAAAAAACTGGCGCTCAAAAAGGGGCAGTTTGCCGTTTTGCCTTCGCAGACACAACATATGCTGTACGTTCCGCAGGGCGGTCGCTGCGATATACTCAACCTGGAGCTTACCCTTTCCGCCGAAAACGGACTTCCCTGCGCGGAATTGGAGGGAGCCGGACTGGAATTTTTGGGCGGGGGCGTGCGCTTTGCCGAAGACACGGCAAATGTCGGCGCAACGATCAAAAAACTCCATGAGGAGCTGGGAAGCGCACAGTTCAACGCCGGAAGCGGTTTACAGATTGCGGCGCTTTTAGCGCAGCTTCTGGTGATGATTGCGAGGGTCGCGCACATGGGCGGTTCGGACGGGAGCTACATCATCAATAAGGCGATGAAATTCATCGATAATGAGTATGCGAACGGAATATCGAGCAAAGACGTGGCGGAGAGCATGAAGCTGCACCCCGTATATCTGGAACGGCAGTTTAAAAAGCACACGGGCGTGAGTATGCTGTCGCACATCAATACCCTGCGCGTGGAACGGGCAAAGCAACTGATTTTAAATACCGCCCTGCCGCTCATCGACGTTGGAGCGGAGTGCGGCTTCAACACACGGCAGAATTTTTACGAAACCTTTAAAAAATATGAAGGATGTTCTCCCAGTGACTATCGCCGGCGCAAAAAGGAGCGCACCGACAGCTCCTACCGGCAGGCGCCTTACGAGGCGGGCGAATGAAGATATGCGCCCCGGCAACTCCCATGCCGGCGGAGCAACACCGATTCAGCACAAAAAAATACCGACGGCAATTTGCCGTCGGTATTTTTTCTTTGCTTTAAATTATACGATATATTTCTCTTCGGCGGCGGGGGCGCTGTCCAGCTCTTCCCTCTTCGCCTCGTAGCCCTTTTTGCCGAGCAGCGCATACGTCGCCTGCTTGCCCGCTTCCACGCCCGGCTGGTTGAAGGTGTCGATGTTGAACATCGCGCCCGCGTACGCCGTCTGCAATTCGAACAGGTACATCAGCTCGCCCAGCGTGAACTCGTTCACCTCGGGCAGCCAGATGGTGTAGTTCTGCCTGCCCGCCTTGGCGAGCGCGTACGCCGTAGCCTTGTTTTCGGCGGCGATAAGTTCGTTCATCGTGTGCCCGCCGAGGAACGCAACGTCGGGGATGTCCTCGCAGCCGTGCGGGATTGCGACCTCTTTGCGGTAGTTTTTGACGGACAGGAAGGTGACGACCTTATCGAAGGGGCCTTCCGTATACAGCTGCACCTGCGAATGCTGGTCGGTGACGCCCAGCGACTTGACGGGCGTCTGCCCCACGTTGCAGGGTTTGCCGTCCAGGGTCACATTCTTGCCCAGGCTCTCCGCCCACAGCTGGCAATACCAGTCGGACATGAATTTCAGGCTGTCGGCATACGGCATCATCACGCCGATGTTCTTGCCCCGCTTCATCGCCGCGTACTGCAACACGGCGCAGGCGAGTGCGGGGTTCTTGGCAACGGAAGGCTTGTTGCAGACGCCGTCCATGTACGCCGCGCCCGCGAGCATCGCCTTGATGTCCAGCCCCAAAACCGCCGCGGGCAGAAGCCCCACGGGGCAGAGTTCGGAGAACCTGCCGCCGACGCCGTCGGGGATGTAGAATGTCTTATAATTGTGCTGTTTGGCGAGCTTGATGAGGTTGCCCTTCGCATGGTCGGTGGTGGCGATGATGTTCTCGCACGCCTTGTCGCCCAGCGCCTTGGTGAGAATGTCGTTGATGATGAGGTACTGCGTCATCGTTTCGCTCGTCGCGCCCGACTTGGTGATGACATTGAAGCAGGTCTTTTCCGGCTCGATGACGTCCAACAGCGCCGCCATGCGCTCGGGGTCGACGTTGTCCTCGACGTAGAACTTCGGGCCCTTCCGCTTGGAGGGTGCGAGGTCGTTGTAGTGCAGGTGGCAGAGCGCGTTGAACACGGCGATGGGGCCGAGCGCACTGCCGCCGATGCCGAGTACGACGAAATATTTGAACTTGCGGCGCACTTCTTTGGCGGTCGCGATGACGTCCTCGACGATCTCCTTCTGGTTGTACGGAAGCTCCGTCCAACCCATCATTCCCTTGCCGCGATTGTCGGCAACGTAGTCGAACGCGTCCGCCGCGGCCTCTTTGAGTTCGTTCAGATCAGAATCTTTAAACCCGTCGGCGCCGATGAATTTTTTCATCATGTAGTTGTAATCGACGGTCAGGCGCATGCTGTTGCGCCAGTCTTTGTTCCGGATATTCATAGGATAGAGCCCTCCGTTTGATTTCGTTTTTTTACCCTATTATTGTAAAACAAAAGGGCGCCCGTTGTCAACAGTTGCGCGGAATTTTACGCGCGATTTTTGCGGAAAAGAGCGCAACCACTGCCAACGTTTCCGCCCGTTTTACCCGATTTTGTCGATGATTTCGTCCAGATAGTCGCACGAGCGCTTGAGTTCGGCATAGTCGCCGTAATCCTTCGGGTATACCTCGATGAGCAGCGCGCCGTCAAACCCCGCGTCCTTTAAGCGCCGCAGGCACTCTTCAAAATCGAAGCTCCCCTGCCCCGGCAGGCAAATTTTTCCGCGCCCGTCCACATCGGACAGGTGAACGTGCGAGATGCTCCCCTCCATGTCCTTGATGTACATTTGGTAGGGATACCCCGAAAGGCGCGCCTGCTTTACGTCGAGCACGCCCTGCAAATCGGGGCAGCGGCGTTTCAGCCGTGAAAAAATGCCCGGCTCGTTGTACAGCGCCCAATGCACGTTTTCCAGGCACAGCTTTACGCCGTGTTCGGCGCAGGCGGCGATGATTTCGTTGAAATTTTCGCCAAGAGAATCGTAGTTGAGGGGCGAGGAATTGCGCTTTAAGCGGGTGAGCGAGTGGAATGTGTACCGCTCGGCTCCGAAGATGTGCGCCGACGCCATCGCGCGGTGCAAAATTTCGAACGCGTCTTTTTTGGCGCGCGGGTGCGAGCCGAACAGCTGCGGCTCGAACTGCGTGTTCAAAAGGTGCACCGAATTGACCTTCAGCTCCCCGCGGCGGGATAAGAGAAGGCTCGCGAACTCCTCGGTGTATTCGCTGAACGTGGTCAAAAATATCTCCGTACTTTTGACGCCGAGCGCGTTTAAAACGGTGAGCGCGTCCTCGTTCATCTCGCGCAAGAAAAGACTCGACGTGGAAACTCCGCTGAACATTTTTTACACCTCCCGCGCCTTGACCGATGAAAAGATAATCATCATCGGGCGGCGCATTTCATTCCGCATTTCTTCCAGTCCGCGCATCGATTCGGGCGGCACCGGCTCGGCAATATCGCGAACGGCGAAACCGTTTTCGGTGAGCGCGCGGAAATACGAGGTGAGCGTGTGGTGGTATTTGACGACAGGCTCGCCCAAAAACACGCAGTTGCGCTTTCCCTCGTAAAAATAATTGTCGACGGGATAGCAGAGCGGGTCGCCCGACGCGCTCCTGATAAAGTCGGCATTGGCGCAGGCGGTGTACACAGGGTGCTCCGCCGAAAATACGAACGCGCCGCCCTCCTTTAAAAAACCGTTCACCCGCCTGAAAAGAGCGTGCAAATCCTCGATATAGTGTACGGCGAGCGAGCTTAAAACAATGTCGAAACTGCCGGCAGGAAATTCTGCTTCCTCCATCGCCGTGCGGATATAGCGCACGTTTTGCTGCTTTGTTTTCGCCCCGGCGACGGCGAGCATCCTTTCGGAAATGTCCACTCCCACGACCCCCGCCGCGCCCTGTTCGGCGGCATATATGCAGTGCCAGCCGTAGCCGCAACCCAAGTCGAGTACTGTTTTTCCCGCAAAATCGGGGAGCATTTTTTTCAGAGTCAGCCACTCGCCTGCCCCCGCAATCCCTTCGCGGGAACGGAGCATCTGCGCGTATTTATTGAAAAAAGCCTCGTTGTCGTATTTATTCTGCCGCATCCCAAAAATACCTCCCTTTTATTTTAACACGGCGATAAAAATCCGTCAAACAAATCCGGCTCCGTGCGCGGACGAATCCGCCGGCGAACGGGGTTTTACGTTTGACAGCCGCCCGCCGCCGTGATATAATGGCAGAAAAACACGGAGCATCGGTTATGGAATTCAGACCCTACAAACATAAAGCGCAGTATTACGAAACGGACACAATGAAGATCGTGCACCACTCCAACTACATCCGCTGGATGGAGGAAGCGCGGGTGGATATGCTTGAACAGATGGGACTGGGGTACGACGTGATGGAACGCGCCGGCGTTTTAAGCCCCGTGCTTTCGGTGGAATGTGAATACAAAAAGATGACACGTTTCCCGGAAACGGTGACCATACAGGTGCGGCTTGCCCGCTATACGGGGGTACGGTTCGACGTGGAATACGAGATGACGGGCGAGGACGGAACGCTGCGCGCAAGGGGAAAGAGCACGCATTGCTTTATCGACGGAAAAGGGATTCCCCTTTCCTTCCGCCGCCGCTTCCCCGCGTGGGATTCGCTGTTCAGGCAATATGCGGAAAATTCCGCCCCGCGCGAAAATTTCAGAAAATAAAGGCTTGCGCCCTGCCGCGTCGGTCGACGCGGCAGGGCGCAAAAAGGGAACGGGCATCGCCCGTTCCCCATTTTTTTATTGCAGCCGCCGCGCAGGGCGCCCCTTTCAGCGGGTGCCGCGGCAACACGGCTCGGTATCGCAGCAGCGGCAGACGCACTTGCAGCGGCACAGCGCATACTGGCGGTTATAATACTCTTCGTCGCAGCAGACGCTGAATCCGCCGCGGCAGCCGAACCCCGTGCAGGAGCGGTTGCGGCAGCACTCGGCACTCACCGGATATGCTCCGGAGGACAATTCGTCTTCACGGCAGGGCGACGGGCGCCAGCCGCACTGCCCGCTTCGCTCCCCTCCGCCGCATTTGCAGCTATCGTTGCAGCCGCCTTCGCCGAACAATATGGAATACAGTAAAAACATTTCTTGATTCGTCCCCTTTGTAGAATACGCGGGAAGTTTTCCCTCCCCTCTCTATATTCTATGCAAAGAGGCAGTATTTTGCCCCGCCGCCCGAACGGGCGGCGGGGCGTTTTTTCAGTCCGCTCCCCGCCTTACTGCAAATTTTCGCCCGTCAAAAAAGTTTTTTTTCTTCGCTTTCTGATGCTGTACGCCAGCAGGACGACAGCCATCAGGACAGGGAAAAACAATCCGAACGCGATGCCGATATGCAGGTCTCCCGAAAAAGCATCGGCAACGGCGCCGACGGCGGAGGGGCCTGCCATACACCCGACGTCACCCGCCAGCGCGAGAAGAGCGAACAGCGCCGTGCCGCCGCGCGGCATACGCGAGGAGGCGAAAGAGATCGTTCCGGGCCAAAGGATTCCGACAGACAGCCCGACAACACCGCACCCGACAAGACCGAGCCAGGCGAAGGGAGAAAAGGCGCAAAGGATATACCCCGCCGCGCAGCCGCACGACGCGGCAAAAAGAGCTGTACGCAGTTTCAGCTTTTCGCCGAATCTGGCGAAAAGCACGCGAGCCGACCCCATCATCGCAGCGAACATGCACGGGCCGAGCAGATCGCCCGTCGTTTTAGACACGCCAAGCCCCTCTTCCGCAAAGGCGGACGCCCACTGACTGACTGACTGTTCGGCACTGCCCGCACAGAGCATCAGTACGACGAAAAACCAGAACATTCCCGAGCGCAAGAGGGAACCGGGTTTTACCGGTTCCTCTCCCTCCTCCACCAGCGGATAAATGGGTACAAACAGAAAATACACCGCGTTCAGCAGCGGAACAGCTGCCCAGATCAGGGACAAGATCAGCCAACGGTCGATGCCGGCGAGGACAAAAAACAGCGTTGAGAGCGCGACGACGGCGACCTGCCCCCAGCTGTAAAAGGAATGGAGCAGGCTCATGACCGACTTTTTCTTTTGGTACGGACACGCCTCCACGATCGGGCTGATCAGCACCTCGATCAGTCCGCCGCCCGCCGCATAAACGGCGGAAGCGATAAAAAGCCCCGCCGCGGGCGACGGCAGAACGTTTGGCAGGATTGCTAGCAGAACCAACCCCGCGCAGCAGAACAGATGCGCCGCCACCGCGCACGGGCGGTAGCCGAGTTTATCCACAAACTTTGCCGAAATGAGATCGACGAGCAGCTGCACGCCGAAATTGACGGTGATCATCAATCCGATCAGCGTGAGAGAAATTCCGTAACTTTGGTTGAACGTAACAAACAGGAGGGGCGCAAAATTGACGACGATTGCCTGCGTGATATAGCCGACAAAACACGCCGCAAGCGTATGACCCGAGCCAAGTTTTTTCATATTCCCCTCTTGCCTCAACCGCGCAAATCCTTAATCATCTGGCAATATTCGAGCGGAAGATACCCCAGCCGCGCGTACAGCGCACGGGCGCGCACGTTCTCCTCCTCTACCTCCAGGCGGATGCGCGCAAATCCTTCCCTGCGCGCGAAGTCTTCGATATACGCGAAATATTCTCTGCCCAAACCAAGGCTGCGGTATTCAGGCTTGATATATAATTCTTCCAGCCAAAGCACCTTTCCGCCCGACTCGCGCGAATAAGACTTTGCCGTGAGAGCAAAGCCGACCGTCTTCCCGTCCGCTTCGACGATAAATGCGTCCGCATATTCGCCCGAGCGCATCAGTTCGTCGAACGCAGCCTCGTGGTATTCCCGCGGCACCGGATGCAGCACCGCGGGAGATGCATAAAATTCTTCGGACAGCGAGATAAAAACTTCCCTGTCCGATTCGGCGATCTTTCGGATCATAAAATCATCTCCATTATTCTTTGTGATCGGGTTATCCGGCAAAACCGCATACGCGGAGCCGTGCGCCTACGCGACCGGCACGTTCACGAGCGAACGGAGCGCCTGCTCCTCATAGGGAGGGAACAGAATTTCAAAATCGCCCTGCGAACCGCTGATGCGGAGGCTGAAGTACGGTTTTACGAACAATATTCCGTACTGATTCGCCCGTATTTTATACGGCTTATATTCCGGAGCATTGAACGCCTTTTCTTTATTCCAGCCGCAGAACTCCGCGCGCTTGTCAATGCGCTGCAGCGACAGAACGGTCGCAAGCGGGATCGACGCTTCAAACTCCAACGTACTCAGGCACAGGCAGTCTCCGCGTATAAAGGCGTAAAACTCCGCATTACTATAGCGGCACATGCCTTTATAGCGGATTTTCCCTTTTGCGTTGACCTTATAACAGCAGGTAAATATATCTATGCACTTCGCGTCGGCAGGAATTTCCATATCCTCCTTTGCCCGCGCGATCGCCTTATTCACCTCTTCCGTCAGATACGGCACTGCGGGACTTTGCATTACCCGCTTTTTACGGATTCTGCCGGCAATCCACAGAGCCAGCGCCGCAATCCCCGCCGCGCCTCCGACATAAAAGACGGCGGCTGCATTTTCGTACATCACGGAAAGCGGCGTATCCGCCAAAGATTTCAGCGTACCGCCCAGGCAACAGATGAATACGAGCCAGGCTATAAATTCGATAATGAGAAGCCAAAGCGGCAGACTCGACGCGCGCTCCACTCGCGCGGCTGCCTCCCGTTTTTCCTCCAGATCGCCCTGCACGGAACTTGAAGCGCGGCGCGTTATGTACGCATTTCCGTCGGGCGTCATCGTCCCGTCCGCCGCAACATTCGCGATGTTGAACGCAAATATATTTTTCATCCTTTCCCCCTTTCAAAGACGGGGCAGCGCCCCGATATTGAAAAAATCCCCCGTTCGCAGAAACGGACGGGGGATCGGATTTCGCAAATAATTACTTCAGTTCAGCGAAGTATTTAATGGTGCGAACCATCTGGCTGGTGTAAGAGTTCTCGTTGTCGTACCACGAAACAACCTTCACGAGCGTGGTGCCGTCGCCCATGGGCATGCACTTGGTCTGCGTGCCGTCGAACAGCGAGCCGTAGGTGATGCCGATGATGTCGGAAGAAACGATTTCGTCCTCGGTGTAGCCGAAGGAATCGGAAGCCGCCGCCTTCATCGCCGCATTCACGCCGTCCTTGTCCACTTCGCCCTCGACGATCGCGATGAGCTGGGTCAGGGAGCCGGTAGGAACGGGAACGCGCTGCGCGCAGCCGTCCAGAACGCCGTTGAGTTCGGGGATAACCAAACCGATCGCCTTCGCAGCGCCGGTGCTGTTGGGAACGATGTTCACCGCAGCGGCGCGCGCACGGCGCAGATCGCCTTTGCGATGAGGCCCGTCGAGGGTCATCTGGTCGCCCGTGTAAGCATGGATGGTGGTCATGTAGCCTTTCTTGATCTTCGCGAACTTATTGAGCGCGTTTGCCATCGGAGCGAGGCAGTTGGTCGTGCAGGAAGCCGCCGAAATGATGGTGTCGGTGGGTTTGAGCGTCTTTTCGTTGACGCTGTACACGATGGTCGGCAGGTCATTGCCCGCGGGAGCGGAGATAACGACTTTCTTCGCGCCGGCGTCGATGTGCGCCTGGCTCTTCGCTTTGGAGCAGTAGAAGCCCGTGCATTCGAGAACGACGTCTACGCCGACTTCCTTCCAGGGCAGATCCTTCGCATCCTTCTCGGCATAGATTTTGATCTCTTTGCCGTCGACGATGATGGAATTCTCCGTCGCAGAAACCTTGTCCGCCAAAGCATAGCGACCCTGCGCGGAATCGTACTTGAGAAGATGCGCGAGCATCGCGGGGCTGGTGAGGTCGTTGATAGCGACGACTTCGTAACCCTTAGCGCCGAACATCTGGCGGAACGCGAGGCGGCCGATGCGGCCGAACCCGTTGATCGCAACTCTTACATTAGCCATGATAATAGTCCTCCGTTTATAAAACTTGAATTTTAACCGTATTGCTAACCAGCGATATTATTATAGCAAATCGCCGGAAGTTAGTCAATGATTTGCACAAAAACTGCCTTTTTTTTTGCGAAATTTTGCATTTTTTTATGCAACCCGCCCCAAAAAGAAAACTTATTTCAGATTTTCGGGGTTGAGGCATTGCAGTTCTTCCGGCACAAACCTGCCGTCCTTGCGGATAAGCGTGCCGTCGAACCAGATCTCCCCGCCGCCCCATTCGGGAGTCATGATAAGAACCATATCCCAATGCACGCTCGACTTGTTTCCGTTGAATGCGTCGTCATACGAACACCCGGGCGTAAAATGGATGGAGCCGGCGATCTTTTCGTCGAACAGAATATCGAGCATGGGCGAGGTAACATACGGGTTGACGCCGATGGCGAATTCCCCCACATACCGCGCGCCCTCGTCGGTATCCAACACGGCGTTGAGCGCCTCGGTGTTCGAGGAGGTCGCCTCGACGATTTTGCCGTTTTTGAACACCAGCCGCACATTCTCGTGCTTGATGCCGTTCTCCAGCGTGGGCGCGTTGTAGGTGATGACGCCGTTGACGCTGTCCTTGACGGGCGCGGTGTACACCTCGCCGTCGGGAATGTTCATATGCCCCGCGCACTTGATGGCGGGAATACCCTTGATGGAGAAGGTGAGGTCGGTGTCTTTCGCGACGAGGCGCACCTTGTCCGTCTTTTCCATGAGCGCCTGCAATGCGTCCATCGCCCTGTCCATTTTGGAATAATCGAGAGTGCACACGTCGAAGTAGAAATCCTCGAATTTTTCGGTGGAAACGCCCGCGTTCTGCGCCATCGAAGGGTTCGGATAGCGAAGAACGACCCATTTCGTCTTTTTCACGCGGGTTTCGTGATGCACGGGGAAAGAATACAGCCTGTCGTAGACCTGCATATTTTCGGCGGGAACGTCGGACAGCTCAAACGTGTTGCTGCCGCCGCGGATGCCGATGTAGCAATCCATGTCCTCCATGCGGTATTTCGCATATTTCGCGCGGAGCTTGCAGTGTTCTTCGCCTGTATCCATCATCAGGGCGCGCTCCACGCTCAGATCGATGATGTCCGCAAAAGGATACCCGCCCGCGGCGAATACCTTTTCGACACACGCTTTGACGAGTTCCGCGTCGATGCCGCGCGCCTCGATGAGTACCTTTTCGCCCTTTTGGCAATGCACCGAATAGTTGACCAATACGTCCGCCAGTTTGTCGATCCTAGGATCTCTCATAATAAATACAGCCTCCTTTTTCCCGCGGCGCCTGCGGCGCGCCGCGCGTTTGTTCTTTACCATTATAATACCCGACGAAAATTTTATAAAGCGTTTTCAAGTTATTTTTCAAAATAATTGATTTTTGCTCGGTTTTGGTGTACAATACTGTATAGAAAAAGAATAATTTTTTTCGGAGGAATTTTAATATGCCTTTGGTAACATCGACCGAAATGTTCAAAAAAGCGTATGCCGGCGGCTACGCGATCGGCGCGTTCAACGTGAACAACATGGAGACCATTCAGGGTATCGTGGAAGCGGGCAAGGAGTGCAATTCCCCGCTCATCCTGCAGGTTTCGGCGGGCGCGCGCAAATATGCCAACCCCGTGTATCTGCGCCACCTCGTACTCGCCGCTGAGGAAACGACGGGTCTGCCCATCGTTCTGCACCTCGACCACGGCGCCGACTTCGAGTCCTGCAAGGCGGCAATTGAGGACGGGTTCACTTCCGTCATGATCGACGCTTCGCACCACTCCTTCAAAGAAAACATTGAAATCACCCGCAAGGTAGTCGAATACGCGCACGACCGCGGCGTTGTGGTCGAAGCGGAGCTGGGGCAGCTCGCGGGCATCGAGGACGCGGTAAACGTGAAGGCGGAGGACGCCTGCTTCACCCAGCCCGACGAGGTTTGCGAGTTCACCCAGAAGACGGGGTGCGACTCCCTCGCCATCGCCATCGGCACCAGCCACGGCGCGTATAAATTCAAACCCGGTCAGAAGCCGCAGCTGCGCTTTGATATCCTCGAGGAGGTAGGCAAGCGCCTGCCCGGATTCCCCATCGTTCTGCACGGCGCATCCTCCGTGCCGCAGGACAGGGTCGCGATCATCAACCAGTTCGGCGGCAAGATGCCCGATGCGATCGGCATACCCGAAGAGATGCTCCGCAAGGCGGCTTCGATGGCGGTTTGCAAGATCAACATCGATTCCGACCTGCGCGTGGCTTGCACGGCGGCGATCCGCAAGCACTTTGCGGAACACCCCGACCATTTCGATCCCCGCCAGTACCTCGGCGACGCGCGCGCGGCGGTCAAAGAACTCGTCAAACACAAGATCATCGACGTACTCGGCAGCAACGACAAGGCATAATTTTTTCTGAAAAAACAGAAAGGAGGCAGAAAACTCTGCCTCCTGTTTTTTGTCTCTTGCCGTCGGTTCCGGCTCCTGCGCCGCCCCGGCGGACGCAGAACTCCCCGCCTTCCGGCGGGGAGTTCTGTTAATCGGCACAGATATGCGCTCATCTTTTCGTGAACTTGAATTCGCACTTGTCGTACCCCGTGGCGATCCTGCCGCCGCACTCAAATTCCATGACGGAGCCTAACCCCTTGCCGAATGCAGCGCGCTCGTAATCGCAGAACACTTCGCAAAGTTCGGGACAGCCGAACTTTTTGCAGATCGTGCAATACAGGCATTCGCGGACGTAAAACGTTATTTTCCTACCCCTCGCTTTCAGATCGGTAACTTTCCACCCCATGCCCGGAAACTTGTATTCGATAAAATTTTTGATGTTGCGCTTGAACGCATGAAACGGAAAAACGGGGCGCATCTGGTTGGCAAGCACTTCGGCGCACGCTTCTGCGGCTTTCTCCGTTTCGTTGCGCACCAGACCCAAAGCGGGAGCCGTTTTATAACCGAACGCGAGCAGCGTTTTATAATAAGCGATGACGGGAAAAACAAGCGTGCGGAGCTGGCGCTCGAACGTCGGACTTTTTTGATAGTCGGTCGTGACGCACAATTCCGCGTACAGTTTGGAAGCGCGCGAAAAAATTTTCCGCCCCTCTTCTTCCCCGAACGCTCTGATCACGTCCTTTTCCAAAAAATTCAGCTCCGTTTTTTCGTAATTCATGGCAATCTCCGAATCGGTTCTCCCCTTTCAGCATTTTCCGCTGACATTATTATAAATCAAAACAGGGTCGTTTGTCAATATCTGAAAAAAAATTTAAAAAACTATTGACAAAACAAAAATCTGTGTTATAATTTAATTGATAATAAATATCAATAAGAAAATATGAACAGACGGAACACCAAACAAAGACAACTGGTTGCCGCGGCGGTACGCGCGCTCGAACACCCGAGCGCGGAGGAAGTATATGCCGCCGTATCGCGCGAAAACCCTAACATCGGCAAGGCGACCGTATACAGAAACCTGAACCTGCTTACGAGGCAGGGAGAGATCGGCAGGGTTCCCCCGGGCGAGGGGGCAGACCGGTACGATTTCCGTACGGACAAGCATTACCATATGCGCTGCCGCGCGTGCGGAAAGGTATTTGACGCGCCGATGGCACCCCTGCCCTCCCCCGCAAAACTTCTCGGCGATACGGGCGGGTTCGTGGTGGAAGACCATACCATCGAGTTTGTCGGGCTGTGCCCCGGCTGCTATAAAAAAATTTCGGAGGATAACAAAAATGGCTAAAGAACTCAAAGGCACCAAGACGGAAGCAAATTTGCAGGCGGCTTTCGCCGGCGAATCGCAGGCGAGGAACAAATATACATACTATGCGAGCAAGGCGAAAAAGGACGGGTTCGTGCAGATCGCCAACCTGTTCGAAGAGACCGCAAACAACGAAAAGGAACACGCGAAGATCTGGTTCAAGCTGCTGCACGGCGGCGATGTTCCTTCCACCGAAGAAAACCTGATCGACGCCGCGGCAGGCGAGAACTACGAATGGACGGATATGTATGCGCGCTTTGCGAAGGAGGCGAAGGAAGAAGGGTTCGACCACATCGCATTCCTGTTCGAGAAGGTAGGCGAGATCGAAAAGGAACACGAGAAGCGCTACCTTGCCCTTTTGGACAACGTGAAAGAAGGACTCGTTTTCTCGCGCGATGAAGAGTGCATCTGGCAATGTTCCAACTGCGGGCATATCGTCATCGGTAAAAAGGCGCCCGAAATCTGCCCCGTCTGCTCGCACCCGAAGGCATATTTCCAGCTGAAGGCGGAGAACTACTAATATGTGCTCGCCAATTTCTCGGCAAGCTGTTGCCTACGAAATTGTGCGATTTTAGGAACACCCCAACGCTCGCCGCTTTTGTAAGCGGCTTCGGCGTTCGAAGTTTTCCTCGCCGCGTGATAAATTAAGGGCACACATATTATAAAATCGCGCGGCTTCACCTTTCCTGCGAGAGCGCTTGCGCGCAAATGCAGGTGCGCTAACGCAAAAGCGTCGTTTTGCTTGCGCGAGTAATTATTTAATAAAATTTTGCGTGTTTGAGAACCGAGCTTCTCAAAAAGCGCACCCAAATTGCCGCATACATACGGCTTTTGGGAAGAGGGTGAATTTTTGCCCTAAAATAATAAGTGTGCCCTTAAAAGGGGCAAAAAGAGGGAGAAAACGCCGCAGA
>ERZ1643247.1329-NODE-1329-length-23314-cov-5.102283_pt1 | contig 23314 bp, 20 predicted proteins | sample MGYA00579264_ERZ1643247 | MGnify/ENA primary metagenome ERZ1643247 (study PRJEB29033, sample SAMEA4952262) | chicken gut metagenome | biome: Broiler Chicken; feature: Gastrointestinal Tract; material: Caecum | place: Ireland | collected 2018 | study: Broiler... | reverse complement strand
CATCCCAAAGCCTGCTGATACCTGATTTATTAACTTTGAAACTTATTATACGAGGGAGGAAACAAAATGAAAAAAGTTTTAACCATTGCCGGATCCGACTCCAGTGGAGGCGCGGGGATACAGGCGGACTTAAAAACGATAGCCGCACACGGCCTTTACGGTATGAGCGTGATCACAGCGCTTACCGCCCAAAACACAACAGGCGTTTATGGAATACTTGAAGCAGACGCAGCTTTCGTCGAAGCGCAGATGGATGCTGTATTTACAGATATTTTTCCGGATGCTGTGAAAATCGGAATGGTTTCGAATGCAGATATCATCCGTGCGATAGCAAATGGCTTACGGCGATATCAGCCGAAAAATATTGTAGTGGATCCGGTAATGGTATCGACGAGCGGCAGTGCGTTGTTGTCTCCAGACGCAGTGCAGGCGCTTTGTACGGAGTTGCTGCCGTTGGCAACGGTCATCACACCGAACATCCCAGAAGCACAAAAACTGTCAGGAGAGCCTATTGTGGATGCAGCCGGAATGGAGCTTGCGGGCGAAAAGATTGCGCGGCAATACGGCGTCAATGTTTTGATGAAGGGGGGACACCGTATTTTGGACGCCAATGATTGTCTGGTGCAATATAATGCGCAACAGGCCGTCTGGTTTTATGGAGAACGGGTGGATAATCCCAACACCCATGGTACTGGCTGTACGCTCTCTTCTGCTATTGCGTGCGGATTGGCAAAAGGACAGACGCTTAAAGAGAGCGTCACATCTGCAAAAGATTATGTTACACGTGCTTTGAAAGCCGGCCTTGATCTGGGAAAGGGAAGCGGGCCGCTTTGCCATAATGTGTGAAAGTAATCCGGATACCGAATTTTAGATAAAAGCTGCATATCTTACATAGATCTGCTTTAATTGTCGCATAATAATAGTAAAAATACTTTACGAACCTCTTGCAAAGCGGGTTCAACTGCTGTAAAATAAGGATAACAGCCCAATGGGCAAAGATTTCGAAAGGGTGAAATAAATTGATTTTTAAAAATGGCTTCGTGCTGGATAAGAGCTTCCATTTTGTAAAAACCAGTGTTGAAGTAAAAAATGGGAAAATCGTCAATATCGGCGATATTGACGGAGAAGACGTAGTGGATATTACGGGAAAATACTTGATCCCGGGTTTAGTTGATATCCATACGCATGGCTGCGGTGGATCAGATGCATGTGATGCTACCATAGAAGCCTTTGATGTGATGTCTGATACACAGGGAAAAGCGGGCATTACATCTTTCTGTGCAACATCTATGACAGTTCCAGTGGAGCAAATTGAGCGCGTTTTTAAGACGGTCAAAGAGTATATGGCGGGAAAACCAAAACGTGCTGCTGTAGTGGGAATCAATATGGAAGGGCCGTTCTTCTGTGAAAGCAAAAAGGGCGCGCAGCGTGCAGACTGCCTGAAAAACCCTGATGTGGCATTGTTCCGACATTTAAATGAATTGTCCGGCAATGTAGTGAAGCTGTGTGACCTTGCGCCAGAGCTTCCGGGCGCTCTTGATTTTATCCGTGAGGTAAAAGATGAGGTGGAGGTTTCCATTGGCCATACGGCTGCAAATTATGACGAGGCAATGGCTGCTATCCGCTGCGGGGCGACGCATATTACACATCTGTACAATGCAATGAACGGCTTGACGCACCGTTCCCCGGGTGTAATTGGCGCTGCTTCTGATACGAATGTATTTACAGAGCTGATCTGTGACGGCATCCATATTGAAGGGCCGGCTATCCGTGCTGCATTTAAGCTGATGCAGGATCGTGTCTGCTTGATTTCAGATTCTATGAGCGCATGCGGTATGCCGAACGGCGAATATGAACTGGGCGGCCAAAAGGTTTTTATGAACAATAAAAAAGCAACGCTTATCGATGGGACCATTGCAGGTTCTGCAACCAACCTTGCTGATTGCATGAGAAAAGCGGTGGAATTTGGCATCCCGCTGGAGACCGCATTGAAAGCTGCGACATATAATCCTGCCAAATCAATCCGTATGGAAAAGAAAATTGGCAGCATTGATATCAATTTAGATGCAGATTTGATTGTGATGAATCGCGATCTCGAGTTCGAGCAGATTTATTTTAAAGGCGTTCTGGCTGATTAATGACGCAAAAGAACAAATCGAATTAGAAATACCCGTTTTTTATACCCACACAAAAAAATATAATCTTCTCTGATGTAAAATGAACTGCACCCCAATTGTTAGACGATATGGCATACAGATAACAATTGGGGTGCTTTATTATGCCAAAAGAAATACCAAACAAACGATATACACCGGAATTTGAGTAAACGATTGTAGAATCGGTGCAAAAGGAAGGCCTGAGTATAAGGGGGATCATGCAAAGATTTGAAATGCAGCGAGCAAAAAATGCTGGCAGCCTTGCAAAAATTCCAATTCATGAAGCGCTTCAAATAAGGACTGGCTGATAATTTGGATTACTGTCATAATCGTCGCTTCAGAATAAAGTTAAAAAAGCTTGCCGCCTGCAATTTACAGGTAACAAGCCTTTTGGGCTGCTTGAGCAATTTTACTGCTAAAGATGGTCTAACTTTTTGTGGTCACATCAAAATGCATGCATTGGAGAAACTCTATAAATAGACTGTTTTTCTCACATGATAAATGAATTGCAGATGGAACAGACTAAATCTAAATCAAAACAGAGGAAGACACAGGTCAGCCGCAGCCAGTCTGTTTTAGCTTGTTCTATCTACTATAGCGTAACCGCTCTGTTTTTCCTTGCACTGCTTTTTATCCGAGTAGGTCGGGTCGAAGACCGGCGTAACTGCGGCGAAAAATGGTTTCTGTTTTGAATTCCTCCCCTTTTTTCAAAAGATCAAGACAGAGCGGGGCACCTTCTTCGTACACTTTTTCATACCAGAAAAAGCCGTATTTTTCGTCGCCGGGCGCAAAAGAAATAGGAGCAGGAAGATTTTGAAGATCGGTAGACATAAGCCGCTTTCCGGTCATGTCATAGACCATCATAACGCGTCTACCATCATCACGGTTGTATTCTTCGCTTTCTGGATAACCGCGAGGGGAAAGGAACTGATAGATCAGTTTTCCATCCGTTGCATATTCGGGCCAGCTGTATTCCGGTTCTACTGAAACAGAGCAAAGCGGGGTCGACTCCCTCGTCTTTGTATCATATAGAGTGAATGCAGTCTCGGATTCCGTGCCAATATTGAAGCTTTGATCCCTGCATAGCAGCTTGCCGTCGACAATGTCTTCTATAATCTGTTTGTCAAAAAGCTTTTCTATGTTCTGTGTACGTAAGTCATAGTCATATGCAGTAGAAAGGGAATCGTCGCTTGAGGAAGCAAAAAAGTAAATATGCCAGCCATTTGGGAAAAAGTATCCCCAATAAGCGTCGGAGAGCGTAAAAACAATTTCTGCTTCCTCGTCCAATGCATCCATCTTTTTGCGGGCAAGGGTACAGGTTGTTTCGTTGGCCATATATGCATAGTATAAATAGCCGCGATGAATGGCAATGAATTCAAGATTCAAGGGCATGGGACAAAGAATTTCATGTGTTGTTCCATCCGGCGATACTTTTAATAGCGATGAAGATTCAGAAATTTGCAGTTTCCCTTCTTCATTCTGGTTTGCAGCAGAAAGGCAATAAAGATTTTCCTCATAGAGTTGAAGAAATTTGAAAGAAAACGTACCGGTATAAGCGTTGCACTGCCATGCGAGACTTGCATCCGACTCGTTTTCGTGTCTGCAGTCGGGTTTGGAACAGACCGGGGCAGTCTCCTTGCTTTCACCGTCCATGAAGAATAGGAAGTCGCCCATTGTGAAATAATAACCGCCCTCTCCCGGTGCAATGGGGAATTTATTATAGCGGGGGACAAAAGATGTCGGATAATCGGTTCCTGCTACGTATTCATCTGGAAGCGAAGCGTAGCGATCCGAATTACAGCCGCCAAAACAGGAAACGATAAGACCTGCTGCCAAAAGGGCGGATAGAATCTTTTTCATAGAAAAACTTCCTACTTGGAAATAATATACTCCTATTTATGCACATGCATTTGTGGCAGTCTCTGTATTGGTAAGGCCGGATACTGTATGTGGATTGCCCTTATCAACTGATACAAACATAAATACGTAAAGAAGTGCCGCATAATTGAAAGCAATCGATATATTATGAAAGAACCTGTATAAATTTCTCGAATCTTATTACAAGAATATTATTATTTTACAGTTTTATTTTAACAGGTTGTTTTTGAACTGTAAATTATTTTATACTTCAATATATATTATATTTCATTTTCAGAAAATGAAATCGAACGGATATATTCGTGCTTTTATTCTCTCGTAAAATTGATGCGGCATCCTGCTAAGATGCAATTTGATAAGATACAATGTAACTGTTTTTCGCTGTAATTCTTGTCCGGACAGTTGTGCTGCGGCGTTCTGCTTCCGTTAACACAAGAGGGTCTAAGACGGAAAGTGCATCCAATGATACGCCAGAAGGGAAACAAAATTCTACAGTGTTGGTTTCGGAAGAAGCTGCTTCATCGAAAGAGCGGCGGACCACTTCGTTCATATTGGCAGCATCTGTTATGGCGATGCCCCGCTTTGCAAAGAAATGGTGGGGATCCCCTGTACAGGAGGGATAAGAAGCGCCGGGAACGGCGGGACGTATTTTGTGCGTACGGCCGAATACACTGTCATTTTGCATAAAGTAAGCACGTGAAACTGTATTTTCTCCATCATCCCAAGTGGGGTCAACATGGTACCAAGTCCCGTCTTCACATTCCATTATGATCCACGCATGTCCGCCTCCATTGGCTTCTCCGGTAACATAGAGAGCTGGAATACCAGCTTTTTGCAAGAGATATTGATAAGCGCGCGCGTACCCTTCGCAATCGGCGCATCCTGCCAGAAGGGCGTCCAGAAGAGGGGACGCATGCTTTTGGTCGTATGAAAGCTTGTGAAGAAGGCGGTCGTGGAGCAAGAGGGCGCGGTCTTCAGTGGAAAGAGCATCAGAAACCCCATTGAGAAGTCCGTCTGAAATCGTTTCCAGTTTTTCGGCATATGTCAGTGCTTCAGATTTTGTCATAGTGTAGGAAGGAGAGAAAATAAGCGTATCCTCAGATAGAGAATAGCGGTACTCTCCATTAAGAAAGAAAAATTCCGGCTTTGCACATAGAATATGCCAAAACGCAATATCTAATTGATCTTTACATTCAGCAGGTAAATAGATTTTTTCAGAAAAAGAAGAGATACCATCTGCAAGCGTTTGTTCGAGAGGGGAATCCCAGCCCGGCCAAAAGCTATTAGATGGTATCATTTGTTCATCCTGTTTGATTTCGCATCCTGTAAGGAGAAAAGCGGCTAAGACCGCCCACAGGAATCGTTTCATTCGCGTGTGCTGTGAATACCGCGAATATCCAGAAAAACAGGAAGGCCCGTTTTATCGCGGATCGGTTCAAGCTCTCCCTGCATCAAGGGGAGAAGGTACTGCTTGATTTCATCGCGTACCGATTGGTCGGAAAGGTCATGCCAGCATTCTGGGACATCTTTTGCAAGATTTGCGACGTTGGAAACATCTGTTTGTGCAATCCGCACGGCATAGGGGTGGTTGCTGGTGCGTTCAAATACCATCATAATGCCGGTTGCGCCGGCTTCTGCGGCGGAGACAGCTGCCTCTCCGATCTGTACTGCTTCGTCAAGATCCGTTTTTGAAGCAAGGTGTGCCGAACAGCGCTGCATCACATTTAGTTCAATCGAACGCACTTTACATCCAATTTTTTCTGCTATCTGCAATTCAAGATATTTTCCAACACCGCTTAAATACGTATGCCCAAAAGTATCCACTGCACCGCTCTTGGTTTCCATGCCGACATAATCCCCGTTATGGTTACGGATCCCTTCGCTGACTGCGCATATTACAGTATGTTCTGTCTTCAGCAGCTCTTTAACCTGATTGAGAAATCCAAATTCATCAAATGGGATTTCTGGAATGGCAACAATCTGCGGGTATACGCCGCCCATAAAGTGTTCTAATCCGGCTGCCAATGTAAGCCATCCGCTGTTCCTTCCCATTATCTCAACCACTACAACATTTTTAATGGGATAAATCTCGCTGTCACGAATGATTTCATGCATAGTATGGTAAAGATATTTTGCACTGCTTCCGAAACCGGGAGTGTGATCCGTAACCGGCAGATCATTGTCAATTGTTTTAGGTACGCCGATCACTTGAACGCCGCTTCCGTTTTCCTTGAAATAACGGTCAAGCTGTAAAACCGTGTCCATCGAATCGTTTCCGCCTATATAAAAAAACACACCTATATCATAATCATGAAAGACTTGTTCAATTGCCGGCCAATCCGCAGCTGTAAGCTTTTTACGGCAGGAACCGAGCGCCATCGCCGGGGTTTGGATCAGAAGGCGAAGCTTCTCTTCACTGCTGTATGGGGATAGGTCGATAATGTCCCGGCTCAGTACGCCTGCGATGCCATGCAATGCGCCGTATACGGTGTTAAAGCGGCTGGAAGCAGATGCTGCGCGGATAACACCGGCCATAGATGCGTTGATAGCGGTACTCGGTCCGCCGGATAATCCGATCAGAATGTTTTTTTTCATAAGTCCTCCGTGTTTTTTAGTGGAATATCGGGCAAAAGTCTATAGGGGCTTTTCCGATAGTATGATATGCTGGATTTGAAGAATCCAGAATCGGTTTAATGTATGGCCATAGGGGAGTTTCGTGCTAAGGTATTGTACATTTCCAAACACAGGCCAAGCAGATAAAGAACAGCCAGTGAACGGAAAAAGACGGTCCATCCTTCACTGAGCGGTTTTGCGGGCTTTCTGCGCTTGCGGAGGATCCATTGGTAGATTCGGTTATACGGCAGGATAAACAAAAGCAGACACGGTACATACCAGGGAAACATCATAAGCCAGTAATACAAATCACCATAGATGGCAATACATACGGTTGCAAAAAAGGCCAAAAAGACGCCGTAGCAGAACAAGAAAATGCCCAAGGCAATCATATTGCGAATATGCTGGCGTTTAAGTTCATGGTCGATCATTCGCTTCCCGTAATACGGATCAGAATGAACAGGGACAGAGCCGATATATTCTTGGCAGTTGGCGCATATCACATTCTCATCTTTATTCACTGTTTGGCATTTCGGGCAAACCCGCATAACAATCCTCCGTTCTAAAGCTATCTGCCTTATAAAACAGTATACCGGTTTACCCGAAATTCTGCAAGCAAAGAGAACGGGCACGCTGTTTATTCTTAAAAAATTTCCAAAAAAACGTCCCAACCCTCTTTACAATCTCAAAGGAGTGTGCTATGCTGTAGCCGTGATGTAACGGATTACATCAAGGTGTGCGGCGGAGGTGAGGTATACGGCCACAATTAAGGATGTTGCAAAGCTTGCGGGCGTTTCAGTTGCAACGGTGTCACGCGTAATTAACGGGGAAGAAAATGTTTCGTCTCAAACAAAATCGCGTGTGAAAGATGCCATACAAAAGCTTTCCTATTCCCCGAATTTGTTGGGACGGAATCTAAGGCGGGGCGCGACCAAAAGCATTCTGGTTCTTCTAAACACGATTTCTAACCCATTTTATTCTCGGGTAGTGAAAGGGATTGAAGAACGCGCCGCTCAAGACGGTTACAGCGTAATGCTGTACATGACACATGGAGATATGGAATTAGAACGCCGTGCAGTCACCCTGTTGCAGACGAAATTGATCGACGGGGCGATTTTCCTTTCAACAGAGCAGCCGGGGGAAAAGCTGACGGAACTTTGCCGCGGAATCCCGGTAGTGCAGGCTTGCGAGCCGCAAAGCAGCTTTTTAGCGGCCTCTGTCTCAATTGATAATCAAAAAGCGGCATTTGATGCCATCAGCTATCTTATTGCACGCGGGCACCGTTCGATTGCTTTTTTTGGTGCAGGGGGATCCCTTTCCTCCGCTCTTTGCCGGAAGGAGGGTTATTACGAGGCACTGCGGTATGCAGGCATACCGATAGATAAGCGCTACGTAATAGAAGAGGGCTTCAGCGTACATGCCGGGATGCGTGCAGCTAAGCGTTTGCTGCAACAAGAGAATACATTGCCGGACGCGGTCTTTTGCATATCAGATTCTGTTGCGATAGGTGCGGTGCGTGCTTTTTCAGAAGCGGGCATATGTGTGCCGGATGATATCTCTGTTATGGGGTTTGATAACGCGTTTTTGTCTGAGGCATATCTGCCCAGTATCACAACAGTGAAACAGCCTCGCTATGAAATCGGTTACAAAGCAGCTTCGTTTTTATTGGCTGCAATATGCGGTGAAGACAACCGCGCACAGAAAATAGTTTTGGAACACGAGCTGATCGAACGAGATTCGGTCATTTCGCGTTGATTATACTGAAAGAAGGAGAATGATTCATGGAAAAGGTCAGGATTGGTATTATTGGATGCGGTGGTATAGCGAACGGAAAGCATCTTCCCGCTCTCCAAAAGGTAAAAGAGGCGGAATTGGTTGCGTTTTGCGATATCATTGAAGAGAAAGCGGTCAAAGCGGCGAAAGAATACGGTACTCCGGATGCAAAGGTCTATACTGACTATAAAGAGCTTTTAAAAGACGAGAGTATCGATGCAGTACACGTTTTGACGCCGAACCGCTCACACAGTTTTATTACAGTTGACGCGTTGGAAGCCGGCAAACATGTTATGTGTGAAAAGCCGATGGCCAAAACCTATGCGGAAGCAAAGGAAATGGTTGAGGTTGCAAAGGAAACGGGAAAAATCCTTACTATAGGCTATCAGAACCGTTACCGTCCTGATTCTCAGTACCTAAAACGTGCATGTGAAAACGGCGAGCTCGGTGAGATTTATTTTGCAAAAGCGCATGCGATTAGACGCCGTGCCGTTCCGACATGGGGCGTATTCTTAAATGAATATGAGCAAGGCGGCGGACCGCTGATTGATATTGGTACACATGCACTTGATTTGACGTTATGGATGATGGACAACTATAAGCCCAAAATGGTCGTAGGCACTACATATAAAAAATTGGGCGACCAAAAAGAATCCGGAAATGCATGGGGCGATTGGGATCCGGAGAAATTTACCGTTGAAGATTCTGCATTCGGCTTCATTACAATGGAGGACGGCGCTACCATTATTTTAGAGTCCAGCTGGGCATTGAATTCTCTTGATGTAGATGAGGCGAAAACTTCCCTCTGCGGAACAAAAGCAGGCGCAGACATGAAAGGCGGGCTTCGCATTAACGGAGTAAAATACAATAAACAGTATGTGGAAGAGCCCAATCTTGAATCTGGAGGCGTCGATTATTTTGAAGGGGATTTGGGCGGTGAACCGCAGGATTTTGAGTGCCGTACCTGGATTAATGCCATTACCAAAGGCACCCCGCTTACCGTGTTGCCGGAGCAGGCAGCTGTCGTAACGCAGATACTTGAAGCAATTTATGAATCGGCGAAAACCGGTAAGCCTGTTTATTTGAACGACTGATAAAATGCCGCTGGCAGGCAGCGCTGCGAGCAAAGCGTACGCGAGATCGAGGTGCGTTTTGGGGAACGGTATGGGATACATAGATAGAGCGTGTTTTGCCGTGTCGGACTTGTCCTTCTATGGATAGGGCGTTCCGCCATGCGTACATGCAGCGGCGGATATAGGCTACCATACTCGCCGATACGGCAGAATCAGGGAGGATTACAATGAAACTGGGGATTATTAGCTATAGCTTTGAAAGAGAAGCATTTGAAAAAATCAAAGAGCAAGGGCTTGATTTCGTTGAATTTTGCGTCAATGCGGATGCAGCGAACCGATATGCGGAGTTTGAAGAACGGGCGCCGGAAATAAAAAAGAATCTCGATGAACTGGGCCTGTTTACCGGATCGGTCGGCCGATGGGCAGGGAGAAAAACGCTTCCGGACGGCAGTGTAAACGAAGCGGAGCGCATAGCCGATCATACTTTGATTCAGGCGGCGGCGGTGCTTGGCTGCCCGGTGTATGTTTTGGGCGTAGACTATGTAGAGGAACTGTCGCTGTATGAGAATTATACCTGCGCCATTCAGTATCTTTCTGAGCTGATCGCATTTGCAAAACCATATGGCATCAAAATTGCGACTTGTAACTGCCGCTGGGGCAATTTTATCCATTCTGACCCGGCTTGGAGTGTAATTCACGGGCACCTTAAGGATCTTTGGATCAAATATGATCCTTCACACAGCCGTTATGCAAAGGGTGAGGATTATTTAAGCGAAATGAAAAAATGGGGGCACCGGTTTGCGCATGTCCATATCAAAGGCAGTATGCTGATTGACGGAGAGCGCTTTGATGATCCGCCGGCAGGGATGGATCAGACGGACTGGGGCGCATTTATGGCAGTGCTTTACGCAAAGGGATACGATGGTACGTTGGCGATTGAACCGCATTCCGACATTTGGAAGGAAGGTGAATTGGGAGACGCCGGTGTTGCGTATACTATAAAGCTGATACGCGGGATGATGTTCTGATCTGAAAAACTGGAATTTTATGAAGCCGAACATTTTATAGAAAAGAGGTCATTTATGAAATACGGTGTTCAAATGTATGCCATCCGTACGCTTTGCAAAAACGATCTGGAGGCCGGTATTAAAACGGCTGCTGAAATAGGATATGACGGATTGGAGTTTGCCGGTTTCTTTGGGCACAGCGCCGAGGAAGTATCCGGATGGTTGGAGAAATACGGTGTAGAGGCTATGGGGGCGCACATTCCGCTGGAAGAAATCTGCGACAATACGGACGCGACGATCGCTTTCCATAAAGCAATAGGGAACCGCCGGATTATTTGCCCGTGGTCGGAGATAAAGACGGCTTCGGATACAAAAGCTGTAGCGCAGAAGCTGTCTGCGGCACTGCCTAAAATCAAAGCGGCGGGTATGGAGCTGTATTACCACAATCACAGTCATGAGTTTGTAAAGGATGACGGCAAATATCTTATAGATATTCTGGCAGAGGAAATGCCGGCGCTTAAGCTGGAATTTGACGTTTATTGGATATACCGCGGCGGCGAAGATCCAATGGCATATCTGAAAAAGTATGAAGGGCGCACGGATATTTTCCATGCAAAGGATGGCAATATGGAGGAAGGGACACTGGCTGGTGAGGGCAATGTCGACTTAAAAGCCATCTGTGCGTATGCAAAAACTCAGAAATTCGCTTGGGCAGTTGTAGAAAGTGAAGCCACCGAAGATTTGGAAGAGCAGATTGAAGCGATTCGCAAAGACTACGCATACATCAGCAGCTTATAAAGCAGGAAAGGATGTTTTACAATGAAACTTGGCGTATTGACAAATCTTATGGGAGATAAACCCCTTGAAGAAGTGCTGGCCTATCTTAAACCGTTGGGCATTGAAGCGGTAGAGATCGGATGCGGCGGTTTCCCGGGAAAAGCGCATGCGGATCCGGCAGTTCTTTTGCATGACGAGAAAAAGTTACAGGAATTTAAAGAGTTGATCGCAAAATACGATATGGTGATCAGCGGTCTTTCTGCACATGGCAATCCATTGCACCCCAATAAAGCGATTGCCAAACAATTTGACGACGACTTGACCGGCGCCATTCTTTTGGCTGAAAAACTTGGTGTGGAAGTTGTAAACTGTTTTTCCGGCTGCCCGGGAGACAGCGAGTCGTCTGAACATCCAAACTGGGTTGTATGCCCATGGCCGGAGGATTTCACACAAGTTGTAAAATGGCAGTGGGAAGAAAAACTGATTCCGTATTGGAAAGCTAAAGTAGCGTTTGCCAAAGAGCATGGCGTACATAAGTTTGCGCTTGAAATGCATCCGGGCTTTTGCGTCTATAATCCGGAGACAGCGCTTCGTCTGCGCGAGGCAGTCGGTCCGGAGATTGGGGTGAATTTCGATCCGTCTCATTTGATCTGGCAGGGAATTGACCCGTCGTATGCAATTCGTGTGCTCGGCAAGGCAGGAGCAATTTTCCATTTCCATGCCAAAGATACAAAAATCGACCCATATAACAGCATGCTGAACGGCGTTTTGGATACTAAGCCGTATGGGGATGAAATCAACAGAAGCTGGATTTTCCGTTCTTGTGGATACGGGAATGACTATGCATATTGGAAGGATATGATTTCTAATCTTGTTATGACAGGATACGATCACGTACTGTCCATAGAACATGAAGATTCATTGATGACAGTGGAAGAGGGCTTAACCAAAGCGATCTCCTTCCTTCAGGAAGTCCTGACACATGAGAAGCTTGAGAAAATGTGGTGGGCGTAATAAAAGAGAGAAGGGAAACGATGGGTAAGAATAAGCACAGGATAGTCATAGTTGGTTTTGGCGGCATGGGGAATTGGCACCGCGAGTTAATAGAAAGCGGTATCGATGGTTTGGAACTGGCTGGTATGTATGACATTAAAGAGGAACGTCAGCAGGCGGCAAGGGATCTTGGATATCGGGCTTATAACAGTTTTGAAGACGTATTGGCGGATGAGACGGTTGACCTGATTTTGACTTCTACGCCGAACGACTGCCACAAGCCGCTCGCGATCGCGGCTTTACATGCGGGAAAAAATGTTGTCAGTGAAAAACCGGTAACGCTTTCTAGCAAGGACTTACAGGAAATGATCGACGCAGCCAACCGCAGTGGAAAGCTGTTTACCGTGCATCAGAACCGCCGTTGGGATGAAGATTTTCTGACGATGAAGAAAATTTATGACGAAGGTCTGCTTGGCGAAGTATTTAATATTGAGTCGCGCGTCCATGGATCCCGTGGGATTCCAGGTGATTGGCGAGGGAAAAAAGAACATGGCGGCGGTATGATGCTGGGCGTCCATATTTTAGATCAGATGCTGCTGCTTGTCCCAGAAAAGATAAAAAACGTTTATTGCAAGGTGAACCATGTCACAAACTATGAGGTGGATGACGGTTTTACCATGATTATTACGTTTGAGAGTGGGAAAACGGCACTGCTTGAGGTAGGCACCAGTAATTTTATCGAACTGCCCAGATGGTACATGTTAGGTGAAAACGGTTCTGCACAGATTGATGATTTTAGTTGTAAGGGCCGTATGGTCAGAGTGAAAAGCTGGGATAAGAATGATGCCGTTCCGGTAAAAACAGCAGCGGGGCTGACAAAAACAATGGCGCCGCGCACAGATGAAACGATTGAAACAGAAGAGATCGTACCGGTCAAATCCGACATCAAAGATTTTTACCGCAATGTGATGGCAGCGATTGACGGAGAAGAAGGACAGTTAATCCGGCATGACCAGATGATGCGTGTCATGCGGCTGATGGAAACAGGCCTTCGTGCGGCGGAGGAAGGAAAAATCCTGCCGTTTGAGAACGATTCTGTTTGTGTTTAAAAAGAAAAAGGCATAAATGCCGGGCGGCTAAAGCAAAGCCGTATGATAAGGAATCCCCCTGATGCAGGTGTCCTGCCATCAGGGGGATTCCTTATGTCTAAAAAAGGGAAAGAACAGCAGCTGACACGCTTTTAAAAACGGTTTTGTATTCACAGCGGTACCGGGGAAACCTGCGGAAAACTCAGTACAGCATAGGAGGGAGCATCGTCTCGATGCGCGCTTTATAGACATATTTTGATTTTACACAGACTTTACAAACGGATGGTTTGCCTTTTACATACCGTTTTTATACTAAAACACGTAGCAAAGAAAGGAGTTAATAAAATGAAAAAGATAATCGGCATGTTATTGGCGCTTGCCACTATGGCAGCGGTATTTACCGGTTGCACTGATACCGGAAACGGCGGTTCTTCCAATTCTGGTACAGATGCGGCGGCTTTTGACACTTCCAGCGAAATCACTGTAATCTCTCGTGAGCCCGGTTCCGGCACACGCGGTGCATTTGTTGAACTGTTCGGCGTTGAGGAAGAAGATGCAGATGGAAATACAGTAGACAGAACAACTGAGGGCGCAGAAATTGCCTCCAGAACCGACGTTGTTTTGACGAGTGTTGCGAGCAATCCATATGCAATTGGCTATGTTTCACTTGGCTCTTTAAACGACACGGTCAAAGCGCTGAAAATCGGCGGTGTAGAAGCAACAACGGATAACGTGAAAAACGGCACTTACGGTGTATCCCGTCCGTTTAACATTGCAACAAAAGGCGAGCCGACTGGCGTTGTAAAAGACTTTATCAACTTCATCCTTTCCAAAGAAGGACAGGAAATTATTTCTGGGGACTACATCCCGGTTGTGGATAACGCAGAAAGCTTCACAAGTGATATGTCTTCCGGCCAGATTTCCATTGGCGGATCTTCTTCTGTAACCCCTGTTATGCAGGAATTGATTGAAGCATATCAGCAGATTAATACCAACGCTCAGATTGAGATCAATCAGACGGATTCCAGCGCCGGCATGAAGGCTGCAATGGATGGAACCATTGATATCGGAATGGCAAGCCGTGAGTTGAAAGACAGTGAGAAAGCTGAGCTCACACCGGTTCAGATTGCGCTTGACGGTATCGCGATTGTGGTAAATCCGGAGAATACGGTCGAGGATCTCACAACCGATCAGGTAAAGGCAATCTACGTAGGTGATGTTACTACTTGGGCAGACGCAACAAATTAAGCGTTCTCCCCTTAAATCATAACAATCCCTCCGAATGAAACACTCATCTGCTATCGGAGGAAAGCCGGCGGATCCCGTCGGCTTTTCGCCGTACAGATAGAAAAGGAGCGCTTATGGACGAGCAAAAAACGAAAAACGATAAAGCTGCAGCAAAAAGGCGCCTTTTGTGGTATAGAGAAAACATCATGCACGGTGTGTTTTTTGTCTGTGCTTTAGTATCCATTGCTGCCGTTGTACTAATCTGTTTGTTTCTTTTTGCAAATGGTATCCCGGCTATTGCTGAGATTGGTGTTTTTGATTTCCTTTTGGGAGAGAAATGGGCGCCAACCAATGAGCCGGCAAGCTACGGCATCCTGCCGATGATTTTAGGCAGTATCTATATTACAGGCGGCGCTATTTTGATCGGCGTGCCGATCGGGATTTTGGCGGCGATTTTCCTGGCAAAATACTGCCCCAAACGCCTGTATAAGGTTGTAAAACCGGCAGTTGAGCTGCTGGCGGGTATTCCTTCGATTGTATATGGATTCTTTGGCCTTTTGGTTATCGTGCCCATGATCCGCAATACTTTTAAAGTGTCCGGCGCCAGTATTTTAGCCGCGACAATCGTTTTGGGCATTATGATTCTGCCGACGATTATCGGTTTGGCTGAATCTGCAATCCGCGCCGTACCGGAGAGTTATTATGAAGGCGCTTTAGCTCTTGGCGCAACACACGAGCGCAGTATTTTCCGTGTTGTTCTGCCGGCTGCAAAGTCGGGCGTAATGGCGGCGGTCGTTTTGGGAATTGGGCGAGCTATCGGCGAAGCCATGGCTGTCTGCATGGTTGCAGGAAATCAGACATGGATGCCGCAGGGAATTTTAAAAGGCGTCCGCACCTTGACGACAAATATTGTTTTGGAAATGGGATATGCAGCTGATCTGCATCGTGAAGCGCTGATTGCAACCGGCGTGGTGCTTTTTGTCTTTATCCTGATTATCAATCTGCTGTTTTCTGTACTAAAGAAAAAAAGCATGTCCAATTCAGTTGAAAAAAAGCCGGGAATGTTCCGGCGGTTATTCGCAAAAGCAAAGAGTAGCCGGAAGGAGGACTCAAAAGCATGAGAAATAAAGAAAAACTTCCTGCAATCAACCATGCCCCTTTCCGTGATAAGCTGCGTACTTATCTGCGCCATCCGGTTTCCCTGCTGGGGATGATTTTGGTGGTGATTGCCGCGCTTGCAACAATAGGTGTATTGGTTGCCCTGATTGTTTACATTTTGGTAAACGGTATACCGTATTTGACGCCGGAGCTGTTTTCCTTTACCTATACTTCCGAAAACGCGTCCATGTTCCCGGCTATTATCAACACCATTACCATGACATTCCTGTCGCTTCTGATTGCAGTACCGTTTAGCTTGTTTACTGCAATTTATCTTGTTGAATATGCAAAACGCGGAAATAAATTGGTTGGCGTCATCCGCACTACTGCCGAAACGCTTTCTGGAATACCATCTATCGTATACGGCCTGTTTGGAATGCTGTTTTTTGTCACTACGCTCGGATGGGGTACTTCCTTATTAGCCGGTGCGATGACCCTTTCCATCATGATCCTGCCTCTCATTATGCGTTCAACGGAGGAAGCACTGCAAGCCGTTCCGGATTCCTATCGTGAAGGCAGTTTTGGCCTTGGCGCTGGGAGACTGCGGACCGTGTTTCGTGTTATCCTTCCACCTGCGATGCCCGGAATCCTTGCCGGAATTATTCTGGCGGTTGGCCGTATTGTTGGAGAGACGGCTGCGCTTTTGTATACATCGGGGACGATGGCGCAAATTCCGGATCTTACGCACGACGGACTGGTTATGGGAAGCGGCGCCACCTTGGCGGTACATATGTATGTGCTCTCAGGAGAAGGCCTGCACATGAATGAAGCGAACGCCACTGGCGTGGTGCTTTTAATCATAGTTTTAGGGATCAACCTTCTTTCTTCACTTGTTGCTAAAAAACTGACAAAGGAGAAAACATAATGGGAAAAATAGATATCAAAGGACTCGATTTGTACTATGGCTCCTTTCATGCGCTTAAGAATGTCAATCTATCGATTCCGGAAAGAGAGATAACCGCATTTATCGGACCTTCCGGATGTGGTAAATCCACCCTGTTGAAATCGTTAAACCGTATGAACGATCTGATAGAAGGCTGTCGGATAACCGGTGAGGTGACATTGGACGGAGAGAACATTTACAGCGGAATGGATGTAAACGATTTGAGACGTCGTGTTGGAATGGTTTTTCAAAAACCGAATCCGTTTCCTATGAGTGTGTATGACAATATTGCATTCGGTCCCCGGACACACGGCGTCCGCTCGAAAAAGAAACTGGATGAAATTGTAGAAAAATCCTTGCGGGACGCCGCCATTTTTGATGAGGTAAAAGATCGGTTGAAAAAATCCGCACTGGGCCTCTCCGGAGGGCAGCAGCAGCGGCTTTGTATTGCACGCGCGCTTGCGGTACAGCCGGAGGTGCTGCTGATGGATGAGCCGACCAGTGCGCTGGATCCGATTTCAACCTCAAAAATTGAGGACCTTGCCGCAGAGCTAAAAAAAGAATATACTATTGTTATGGTGACGCATAATATGCAGCAGGCGGCTCGTATTTCTGACCGTACTGCGTTTTTCCTCTTAGGAGAAGTGATTGAATATGCGCCGACACAAGAGCTGTTCTCGATGCCGAAGGATAAGCGTTGTGAGGATTATATTACCGGCCGGTTTGGATAAAGGCGCATTTATTGAAATAAACGGTGCACGGGAGTTTCGTGCATGATCCGGAATAAGGAGTACCATTGTTATGAGAAATCGCTTTGACAGAGAATTGACAACTTTGAATACAGAGCTTATAGAGATGGGCGCTTTGATCGAAAATGCGATTGACCGCGCAGTAGGCGCGCTGTTTAAGCAGGATGAGGCGCTGGCGGAGCGCGCCATTGAATTTGACAGCGAGGTTGACCGTAAAGAGCGGGATATTGAAGCCCGCTGTTTAAATCTGCTGCTTCAGCAGCAGCCGGTGGCCAGAGATCTTCGCACGGTTTCCTCCGCGCTTAAGATGATTACCGATATGGAGCGTATTGGCGATCAGGCGGCCGATATTGCAGAAATCACGCATCGGCTGAAACTGACAGACGCCCCGCTTTACGATACGCATATCAAAGATATGTCAAAAAGCACGATCCGTATGGTGAAAGAAGCGGTAGATGCATTCGTCGCGCGTGATTTAAATTTGGCGCAGAAAGTAATTGCGGAAGACGACGAGATAGACGGGATGTTTGTCCATGTGCGCGATGAGTTGATTAATATGCTCAAACGGGAGGAGGGCTCTCCGGAAGCGGTAATAGATGTATTGATGATTGCCAAATATTTTGAGCGAATTGGAGACCATGCTACTAATATTGCGGAATGGGTCGTGTTTTCTATCACAGGCAAGCATTGATTGCAAAGTAAAGAGGCATTATATCAGCGAGTCACTGCGAGATGTGCTGTATCGTTTACAATGGGGAGGAGCTTTATATGCGGACGGTTTATATTACAGAGGATGACGCCAGCATCCGGCAGCTTGTGACATATGCGCTTAAGACAGCGGATATTGAGGCTGTTGGATTTGAAACCGGCGCGTCGCTTTTTGAAGCCATCTCCCAGCAAAAACCGGATCTTTTGATACTGGACATTATGCTGCCGGATATAGATGGGATATCTATTTTAAGGCAGATACGCGATAACCCTCATACAGCGGAAATACCGGTATTAATGCTGACGGCAAAAAGCGCAGAGTATGACAAGGTCAACGCGCTGGATCTTGGTGCGGACGACTATGTTACCAAACCATTTGGCGTTATGGAATTGATTTCACGGGTAAAGGCCTTGCTGCGCCGTACCGGCGGCGTAGCCGGCGGTGAAATCCTTTCTTGCGGACGGCTTGAAATGGATGCGGCAAGACGATCTGTTCTATCCTGCGGCGAGGCGGTCTCTTTGACTTATAAGGAATTTGAGCTTCTGCACTATCTTTTAAAAAACAAAGGCATTGTGCTTTCCCGCGACCGTATTATGCAGGTTGTATGGGGGTTTGACTTTGAAGGGGAGAGCCGTACCGTGGATATGCACATAAAACTTCTGCGGCAGAAACTCGGTGAGGCGGGCGGCCAGATCAAGACGGTACGCGGCGTCGGATATAAGCTGGAGGAGGACGCAGGATGAAGAAAAAGCTCTATCGCAGTATGTGTGCTGTCGCCTGCGGCACTATTTTTTTGACAGCATTGGTTTCTCTTCTGGTCTGTTATGGGTTGATTGAAACACAGATTAAAGAAACCATTCGCAATGAGTGCTATCTTGTTGCGGCGGGGTTGAACGACACTGCGGACGAAGAGGCATATTTCGAAGAATTGGCAAAGCCGCTGCCTGAAACGGGGCGGCTTTCTGTTATAGCGCCCGATGGAACGGTTATGTATGATTCTGTAGCGGATGAGGCAGCGATGGAGAACCATGCCGACCGTGAAGAATTCAAAGAGGCGCTTTCGACAGGGGAAGGAGAGGCGCAGCGCCGTTCCTTTACGCTTGGGCAAAGCACCTATTACTGCGCTGTCCGTTTAAACAACGGGAGCGTCGTGCGTGTGGCATATTATGCGGAGAGCTTTTTCTCGATGTTCTTTTCTATTCTGCCGGCTATCTTGCTACTGATTTTAGTGGTGATAGCTGTCAGCTTGCTGCTTTCCCACCGTGTTACAGAAGAAATTGTAAAACCGGTAACAAAGGCGGCGGACCGCTTGGATTTAAATGGCACGGACAGCCCGTATGAAGAATTGACACCTTTTTTTCAGAAAATACACGCACAGCATGAAGAAATACGCGCACATATGGAAACCATTCGGGAAGATCAAAAAACACTGCGGCTGATAATGGAAAATATGAGCGAGGGACTCATTCTGCTTGCGGCAGACCAGCGGATTCTGATGCACAATCATAGTGCGGAAGAGCTTTTGGACGCACCGGCATGCGATTATTCCGGCCAGCCGTTTGTAGCGCTTGCGCGCAATGCTGTACTGCATGATGCAGTAAACAGCGCGTTGAACGGGAAATCTTCTGCTGTAAACATCGATAGCCGGGATCGGATCGTCCGATGCTATATCAGTCCTGTGACAGATCATGGAGCGCTCAACGGCGTGCTGCTGTTTTTATTGGATGAAACGGCGCAATACCGTGCGGAACAGATTCGGGCAGAATTTTCAGCCAATGTTTCGCACGAACTGAAAACGCCGCTTACCAGTATTTCGGGATTCGCAGAGCTTTTGAAAAACGGCATGGTTGATGCGGCACAAGTCCCGGAATTTGCACAGACGATTTATGATGAAGCACAGCGCCTGCTTGTGCTGATAGGGGATATTATGCGCTTGTCCCGTATTGAAGAGCAGGAAGGAAAACTGGCAGACCGTGTTAATCTATTGACAATGGCAAAAGGGGTGTGCGCCTCTATGAAGCAGGAGGCAGAAGAGCATCAGGTGACGCTTTCCTGCGGAGGTACAGATCAGATCGTAAACGGCGATTTTGGGATGCTGCGTGAATTGATACAGAATCTATGTCAAAATGCCGTACGTTATAACCGTGCCGGGGGGAAAGTGGCAGTCACTGTCGCTAATACAGACGGCCGTGTTTCTCTAACTGTTGCAGATACGGGTATTGGGATTGCAAAAGAAGATCAGGGACGTGTTTTTGAACGGTTTTATCGGGTAGACAAGAGCAGGTCGAAAGATACTGGAGGTACAGGGTTAGGCTTGTCCATTGTTAAGCATATTGTGGAATATCACGGCGGCGAGATTTCACTGGAAAGCGAGCCGGGGAAGGGGACTGTTATTACAGTACTCTTGTAGAGAATAGGAAACTACAACAAATAAGAAAATAGAATACCGCAGCACCTCTTTTGTCCTGATAACAAAAGAGGTGCTGCGGTATTTGTATTATTGCATTCGTATAGCAGAAAACTTATTTCAGGTATTATTTAACCTATCCTTTGCCATCTTGATTTTTTACGCTATCCCTGCTGCCAATATTTCCGATCAAGACTGCGATACTGTACCGCTTCTGCGATATGGCGGTGATCAATAACCTCACTTTGATCCAAATCGGCAATCGTGCGGGCGACTTTTAATATCCGGTCGTAAGCACGTGCGGAAAGTCCCATGCGGGTAAACGCATTTTCAAGCAGCTGATTTCCCCGGTCCGTCACCGGGCAGTCCTGATGCAGGCGGGCCGCAGGAATGTGTGCGTTTTGCCCGATGTTGGTCCCGGAAAAACGTTCAGCCTGCAGTTTTCTGGCAGCGTCAACACGTGCTTTAATAGATGCGCTTGATTCAGCGGGTTCGTCAGAAGAAATATGCCGAAATTCTACTGGAAGGGCTTCAATATGCAGATCAAGGCGATCGAGAAGCGGGCCGCTCACCCGGTTTAAATACCGGCTGACTTTTGTTGGCGAACAGGTGCAAGGCCTCGTTGGATGCCCGAAATAACCGCAGGGGCAGGGATTCATTGCAGCAATAATCATCATAGAGCAAGGATATGTCAGTGTCCCAGCCACACGGGAGATCGTAACTTTTCCATCCTCAATTGGCTGACGAAGGATCTCCATTGCATCTCTTGAAAACTCAGGCAGTTCGTCTAAAAATAAAACGCCGTTGTGTGCAAGAGAAATCTCACCCGGATGGGGGATGCTTCCGCCTCCGGAAAGGCCGGCCGGAGAAATTGTGTGATGTGGAGCACGAAAAGGGCGCGTTGTTACAAGAGGGGCATTGCGGTCGATAATACCTGCGATAGAATGTATTTTGGTCGTTTCAATAGACTCTTCAAACGTCATGTCGGGCAAAATGGAAGGAAGGCGTTTGGCGAGCATACTTTTCCCAGAACCGGGTGGTCCGATCAGGAGGGCGTTATGCCCCCCTGCAGCTGCAATTTCAAGCGCGCGGCGTGCGCCGTGCTGTCCTTTTACTTCAGAAAAATCGGGTGGGAGCAAATCGTTTTTCGTGTGCAGCGGAGAAGGCGACAAAGGCGCAAGCTGTGCAGCCCCCGACAAAAACAGGATTAGTTCCGATATATGTGATATCGCATATACATCGATTCCCGAGATAACAACGGCTTCCGCACCGTTGTCTTTTGGCACAAAGACTGCATGAAATCCGGCGTCACGCGCATGAATTACCATCGGAAGAATGCCGGTTACCGGACGGAGAGTGCCGTCCAGCGAAAGTTCGCCGATAAACATGCACTGTGACAGCTTTGCTGATAACTGCCCAGAGGCCGACATTAGGGAAAGCAGGATCGGAAGGTCGTAAAGCGGACCTGCCTTTCGTAAATCGGCTGGAGCAAGGTTGACAACAATTTTTCCAGGCGGAACACAATATCCGCTGTTCTTCATAGCAGCGGATACCCGGTCCCTACTCTCTTTAACTGCTGCATCCGGAAGGCCAACGACATCAAAACGGGGAATTCCTGGCGCAAGGTCGCATTCCACTTCAACAGTGTATGCCGTCATTCCATAAAGACCCGCGCTTTTGATGCTTTCCATATCCAATGTACTCCTTTTATATATGAACACGAAATGAAACCATAAAAATACCTGTTTTTATCAATTATAATGCCGGATAATAAAAACGGCAAGCGTTTATTCCCTGAAAATAAATAAAATATAGAGTTGCCTTTAATAAAAGACACAAATAGCACAGATAGGACATTTTGTATTGTCAAAACTTTATGCAGTTTTTGTATCAAAGAATTGCGAAGAACCCCTTTTCTTTTTCGAAGCAATCGTTATAATAGAAAATACATTGAAAGCATTGGGGAAATAACAGAAAAACGTGTTTGCTCTGCATTTTCAAAAAGAGGTGAAAGAAATATGTTTCAGTTAAAATGGGTCTGGAGCAGGCTGGAGGGGTTTCACGGCCGCTATATATTTGCTCTGTGCTCGACTGTTTTAATTGCAATGTCGCAGCTTGTGACGCCATTGATTACAGCTGAGATAATGGATACGGTCTTCTATCCGCTGGAGGAGGGAGGATTTGTAACACAGGCGGTAATCAATCAGTTAATCTTCTGGATTATTATTTTGATTGGATTTACATTACTGCGCACATCTTTTAATTACTGCTCGATTATGACATATGAGCATGTCTCGCAACAAGTTACATATAAGCTCCGCCGGGATTTGTATAAAACCATGCAGGAGCAAGATATGGATTTTTATTCCAAAAACCGCACCGGCGATTTGATGACGAGACTGACCGGCGATATGGACATGATCCGGCATACTGTATGTTGGGTCATCCGCCAATTGTTAGAATGTATAGTCCTGTTTTTGACTACCACAATCTGCTTCCTTATTTCCGATTGGCTTTTCGCACTAACGCTTTTGGCGGTTACGCCGATTATTTTTCTCTTGACAAAATCGTTTGCCAAACAGGTCCGGCCGATGTATGTGGATCTGCGCGAACGGTTGTCGCAGCTGAATACTGCTGCACAGGAAAACATTTCGGGCAACCGTGTTGTTAAGGCATTTGCCCGTGAGGCGTATGAAATAGAGCGGTTCGATGAAAAAAACCGTGCGTTTAAGAAGGCCAATCTGGCCGCGTCCATGACGTGGCTAAAATACAGCCCTTTTATTGACGGGCTTTCGCAGGCGCTTTCCATTGCCGTGCTGTTAG
>ERZ1643247.1328-NODE-1328-length-23323-cov-30.031116_pt1 | contig 23323 bp, 32 predicted proteins | sample MGYA00579264_ERZ1643247 | MGnify/ENA primary metagenome ERZ1643247 (study PRJEB29033, sample SAMEA4952262) | chicken gut metagenome | biome: Broiler Chicken; feature: Gastrointestinal Tract; material: Caecum | place: Ireland | collected 2018 | study: Broiler... | reverse complement strand
AATCATGCCTTTGTTTTATTCCTATCGGGAGGCATGGTACAGTTTTTCTATGGCAGAGTGGAGAAATATAGTCCTGAATATTCTTCTTTTTGTACCTCTGGGATTTCTGCTGCCGCTGGGAATACGCAGCTTTCGACGTTTCTGGGCGACATATTTGACAGGACTGGCCGTGACAGTACTGATTGAATCAGTGCAGTTTGTTTTGGGGAGAGGTGTGGCAGAAGCGGATGATATTCTGAATAACTTTCTGGGAACGATGATTGGTTATGGATGTTATGTTCTGTTTCACGAGATTTCAGCGGCTGCGAAAAGAACTCGATTTAATATTCTGAAAACAGCAGCAGTTCAGATTCCGCTTGTTGTAGTGATACTGGCATTTGTCGGAATCAGTATTATATATGATCGGCAGGAACTTGGTAATCTGGAAATCGGCTTTAGCAGCCGGATTGATATGTCTGATGTTAAAGTAACAACAAATGAAATCTACAACAGTAAGTCGGAATCAGCAGCGGTCTACAAGGTTCCTGTATATACAGAAAACGAGACGAAGAAATTTGCGGAGGATTTTTTCGCTTCACAGGGGCAGGTTATAGATGACTCAAGAACGGATCTGTATGATGAAACAGCTGTTTATTATAGCACAGAACAGAATTCTCTGTGGATAGACTACACAGGTGGAACAATGAATTATACGGATTATACGGTTACATTTGGGGATGATTTGGATGAAGAATCCTATTCTGAATCAGTTGCCGGGGCGGACGAGGCAACAGTCAGAAAAGCTTTGTCTGCATATGGGATTAATGTGCCGGAAGGAGCATTGTTCCGGGAACTGACAGGTGATTCGCCCGGCTATGAATTTGTTGTTTCCCAGCAAAGTGAGGGCAGTCTTTTCTATGATGGTTCGCTGTATTGTACGCTTTATGAAGGGGAGAAGTTTGGAGAAATCAGCAATCATATCCTCTCGTGTGAGAAGTATAAAGAGTACCCTGTTCTGTCTGAAAATGAAGCAATGCAACAGATAGAAGGCGGAGACTTCTGTTATTTTAGTCAGGACGGTGATGAGATAAAGTCAATAGATCTGGGCAAGGTAACTATGAAATATGTTGTGGACTCCAAGAATTATTATCAGCCTGTGTACTCGTTTGAGGCGTGTGTAAATGGAGAAAAGGAATATGAGATAGATATTCCGGCACTTAAAAATATATCGGGAGAAGAGTGACAGGATTATAAGGCGGATGTATAATGGAGAAAGATGTCTTATTAGTTGCATCTGTTTGTGGGTTGATTGGATGCGGAAAAGATTCTGTATCAGATGTAAAAATAGATTACGGCGATTCCTCATGTCTCTTATTCGTCAGACGCTAAATGCGATCTGGATCATAACGAATGGAAATTGCTTTCATGGGGATATTGCTAGAAGCCGAATTATCACTTTGAAATCAGACTTTAAGAAGGAGAGTGTAAGGGAACGGATTAACCTCGATTTTCCTTGCAAAAGAATACGGAGTACAGGTTTTCGCACTGGATTTATGGATATCGGCCACAGACAATTACAGGAGATTTCAGGAAACGGGAGTCGGACAGTCGGTAATCCCTATCCATGCAGATGCTCATGATATGCCGTTTGCAGACGGATTTTTTGATGCTGTTATCAGTGTGGATGCTTATCATTATGTGGGAAACAACGATACATTTTTTCAGGAAAAAGTGCGTCCGTTACTAAAGCAAAATGGGATTGCGGCAATCTCTTTTCCGGGAATGAAGCACGAAGTGAGTGACAATATACCGGAAGAAATGAAACCATACTGGCCTGATGAGGCACTGGAAATGTGGCATTCGATAGAGTGGTGGAGACCGAAATTCGAGAATGAGCTGAATCATCTGAATATGTGGGAAATGGGATGTTTTGAACAGGCATGGAATGACTGGCTGAATACCGATAATCCTTATGCTGTTGAAGACAGGAAAATGATCTATACAGACAACGGGAGATATATGAATTTGATCGGAATAACCGGTCATTTAGAATAAAACGGGAGGTTTTATAATGAATATTCCGAAAGTATTAAATTCAGAAGAAGTATATAAGGGCAAAATCATATCGATCAGGAAGGATACCCTGACCCGTGGGGACAGGAAAAGTTTTGTCAGAGAGACGGCTGTATCCAGTGATGCAGTTGCAGTCGTAGCTATGGATGACCAGAACCGGATACTATTAATTCATCAATACCGTCATCCGATGGGAAAGCCGATCTGGGAAATCCCTGCGGGAAAAATGGATGTGCGTGGAGAGCAGCCGGAAGAGACGGCAATCCGGGAGTTGCAGGAAGAAACAGATACAACAGCTGAATCGGTTAGACTGCTGACTATATTTTATAATTCTGCAGGATGGACAAATGAAAAGACTTATGTCTATCTGGCCAAAAATCTGAAAGAAGTTCCCGAATTTAAAAGGGAGAATGAGGAAGCTGACATTGAGAAGAAATGGATTGCTTTGGATGAGGCTTATGAAATGGTACTGTCAGGAGAACTGGCTGATGCAAAGACTGTGATAGGTATACTGCTTACATTTGAAAATGAAAAAAATTTGCAGAAATAAAGCAACTATTTCAATCGCCAGAGAATCCTGACTGATATTCAGTTCGGATTCTCGGCGTTTTTTTATTCCTCTAATATGTGAAAGCTGAGTTTTTGAGCTCCGTTCCCCGGCGCTTCCAGATAATTTTTTTAGAGCGTTGCCGCACCTGCATATTAATCTGCCTTTTTCCTTCTCTGAGATAATTCTGCCACAGCGGTATACAGAACATCCGTTGACGAGTTGATAGCTGTTTCACAGGAATCCTGTATGACGCCGACAATAAATCCGGTGCCAACTACCTGCATAGCGATGTCATCTGAAATCCCGAACAGACTGCATGCAAGGGGCACAAGCAGAAGAGAACCTCCGGCCACGCCCGATGCGCCGCAGGCACTGGCTGCAGCAAGCACGCAGAGAATGATAGCTGTCGGAAAATCAACAGAGATACCGAGCGTATGGACTGCTGCCAGAGTCAGGACCGAAATCGTGACAGAAGCGCCGCCCATATTGATCGTGGAACCAAGCGGAATGGATACGGCGTATGTGTCACGATCCAGTCCCAGTTCTTCGCAGAGTTTCATATTAACCGGTATATTCGCTGCGGAACTTCTCGTAAAGAAAGCCGTGATCCCGCTGTCTTTCAGGCATTTAAGGACGAGGGGATACGGATTTCTGCGGATGCCGATAAATGTGATAAGCGGATTGACCACAAATGCTACGAACGCCATGCTTCCTACCAGCAGCAGGATCAGTCTGCCGTAGCCCAGAAGGGATGAGAGGCCCTGTTCGGATATCGTGGTAAATACAAGTCCAAGCACGCCGAAAGGCGCGCAGCTGATAACCCATTGTACGATCTGTGAAAGTGCGTCAGCGACATGCATAATAGCATCTTTTGTCCCAGTGCCCGCTTTTCTGAGGGCTATGCCGAGAAGCACGGCCCATGCAAGAATGCCGAGGTAATTGGCGTTTGCCAGAGCATCAACCGGGTTGGAGACAATACTCATAAGCAGACTATTGAGCACCTCGCCGATACCGCTGGGAGCGGATGCTTCTGAGACGGTTTCTGTCAGAGTAATGGTGATCGGAAATAGAAAGCTTGCGGCTACCGCCACACATCCGGCGAGAAATGTGCCCAGCAGATAAAGAAATATGACCCGTTTCATATTACTCTGTTTTCCCTCTTTCTGATTGGAGAGGGCTCCCATTACAAGGAACAGCACAAGAATCGGAGCAATGGCCCTGAGAGCGCCGACAAAAAGATCTCCGAGCAGGGAAATCACGGTAATCTGCGGTAATGTAAGTCCGAGTATGAGTCCGATGATCAGTCCGCAGATGATTCTTTTAACCAGACTGATCTTATTCCATTTTTTAATAAGTTGTTTCATTTTCATCATTCCTGTCTATTAATTTTGTCAACAGGTTTAGTATAGCATTAATTAAAGGCTGTGTGTGAAAAAATCCGGCGTTGTACAATTCATTGACTTTTATCAGAGTCCATGAGAAAATTTAGAAAACGGATTTATGGAGGTAAACATTTATGCAGTACGAGTGTAGGATAACTGTATTGGAGACGAAAGTATTTCCTGAGTATCAGGAAAAATATCTTGCTGATCCAAAGTCAGGTCCGTGTCCTTTCTTCAAGGCAGGAGACACATTCGTTTTAAAAAGGACCAGTGAGCAGGATGATTTTTATCATTTGATGAACGGGAAGTTCTGCGGTGAAGCATGGGATGCGATCAGCAGGTATGTATACTCCGCGCTGCAGGGCGGTTCTATCATGCGTAAATGGACAAATGATGACAGAATGATGATCGCATGCTGTAATGACGGCACGAGGCCTGTGATCTTTAAGATTGAAAGAATTGATATCCCGGAAACAGAAGAAGAAAAAGAGTGGCTTGAAAAGCAGGATTTTAAAAACAGCGCTGATGATGCTTACACAGGTTAAATGAGGAGAGAATACTATGATTAGCGGATCTTCAGGAGTATAAGATGGAATCCATAATTGAAATTATATTAGAACTTATTCTCGAGGGTGGTATCGAGGCAAGCAAAAGCAGTAAAATACCGAAACCGGTCAGATATCTGATTACTGCAATTATAGTGCTGCTTTTTATTACTTTTATAGGATTTATATTTTGGGTAGGTGTCATTGTGTTAAAGGACAACATTCCTGCGGGCATATTTCTTATATTGATGGGGGTAGTGATGACTATATTAAGTGTCATAAAATTCATTAAAATTTATTTAACTAAAAGAAGATGAAAGATGAACAGATATTTAAAAGCAATGACAGACGAAGAATCGGATGTTATAATCAGCTGGCGGTACAGTGCCAGCAGGTCGCAGAAAAGTTCCTGAAAGGATATCTCGACAATCTATTTGTGGAAGAAGATGTTACAGATCTGCTTAGAAAACACAATATGAAAAAAATAGCGGAAAAATTAAATGAATTAAAGCCGGACTTAAGACTGGATACAGTGAAAAAATTAAAGACGATAAAATAAAACGGGGAATTTTTTATGAATTACTATGACAGCGAACTTCAACGTCTCCAGTCGGAGATCATGGAAAAGCAGAGGACAGATGCAAAACTATCAGATCTGTTTCTTCAGCAGTCAGACTTGCAAAAAAGAACGGAAGAACTGGAAAAGATTATGCGAAGGGAACAGGACGACGTTGACCGTCTTAACAGCAGAGGTCTTACAGCGTTCTTTTACAGGGCAACCGGGAAAATAGGCGAAAAGTTGACAAAAGAAGAAGCCGAAGCTTATGCGGCAGCAGTGAAATACGAAGCGGCGAAAAATGAACTTCAGTCTGTAAATGATGATATAGATTATTGTCAGAGACGGCTTTCTGAACTTCAGGGCTGTGAAAAGCAATACGAAAAAGTGCTGGAAGAAAAGACAGAACAGATTAAACAGTCCGGTGTTCCGGAAGCGGACAGGATCATGAAGATCGAAAACAAGATAGCGTTTCTTGAAAATCAGCAGAAAGAGATACAGGAAGCGATAAATTCGGGAAACCATGCATTTCATATTGCACGGAAGATCTTGGAAGATCTGGACAGTGCAAAAAACTGGAGTACATTTGATCTGATGGGCGGAGGCCTTATCGCTGATATGGCCAAGTATGACAAACTTAATAAAGTACAGGATAAGATACAGGATTTCCAGAATGCACTGAGGGGGTTCCGGACGGAACTAGCAGATGTTACAGAGAGAATATCAGGTGATCTGTATGTGGAAATCGGTGATTTCCTTCACTTTGCCGATTATTTTTTTGACGGATTGTTTACGGACTGGATGGTTTATGACAAGATTAACGACTCACGGGACAGAACTCTCCGGACAAGTGATCAGATTCAAAAGGTTCTCAGGCAGTTACAAGAGATGGATAATGAACTTTGCAGTAAAAAGGAAAATCTGAAAAAAGAACTGGAACAGACCGTGCTGAATTCCTGATACATAAATGCTCGGCAGTAAGATAACAAGGAGAATAGACATGAAAGCAGTGGTTTATAAAGGAAACGGACAGATTGTTCTTGAAGAGCGCCCTATGCCGGAGATTATAGACGACAGGGATGCGATCGTGAAAGTGACGCTTACGACGATCTGTTCCAGCGATATTCACATCAAACACGGCGCAGTGCCGCGGGCAGTTCCGGGAACGATACTGGGGCATGAGTTCGTGGGTAAAGTCGTAGAAGTCGGCGGTGCTGTGAAGAAAGTAAAACCGGGCGACCGGGTGGCAGTAAACGTAGAGACTTTCTGCGGAGAGTGCTATTTCTGTAAAAGAGGGTTTGTAAACAATTGTACGGATGAGCACGGCGGATGGGCTCTTGGATGCCGTGTTGACGGCGGACAGGCAGAGTATGCAAGAATCCCGTTTGCAGATAACGGGCTCACTGTCATACCGGATCATGTAACGGATGAACAGGCGCTCTTTAACGGAGATATACTCTCCACCGGATACTGGGCTGCAAAGATCGGCGAGATAAAACCTGCAGATACAGTCGCTGTGATCGGTGCAGGCCCTACGGGATTATGTACGATGCTGTGTGCCCGGCTGTACACACCGGCTAAGATTATCGCCATAGATACGGATGAATACAGACTGAATCTTGCAAAAGAAAAAGGTCTGGCAGATCTTACGCTTGTACCGGGAAGAGATGATCTGGAAAAGCGGATTAAAGAGATGACAGAAGGCAGAGGAGCGGATACGGTATTTGAAGTGGCTGGAGGGAAGGACACATTCCAGACAGCTTGGAAGATTGCAAGACCCAATGCAGTCGTAGTGGTAGTTGCCATGTATGAGGAACCGCAGATGCTTCCGCTGCCCGATATGTACGGCAAGAATCTTGTGTTCAAGACAGGAGGCGTGGACGGGAGTCACTGTCAGGAGATTATGGATCTGACCTCATGCGGGAAGCTTGACGCGGGATTCCTTATTACTCATCGGTGCAGATTGGATGAGATTATGGAAGCATATGACATGTTCGAAAATAAGAAAGATCACGTCATAAAGTATGCTGTGACGCCGTGACTAAATGATTGAAGGGACTATGGCTTATGGAACGATTGAAAATCGCCTTACTGCAGATCTCGCCCTGCGGCTCACTGGAAGGAAATCTTGAAAAAGGTATAAAGATCTGCAGACAGGCAAAGAAAATGGGAGCTGATTCTGGTGCCAAACGCCTGCCCTATGGAAATAAACCGGCTGTCCCAGCTCCGTGCAAGATCCTATGAAAATATGCTGGCAGTTGCCACCTGCAATTATCCGGAGAACGTTCCGGACTGCAACGGGAAATCAACAGTTTTTGACGGTGTGGCGTATCTGCCGGACGAGGAAGAATCACGGGATACGTGTATTCTGGAAGCGGACGGCAGCGAGGGGATTTATATTGCAGAGCTTGACCTGAAACAACTGAGGGATTACCGTAAAAGCGAAGTGCACGGCAATGCATATAGGCATCCGCAGAAATATGGCATCCTGACAGAAATGAAAGTGGAGGAGCCTTTTATAAGAGAGGATTACCGCCGGTAAAATATTACTAAATAAGATGCAACAAATCTGTATATGTGACACTCTTATGGATAGAGAGAGGAGAGAGTGCCAATGAAGAGACACAGAAGGCTGGCATGGGCGTCCGTCTCCCATCTGATGATTGATTTTATCTGTGCGTGGATGATCATAAACAGGATCCCCGGAAGCGAAGCATGGTTTATAAAAATGCTGACCTATAACTTTTTAGCATTTGCAGGACAACTTCCGGCGGGAATCATTCTTGACCGTCTTACCTCCAAAGGATATAGAGCAGCAGGAGGGGCAGCCTCAGCAGGATGTCTGTTGTGTCTTATCGCCCTTGCAGCGGGAATGGATTCCTATGCGCTGACAATAACTGCGGGCGTTGGCAATGCACTGTTCCATGTAGGAAGTGGAGCTGAGATTCTTGAGACATACAAGGGCAGAGCTGCAGAGTCGGGAATATTTGTGTCAACCGGGGCTCTTGGGATATATGCAGGATCTGTAATTCCCGTGATAAACTTGATTTTTATTCTTTCTGGTGCAATCTTGTTCTTCCTGCTTGTGTATTCAATAATATTGACATTGTCAAAAAACGAAGAAGTTCCTGCTGACAGACTAGAACACCAGAGTAAAGTGCGTAGCAGAAAGAGGGGGGCAGTATCACCTGTACAGGAGACGATATCCGTGTTCTGTCTGATCCTCGTAGTAGTCCTTCGTTCCTTTGAAGGTTCTATATTTACTTTTTCATGGAATAGCGGTCTTCTTACAGGAATCGCACTGACAGGAGCTGTTTTCCTCGGAAAAATGTTGGGAGGTTTTGCTTCTGACTTTTTCGGGAGTTATAAGACAGCCGCAATATCTCTCGCAATTTCTGCATTTCTTCTTGGAATGTCAGACCGAATGGGTGCGGGATTTGCAGGTGTTCTTCTATTTAATATGACAATGCCAGTCACTTTGATCAGTCTGTATCGGAAATTTCCGGGATATCCGGGGACTTCATTTGGCCTATTGACTTTCGCACTATATCTTGGAGTGCTTCCCGTATTTGCAGGTGTTCCGGTAAGTTTGTATTCTCCTAGTGCATATACAGTCCTAACTGTGATTTCTCTGATTCTGATTACGGTAGGACTTTGCCTTCCATTGCAGAGAAAAGGAGACATGCTGCATACACGAAATAGGAGGAAAATGCCATGATCCATTTATGCACGTTATTTGTTTTACCATGGATACTGACAGTTGCGGTAGAGGGCGGGGCAGCCCGCCTTTTCTTCGGCATAGAGAAAAAAGAGCAGATACTTCTGCTTCTTGTCAATACTGTTACAAATCCTGCAGCTGTCCTGCTCAGCCTGCTTCTTCCTGTTTACACAGTAATTCCTTTTAATGCGGCAGTATTGGCTGTCGAGGTGCTTGTTTTTATCTTAGAGGGTTTCCTGTTCCGGAAATGTATGATATGGCAGGAAAAAGAGTACGGCCCATGGAGAATGGCGCTTGTGCTGAATGTGATTTCATTTGGCACAGGATTGGTTGTTTCGATGATGCTGTAATAGGGAGAAAAAGTTATGAAGAAAAAATATTACGGAAAAAGAAAAGCCTTTTTGAGAAGGGTAATGTCTGTTTGTATTGCTGTATTTGTTTTAGAAAATCCGCTTTCGGTATCAGCTGACGTTATTTTTGAGCCGGACAATGGTTTCTACGGAAGACATAGTGACGAGTGCGCCTATTTTAATCGATCATGTATTGCAGGAGAGGATACATATTTGTGGAATGCCCCGAATCTGGTTACAGGTAGTCAGAGAGCACAGGAAGGGGAGCAGATCTATATTTCTTATGTCTATACTGACAAGGACGGAATTGAGTGGGGGCTGGCAGAATATTTGGATCAATGGATTCTTATGGCGGATCTGTATCTTGAGTACGGAAGCCCTGAATTTATGGAAGAGTATTCTTCCGTAATTTATGAAGATGAGCCATATCTGCTTCCTGGCGGAACAGTATTTGTATCATGGTCTTATCCGGAATCCGGCGTTATCGACCAGGATGATGCCTCTGTGATGGACGATTATGAGATAACTACATTCTATACAGATCCTGACGGCCGTCTGTGGGGATATTCAGCGTATATGTACGGAACAAGAGATGTATGGATCTGTCTTTCGGATATGGCTGATACCAATATCCCACAGAGAGTTGAGCATGAACTGATCCCTGCGCAGGAAGTTGACGCATCACAGATTGCCGCTGTAAAAGAAAGTGGACAGTTTTCAGTACTTTTTCTGATCATTCCGGTTATCATTATTGCCGGGACAGCTGGATTTTTGATCTGGTGGTTCTGGATCAGAAAACGATAAATTGTTGTCTCTGGCGGTCGTATCCGTTATAATAAAACACCGGAGGAAATAACGATGTATGAAACATGTATATTTGATCTGTATGGGACACTTGTAGATATCCGGACAGATGAAAATAAGAAAGAATTGTGGAACAGACTTGCGCTGTTCTACGCTTTTTACGGAGCAGACTATACTCCGGATGAACTTCATCTTGCCTATGACTGCCTGACGAAAGAGATGAGTGCCGGGAAAGGCGGAATACGAAAGGATACCCATGAGACATATCCGGAGATCAAAATCGAAGAAGTTTTTCGAGCGCTTTTTCAGGAAAAAGGTGTAGATGCGGATGAAGTGCTGGCAAGGCATGCGGGACAGTTTTTCCGTATTCTGTCCATGGAACATCTGAAGCTGTACGACGGCACGGAAGAAATGCTGTCTGCCCTCAGAAAAAGAGGAAAGAAGATCTATCTTTTGTCAAATGCACAGCAGATATTTACCGAATATGAGATGAATGCGCTTAAGATTACGCCGTATTTTGACGGGATTTTTATCTCTTCAGAGCACGGGTGTAAGAAGCCGGATACAGAATTTTTTGAAAAACTGATCCGCACCTGTAACATTGACAGGAAGGGAGCCGTCATGATCGGCAATGACGGCGTGTGCGATATAGAAGGAGCAAAGAAAGCGGAGCTCGCGACCGTCTATATCAGAACAGAGATCTCTCCGAAAGAAGAGTTTCCGGAAGCAGATTATGTGCTGAAAGAAATGGATATGAAAAAGCTTACTGAGATTTTACTGGCGGAAGGATAATACATATGATTTATTGTATTTTTCGCAAGCAGTGTGTATAATAGAATGACGAAAACAGAACGCGCTCTTTTTCAAGGACTTTTTGAGAAAGGGCGCTTCGACGGAAAGAAGGAAAAACTATGACAAGTACAATTTCTAGAAAAGACGCACTGGAGCTGCTGATGAAATACAACAAGGAACCGTTCCATATTCAGCATGGACTGACAGTGGAGAAGACTATGCGCTGGTTCGCGCGGGAACTGGGCTATGGTGAAGAGGAAGAGTACTGGGGGATTGCAGGACTGCTGCACGACATTGATTTTGAAATGTATCCGGAAGAACACTGCCAAAAAGCCCCTGAACTTTTAAAAGAGGCAGGTGTCGGAGAAAATATGATCCGTACGGTCTGTTCCCACGGATACGGAATCTGCAGCGATGTGAAACCGGAGCACGAGATGGAAAAAGTCCTTTTTGCGGTGGATGAACTGACCGGACTGATCTGGGCAGCGGCACTGATGCGCCCTTCGAAAAGCGTGTCGGATATGGAGGTGTCCAGCGTAAAGAAAAAATTTAAAGACAAACGGTTTGCAGCAGGATGTTCCAGAGATATCATCCGCACAGGCGCTGAGAATCTGGGCTGGGAATTGAACGACCTTTTTGATAAGACGCTTCGCGCGATGCAGTCCTGTGAGACAGAGATCAGAGAAGAGATGGCTGCACTCGAGGGATAAGGCCTGCAAATAAGATGTAGAAAGGAGAAGAAGATTATGGACAGAGTAACACTGGGAAAGACCGGAATTGAGGTCAATAAAAACGGTTTCGGGGCGCTGCCGATTCAGAGAGTTACGAAAAAAGAAGCAGTATATCTCCTGCAGAAAGCATTTTATAACGGCATCAATTACTTTGATACTGCACGCGCTTATTCTGACAGTGAGGAGAAGATGGGCGCTGCCTTTGAGTATACAAGAGATAAGATCGTCATCAGCACGAAAACTCAGGCTCAGACAGGAAGTGATATGCGAAAAGATCTGGAGGAGACCCTCAGAAAACTTCAGACGGATTACATAGATATCTATCAGTTCCACAATCCGGCGTTCTGTCCGAAACCGGGCGACGGAACCGGACTCTACGAAGAGGCCCTCAAGGCAAAAGAAGAGGGAAAGATCCGTCATATCGGCATCACGAATCACAGGATCGCTGTGGCAAAAGAAGCGATCGAATCCGGACTGTACGAAACAATGCAGTTCCCGTTTTCTTATCTGGCGGCGGAACAGGATCTCGAGATCGTAGAGTTGTGCCGGAAAGAAAATATGGGATTTATCGCAATGAAAGGTCTTGCGGGAGGACTGATCAATGATTCGGCATGCGCTTATGCCTATATGAATCAGCCTCAGTTTTCTCATGTGGCGCCGATCTGGGGAATACAAAGAGAATCTGAACTGGATGAATTCCTCTCCTATCAGGTCTGTCCGCCGGAGCTGACCGGGGAACTTCAGGACAGGATAGCAAAAGATAAAGAACAGCTGACTGGCGACTTCTGCCGCGGATGCGGATATTGTATGCCATGCCCGGCGGGAATCGAGATCAACAACTGTGCAAGAATGAGTCTGATGCTCAGGAGAGCGCCCAGTGAAGCGTGGCTGACAGAAGAGTGGCAGGAGAAGATGAAGAAGATCGAAGGATGCCTGCACTGCGGCCAGTGCATGAAAAAATGTCCGTACGGACTCAATACACCGGAACTTCTGGTGAAGAACTATGAAGACTACAAAACATTCATTTAAGGAGGACATGGAAAATGAAATTTAAAGAAATACCCGTTTCAGAAATGGAGTTTAATCCTTTCGATAAAATAAGTAAACAGTGGATGCTGGTCACAGCCGGAGACACAGAGTCTTCGAATACAATGACAGCCAGCTGGGGCGGCGTCGGGATCATGTGGGGAAAACCTGTGGCGACTGTTTATATCCGTCCCCAGAGATATACAAAGGAATTCATAGATAAAAATGAGTACTTCACACTCTCTTTTCTTCCGGAAGAGTACCGCAAGGCGCTGAATGTGTGCGGTTCAGTTTCAGGCAGGAATGTTCCGGATAAATGGCAGGAGGCAGGTCTGCATCCTGTTGAAATTGAGGGGACAACAGCAGTAGAAGAGGCGGAAGAGATATTTGTATGCAGAAAACTTTATGCACAGGAACTGCTTCCGGAGTGTTTTATTGACAGCGAATGTGATACAAAATGGTACCCTGAGAAAGATTATCACACCATGTATATTGCAGAGATCGTGAAAGTATTGAAAAAATAAATAGAGGCACTGCAGCTTGCCGGAATAAAGGCAAAGGAGAGATTTATGAAAAGAAAGATCCGCCCCGCGGAGGAAGAAATGGGAAATGTTGCATTTCTGATTCTGTTTGCGATTCTGTGGTATGCCTGCCTTGTTGCTTCTCTTGTAAATGGCGGAACCCGTATAACTGTACTTTTGTTTTTCGTGGCAGGACTGTTCCCGGTGTATTCTGCTGTTACCATGATACGGAAAGCGCTGTTTTACCGCAGACAGAGAGCGGACGCCATTGCATATGGATCCTCACAATTGGGGAAAATTCGGGGCGTAATGCGGCAGGATATTCCTTACCGTTCGGGGGAACATAACACACTCAGATATCACCGGTATTATTATCTTCAAGTGGATATCACAGATCCGGTCACAGGGGCCGTAAGCACGATCCAGAGCCAGGGATACCGAAAGCCGATCCACCGGTATCTTGCATCCGCTCAGGTGCGTGTCTATACAGACCGGAGCGGATGGAAGCATTATCTGGAAGATTTTCAGTATAAACGGCGTATGAGCGATCCGGGGATTTTTGATGACAGACCCATGGAATTCGAGGAGACAAGAGCCGGAAACAGTCGTGTTATACAGGTTTTGTTTATCGCTGTATTTATACTGATCGTTCTGTCATCATTTTTTCAGAACTGAGGGAGGAGCATATTATGAAGGTTAATTCATTCTGTCTTACGTGTTTGATTCAGATGCAGGAGTCACAGATACGGAAGTTTGATGATGAAGACAAGAAAATGAGATATATGAGAGAGGTACTTGCATTTCTCTCGTCCTGCAATCCGGATCTGTCAGCTCCGGCTCTCGTGAAACCGTTGTCAAGAATCTATGAGAAATACTGGGGCAAGAGGGACAGTATGGCCGAAGTAAAGAAGGAATTCAACGATTTCCTTCTGTCTATGGAAGAAGAGATAGAAGAACAGATCCGGAAACACAGCGATCCGCTGGAAGCTGCGCTCTGCTTTGCACGGACGGGAAACTATATAGACTATGCCGCGGTAAAGGATATCTCGAAAGATAAGCTGCTGGAGCTCTTTGAAGAGCAGGAGCAGGCAGGTCTTGAGAAAAATGAATATGATTCATTCCTGAAAGACATGGAACAGGCGTCAAAGCTCGTTTATCTGACGGATAACTGCGGAGAAGTCGTCCTTGACAAGATTGCGCTTAAGATCATACAGGAGAGATATCCGGATCTGAAAGTGACTGCTGTTGTCCGGGGCGAGCCTGTGGTAAATGATGCGGATCTAGAAGCTGCCCGCTACGTAGGGCTTGACCGTGTGGTGAAAGTGATGGAGAATGGAAGCGGCATTGCGGGAACAGATCTTAACGATATCAGTGACGAAGCGCGCAATGAAATAGAAACAGCAGATGTGATCCTATCGAAAGGTCAGGGAAATTTTGAAACCATACACGGGTGCGGTCTCAATATTTATTATCTGTTCCTGTGCAAGTGTGACTGGTTTGTACAAAAATTCGAAGTTGAGCGATTTAAGGGAATGTTTGTCAATGAAAGGAGAATTCCGCAGTGAGAAAGATGCGCCTTTCTAAAAGGGAAATAACTGACATGAATACCATCAGGGAAATCCTTGAAGAATGTGATGCTGTAAGGCTTGGTCTGAGAGACAATGAGGGAATGTTTATCGTCCCGGTCAATTATGGGTACGATCTTGAAATTTATGAAGACCGTACAGAACTGAAACTATATATCCACGGCTCAGGAGAGGGAAGGAAAGCCGATGCGATCGCGGTTGATCCTCTTGCGGCGATCGAGATGGACTGTCGCCATCAGATCATTACAGGAGATTATACCTGCAGCTATTCGTATGCATACCGGAGTATCATGGGCAGCGGAACTATCACGCGGCTGGAGGCAGACGATGATAAACGATATGCGCTTGAAAAACTGATGGAACATATGGCGCCGACGGCAGAACTGGAATTCAGTCCGGAGATGCTCGCAAGAACAGCTGTATACAGAATTGACGTAGAATATTTTACAGGAAAAGAGCGCAGACAGAAAACTGAAAAATAAAGAGTAAATAAAAAGGAGAAAGAAAAGGAGAAAGAAAAATGGTACATCATATCGTAATGTGGAAATTCAAACCGGAGATTGAAGAGGCGAAGAAACCGGAACTGAAAAAAGCGATGAATGAGAATCTGAGTGCACTGGTTGGAAAGGTGCCGGGGCTTCTTACTGTTGAATTTGTGGAAGAACCGATCCCGTCAAGTACACATGACATTGCGCTTGTGACGACACTGGAAAAAGCGGAGGATATCGCTGTTTACGCAACACATCCGGCTCATGTGGCCGTTGCGGATACTTATGTGAGACCGTACGTGACAGAACGTGCGTGTCTGGATTATGAATAGGATCCGGACCATCGGGAAGGAACCGGCAAAAATGGAATAGGACACTGTATGCCGCACATATACTGACTATAAAAGGCGTATGTGTGGCATTTTTATGGGAAAAGAACAGTTGGGAGAACGGCTCGCGTCGGCTGCAAGTATGCCGAAAGATGTAGTCATGAAAGCGGCGGTGCTCACCGCCCTTGGAAATTTTGAAGTATGTATTGAAAATTACAGGGGGATAACGGAATATACGGAGAGCCTTGTCAGAGTACAGACAAAGGGAGGACAGATCCGGCTGAGCGGAAGACATCTTCAGGTAGAGTATTATACTAATGATGAAATGAAGATTACCGGAAGGATAGAGAGTATTGAATTTGCTGACGGGAGGAATAAAGAATGATCCGTTCATTCATACGTTATCTCAACGGCTATGTGAAGATCCGTGTACAGGGGTTTTCTCCCGAAAGATTTCTTAATATGTGCTCTTATCATGACATTTATATCTGGGGACTTACTCCTTCCGGGAACGGATATGAGATGTATATAAGTATAGCCGATTTCCGGAGACTGAAGCCGCTGGCAAGAAAAACACATTCAAAGATCACACTGGCAGAGCGCCGGGGATTCCCGTTTTTTCTTTTTCGGTACAGAAAAAGAAAACTGTTTTTTTTCGGACTTTTAATATGTCTTGTCCTTTTGAAGGTGTACTCGCTGTTTATATGGGATATCCATTTTGAAGGCAACGAAAAATGGCCGGATGAAACTCTGGCCGAATATTTAAGGAGCGAGGGCGTGGCTCCGTTTATGCTGAAAAGCGAGGTCGACTGTCCGGGGATTGTAAAAAATATCCGGAAAGAATATAATGATATAGTTTGGGTTTCCGCATCTGTTGACGGAAGCCGCCTGAAAATACAGATCAAAGAGAATGAAGATACACTTTTAAATGAGTCCGGCAGCGAAAATACAGATAAAAAAACATCTGCGGACGGAGAGGAAAGACCGACGGATCTGATCGCGGCAACGGACGGCATTATAACAAGTATTGTGACCCGCTCCGGGATTCCGCAGGTGCATGTCGGGGATGAAGTAAAAAAAGGCGATATCCTTGTTCTCGGCCGTGTAGATGTGGTAAATGACAGCGGGGAAGTGACCGGATATCAGTATCAGCAGTCTGATGCAGATATATTTGCCGATACAGAGCTTGAATATACGGACAGTATTGCCAGGACTTATCGGAAAAAAGTCTATGATGATAAAAGCAGATATCAGCTCTATTTCAGACTTGGAGATTACAGGATATCAGCAGGGAGTATCTCCAATCAATATGAAAATAGCGAGCTTTCAGTGAAAGAGCGTCGGCTCAAAGCAGGAGAAAATTTTTATCTGCCCTTTTTCTGGGGAATAAAGAAAGTAAAATCTTATACATTTCAAGAAAAAACATATACTGAAGAGGATATCAGAAAGATTCTGAGCGGTAATTTTCAGCAGTTTTGTAAAGAATTGGACGAAAAAGGTATTCAAATCAGAGAAAATAGTGTTAAAATACATCTGTATGCCGATTCTGCCGAGGCTTCGGGGATTCTTTATCTGAACGAAAGGATCACGGAAGAGGCAGATACAGAAATATTAACGATCGAAAGGAAAGAAACGGATGAGTCTGTCGGAACTGATGATTGATATACCGGCTGAACATGAGGCAAATGTGTTCGGCCAGTTTGACACATATGCAAAAAAACTTGAACGAACGTTCCACGTTACACTGATCGCGCGCGACGGAAGTACGAAGATTGTGGGAGAAACCAACGCGGCGCAGAAAGCGCAGCGCGTGCTGACCCAGCTTATGGAATTATCCAAAAGAGGCAATACGATCACGGAACAGAATGTGGACTATGCGATTTCTCTCGTGTTTGAAGATCAGGAGGAAGGAATCGTTGAGATTGACCGTGAACTGATCTGCCATACGCTTCAGGGTAAGCCGATCAAGCCGAAGACTCTGGGCCAGAAGAAATATGTAGATGCTATACGGAAGGATATGATCACATTCGGACTGGGGCCTGCCGGAACAGGAAAGACCTATCTTGCAATGGCTATGGCGATCACCGCATTTAAACGGAATGAAGTAAACCGTATTATTCTGACCCGCCCGGCAATTGAGGCAGGAGAGAAGCTGGGATTTCTTCCCGGCGATCTGCAGAGCAAGATCGATCCTTATCTGAGGCCTCTCTATGATGCACTGTATGAAATCATGGGAGCAGACAGTTTTGTTAAAAATTCCGAGAAAGGCCTGATCGAGGTTGCTCCTCTTGCATATATGAGAGGACGTACTCTTGACAACGCATTTATCATATTAGATGAGGCGCAGAATACGACTCCTGCACAGATGAAGATGTTCCTGACCAGAATCGGTTTCGGATCAAAGGTAGTTATCACCGGTGACGCTACACAGAAGGATCTGCCCTCCGGCACGACATCCGGACTTGATGTGGCAGTCAAAGTGGTAAAAGATCTGGAAGGAATCAGTATCTGTACTTTGACGAGCAAAGATGTGGTCCGTCATCCGCTTGTTCAGAAGATTGTAAAAGCCTATGAGGAATACGAGAAGAAGAGCGCATCAAAGCCAAGAGGAACCGGCAGGAGGAAAAGATCATGAGTCTTTATATAGAGACAGAAGGTAACATTAGTTTTTCTTTTGACGCAAGAGAAATTGCGGAAACAGTTGTGGAAGCGTCACTGGAATATGTCCAATGCCCCTATGAAGCAGAGGTCAGTCTTCTGATTATACACGATGAGGAAATTCGGGAAATGAATCGTGAGCACAGGGGAATAGACCGGGCGACTGACGTATTGTCATTCCCTATGCTTGAATTTGAAAGGCCCGGCGATTTTACAGGAATTGACGAAGAAATGTCGGATGTGTTTGATCCGGAGTCAGGGGAACTGATGCTTGGAGATATTGTGATATCGGCAGATAAAGTCATTGCTCAGGCAGAGGAATACGGACATTCACCTAAGCGGGAATATGCTTTCCTGATCGCTCACAGCATGCTTCATCTGTGCGGATATGACCATATGGAAGACGACGAAAGAAAAGTTATGGAACAAAAGCAGAGAGAAATCATGGAGAAAATCAATATTCTGCGATAGTAAGGAGGACTCGCATGTCTGAGACACCAAGGAATAAAAATACAAAATCCAGAGGAGGAGATTATATCGTCCAGGGCTCCATTCTGGCAGCGGCGGCCGTGATCACTAAAGTAATCGGTGTTGTATATCGTATCCCTCTGACCAATCTTCTGGGCGATGAAGGAAACGGATTTTACGGTTACGCTTATCAGGTATATGCATTTGCCCTGATGATCTCTTCCCTGAGCCTTCCGACAGCCGTATCTAAAATCGTATCGATGCGAGTCTCCGTCGGAGAGAGGAGAAATGCATTCCGTGCTTTTCTATGTTCGCTGGTCTTTGCCATTATTATAGGATTTATCATCGCGGTTGCCATCTTCTTCGGAGCGGGGGCAATATCCGAGCATATCATGAAAGCGCCACTTAGTGTTTATGCATTGAAAGTACTGGCTCCGGGACTGTTCATTGTGGCTGTCATGGCCGTGCTGCGCGGATATTTTCAGGGCCTTGGCACAATGATGCCGACAGCTGTTTCACAGGTCATCGAACAGATCATCAATGCTGTCGTAAGTATCGTCGGCGCAGGGGTATTGTTCGGGATCGGAACCCGGGCCGGGCAGAAAGCGGGAGAGGAACTGTTAGGCCCTGCATATGGAGCTGCAGGTGGTACGCTCGGCACCGTAATGGGAGCTCTGGCAGGTCTTTTATTTCTCCTGTTTGTACTCTGGGCTTTCAGAGGCGGTATTAAAAAACAGCTGAGGCGTGACCGCTCAAAGAGAAAAGAGGCATATTCCAAAATACTGAAAGCACTTATACTTACGGCGGTTCCCGTTATCTTCAGTACAGCAATCTATAATATTAATCAGATTATAGACCTTACAGTATTTAATCATATTATGTCATGGCAGGGATTTTCCGAGCAGGAATATATGGCGCTGCAGGGAATTTATACCGGCAAATGTGACCCGCTGATCAATGTCCCTCTGTCTATTCCGTCAGCAGTCAGCGCATCGATTGTTCCGACGCTTACTGCGGCGGTTATGAATAAACAGACAGATAAGGTCCATTATCAGATCGATCAGACGCTGCGTATTGCAACGATTATTACAATTCCAAGCTGCGTTGGTATAGCGGTACTGGCGTCTCCTCTTATGGTGCTTTTATATAATGATTCCAGCGCAACGCCTGCTAATCTGCTCATGCTGGGCGCTATTGTCATCGTGATGTACGGATGGTCGTCGATTACGAATTCCGTACTTCACGGACTCAACTATATGTCAAGTCCTGCAAAAAATGCAGCTATAGCCCTTGTGATCCATCTGGCGGCGTTTATAGTCATGCTCGTGGCATTCCGCATGAATGTGTATGCTCTGGTCGGAAGCAATATAGTATTTGCTCTTATCATGTGTATTCTGAATCAGCTTAAGATCCGAAAGGTATGCGGATATAAGATCAATATCAGACACATGTTTCTGAAGCCGTTCATTGCGGCCGCGGCGATGGGAGTCGTTACATATATTATCTGGTTTGTGCTGGATCTTCTGATCGGAGGACGTGTGTTCCCGACTGTGATCGCAATATGCGCAGCTATTGTAGTTTACATAGTGTTGATCCTTAAAATGGGAACTCTTTCAGAAGATGATATTCTCTCACTGCCGATGGGGGCTCGGCTGCTCCGGTACAGCCGGAAGTTTCACCTGATCCCCGAGGAAGAGGATGAAGATATAACTGAATAAAATATTAAAAAAAGCCAATACTGTATGAAAAAAGGATGTGGAAACCATGAAGACAAAATACATTGTTGGCTTTTTTGCTGCAGTTCTGCTTGTTGGTGTGCTGCTTACAGCCGGATATCAGATATCCTATGAACGTATTGCGGAACGTAATGCCGCTCCCGGCAATGAAGTGACAGATACTCGAAGTATTACGGCACAAGGGGAAGCGGTAGATGAGGAGAGCAAGGAAAAAGAAGAAGGTTATTATCTCTGTGAAATGCAGGGGTTTGTCGTAGTTTTCCTTAACGACAGACAGACAATCTATGAGATGACAGAAATTCCTCTTACGGATCTTCCCGAAGAAGTTCAGCAGGAAATCGCAGCTGGGAAATATATCGCAACTAAGGACGAGTTGTATGGTTTTCTGGAAAACTATTCGAGCTGACCGGATAATCCTGCCGGTCAGACAGAATAGAGGGGCAGGCCTCCAGGAATGATATTCTGGACGAACCTGGTGAAATAGTGTATAATACAGTCCGGCGAAGGGAAAAGCCGGATTGAAACATGTATAGAATATAATTTTGAAAGGATCGATCATGGACAGACAGAAGATAAACAGAATTAATGAGCTGTACCGGAAATCAAAGGCTGAGGGACTTACAGAGGCGGAGAAGAAAGAGCAGAAGATCCTGCGTATGGAGTATCTGGAATCCGTAAAAAGCAATCTCCGTGTACAGCTCAATAATATCGATATCGAGGAAAAAGACGGAACGGTAGTGAATCTTGGTGAAAAATACGGAAGTAAACGAGATAAAAAAGGAAATTAGAGAAAAATACCGGAGACTCAGGCATGGATTACCGCTTGAAACAAGAAAGAGCGCGGATGAAATGATCGCAAAGAGGCTTTTTAATGAGCTGTTTTATCGGAACGCCCGGTTTATCTATTGTTATGCTTCTTTTAAAGATGAAGTATGTACGGGCGAGATTATAGAAGAGTCTCTTAGACAAGGGAAAAAAGTGGCGCTTCCGAGAGTGAGCGGAGAGCGGAAGATGGAATTCTTCTTTATCAATAGTCCTGCTGATCTGAAACCCGGATTCATGGGAATAAAAGAGCCGGGGCAACAGTGTGTGAAGGCTCCCGCACCGCTTGAAGATACATTGATACTGATGCCCGGAGTCGCGTTTGACCGCAGCGGTACAAGAATCGGTTACGGCGGAGGGTATTATGATACATATCTGGAAAATCATTCCGTATGCATGAAATCTGCACTTGCATATTCAGTGCAGATAGCGCCGGAAATACCGTCAGCCCCGACTGACATTAAGGCCGATATGATAATTACAGAGAAGGAGTTGATCGTATGCTCACAGGACTTCCGGGAGATCCGGTAATATTATTAAGCGTCATTAATACAAAATTAAGGGATTATTATCCGTCGCTGGATGCACTCTGCGACGATATGCAGATCGACAGAAAAGAACTTACTGACAGACTTGACATGATCGACTATACATACGACGCGGGACGCAATCAGTTTGTGTAGTGAAAAGTGTGATGCACCGCAGATTTCAGTATAAAGAGATTACATAGATTGGAAGATAAAATGGAAAATACATGGAACATTATCGGACAGGAGAACGAAATACCGACAACAGAACCTCAGAGACAATATTATTTTATAAAAAAAGCGAAAGAATATCTGGAAAAGATGAGCGAGGCGGCCGCCCGGCCGCTTACTTTTTGTGTTACTACATTCGGCTGTCAGATGAACGCACGCGATTCAGAAAAACTGGCCGGTATTCTTGAACAGATCGGCTATGTCGAAGAACCTGAAGAAGAGAAGGCTGACTTTGTTATCTATAATACCTGCACAGTGCGTGAGAACGCGAACCAGAGAGTCTACGGGCGGCTGGGGCAGCTTGGACGGATCAAGAAAAAGAATCCGCATATGATGATCGCACTCTGCGGCTGCATGATGCAGGAACCCCATGTTGTGGAGAAGTTAAAGACAAGCTACCGCTTTGTCGATCTGATTTTCGGCACACACAATATCTATAAGTTTGCGGAGCTTCTGGCAACCCGCATGGAATCCGGCAGGATGGTCATCGACATCTGGAAGGACACAGACAAGATTGTAGAGGATCTTCCTGTAGAGCGGAAGTATCCGTTTAAGTCTGGAGTAAACATTATGTTCGGCTGCAATAATTTCTGCAGCTATTGCATAGTACCTTATGTGCGCGGGAGAGAGAGAAGCCGTGATCCTAAAGCAATCGTACGAGAGATCGAGCGCCTTGTAGCTGACGGTGTGGTTGAAGTTATGCTCCTCGGACAGAATGTGAATTCCTATGGCAAGACACTGGAGCAGCCGATCACATTTGCCGAACTATTGAAAGAAATTGAGAAAATCGAGGGACTGGAGCGTATCCGTTTCATGACCTCTCATCCGAAGGATCTTTCAGATGAATTGATCCAGGTTATGGCGGAGTCAAAAAAGATCTGCCGTCACCTGCATCTGCCGGTACAGTCGGGCAGTACCAGGATACTGAAAAAGATGAACCGCCGCTATACGAAAGAAGGCTATCTTGATCTTGTAAACCGCATAAAAACTGCCATACCGGATATATCTCTGACCACAGATATTATTGTAGGTTTTCCGGGTGAGACGGAAGAAGATTTTCAGGAAACTCTGGATGTGGTAAGAAAAGTCCGTTATGACAGCGCTTTCACGTTTATTTATTCAAAACGTACAGGTACGCCTGCCGCCGTGATGGAGGATCAGGTTCCGGAAGATGTCGTAAAAGACCGGTTTAACAGACTGCTCAAAGAGGTACAGGATATTTCCGCAGAAGTGTGTGCTGTTCATGAGGGAACTGTACAGACTGCTCTGGTGGAATCGGTAAACGATCATGACAGCAGCCTGGTGACCGGGCGGCTGAGCAATAATCTGCTCGTCCATTTCCCAGGAGACGCTTCCATGATCGGCAAATTTTATCAGGTGCGCCTGAATGAATGCAGGGGATTCTATTATATCGGAGAACTGATATAATAAATTTCGATTTTTCGGACTGA
>ERZ1643247.1327-NODE-1327-length-23331-cov-31.236767_pt1 | contig 23331 bp, 22 predicted proteins | sample MGYA00579264_ERZ1643247 | MGnify/ENA primary metagenome ERZ1643247 (study PRJEB29033, sample SAMEA4952262) | chicken gut metagenome | biome: Broiler Chicken; feature: Gastrointestinal Tract; material: Caecum | place: Ireland | collected 2018 | study: Broiler... | reverse complement strand
CGAATTCCTGCTTGAGTCCGGCCATGTCCTGTTTCATGCCGCCGAATTCCTGTTTGAGTCCAGCTAAGTCGTGCTTTATCGGCTGTAATTCTGAACTTAATTTCCTGTCTAATAATTCAGATATAGCCGATAGCATTTGGTTGTTGTCTTCTGTCATACTGTCAACTCCTTCCTCCCCTTGATCCTCGCCGGTGGAATTACTTTAGCATTTAACCGGGAGAATGTCTATTGACATTTCATACAAAACAGGTTTTCGGAAAGTTTATTCTCACCCGTATTATTCCGTCTTCATACTCAGCCGAAATTTCCCCGCCCATCTGCTCGGTCAGCACTTTTGCGATAGAGAGCCCGAGTCCGGTCGATTCTGCTGAGGCAGTCTCCACAGTGTAGAAACGGTCAAAGAGACGGCCTGCCTTGATTTCGTCAAGTTGAGATGCATGATTGGCGAATATAATTTCGCCATCTTCACTCAGTGTAATGACAAGATCTCCGTCGCTGTATTTGACCGCATTATTGATAATATTTTCGAAGACACGGGAGAGGGCACTGCGGTTAAGCATCCGGTTTATTTTCTGCTCCGGCATGGTTATTTCAGGCGTGATATGCTTCTGTTTCAGAGAGGCATAAAGGGCCGAGATGCTGTCCTCCAGACAACGGTTGAGGATTACCGGTTCATCAGGGGTTCCGCCTGATACAGTAGTAAATACCGAATAGCGGAACAGCTCTTCCGTGAGCTGGCGCATATTTTCTGTGCGTCCCCGGATAATCTTCAGATAACGGCTGACTGCATCGGACGTTTCCTCCCGGTCGAGAAGATCCAGATAACCGCAGATGGCAGTCAGGGGTGTGCGCAGATCATGGGAAATATTGGTGACGGCATTTTTCAGATCCTGATCACCCTGCTGACAGCGACGGCGGTCGTCCTGAAGCAGCAGGAGTTCCCTGTTGATGCTGTCGGCCAGTTTTCTCATATGCCGGTCGCGGCTGGAAATATCGATCAGGGTGTTGGTATCTGACCTTACCCGGTCGGCAAAGGCGTCAGCAATTTCGTCTGCTGATTTTTTCAGCAGACAGATCTTGATGATCAGTATAAGAATGATGAGTGTCAGTATGCCGATCAGGCAGCAAAGCCAGAATACCATGTTAAGTCCTCCGTTACAGACAGTCCGCAGCCTTTACTGTTACGTGTAAACTGTCTATTTTATATCTTTCTTCTTAAATACAAACATCCCGACTCCGGTAGATACGATAATGATGCTCGCGGAATAAGCGGCGAGCAGTCCGGGAGACTGCGCCGTTCCGCCGGCCTGTGTGATATTGACTGCCTGACCTGTGGGGATGAAATCGTTGAAAAACTGATATACTTCCCTCTCTGTTCCACGCAGATAGGAGGGATTCGGTACGTCTTCAGCCATCTCAACCTTTCCGGTTTCTGTATTTAATCCAAAACCGGGATAAACTTCAGGCTGGCTCAGCCTGCTCGTGATATAAAGTGAAATAACGAGCAGACAGAAGGCAGTCAGGATATTGATAACGACCGTCAGCGCTTTATTCTGACATAACATCGCAGTAAGGACGCAAAGAGCGGTGAAAGCGATAGACATAAAAAAACTGCATAAAACCAGTATCACGGTGCCTTCCAGAATGCCTGTATCGATTGTATAGAGAGGCAGTCCGGCGACAATTACACCTACAATATAGCTGATGCAGAACCCAAGCCCGGCGGTTGAGCTGACGATAAGGTTAGACAAATAGATGCAAGTCCTTGTGTGTCCGATGATCATTTTGTTGCGTATGGTGCCATCACTGTATTCTGTTCCTACAAAAAGGCTGACAAACGCAGGGATAAGGATGGCAACTGTAAGGGCATAGATAAAGAGTACATTTGTGATCTGTGCTTCATAATCTCCGTACTGACGAGTGGAAATGTAATTCATTACCGCCATGAATATTCCAAATAAAAACATCCCGATCATGCAGATCCAGAAAAATTTATTTTTCTTTAATTTCGCGAAATCCGCGGATAACAGTCTACTCATTTCGATTCCCTCCTCCGATCAGATTGACATAATAGCTCTCAAGGCTCTCCTCGCGTTCATCTAGGGAGATGATGTCACATCCCTGATCTGCCAGAGCGAGTGCAAGCTGCGATACGTTTATCTTGGCGAAGATGTCCGCCATTGTGTCGGAGAGAATACTGTATTCCAGATCCATTTCATCGAGCACCCGTGAGAGGGCACGGACATCGGATACCTGTACGCGGATGCATTTGCGGCAGGCAGCGTCCAGTTCAGCGGCGCTCATTTCCTTTACCATGTGTCCGCTGTCGATGAAACCGTAGTGGGTGGCGAGGCGGGAGAGCTCATCCAGAATGTGGCTGGATATGAGAAAAGTGATCCCTTTTTCACGGTTCAGCTTCAGGATCAGTTCCCGTACTTCGATGATGCCCTGCGGATCCAATCCGTTGACTGGTTCATCGAGGATGAGAAAGTCAGGATTCCCTGCCAGTGCGATAGCGATGCCGAGCCGCTGCTTCATGCCGAGAGAGAAGTGCTTTGCCTTCTTTTTCCCGGTATTTTCAAGCCCGACAAGCCGGAGCAGTTCCGGGATGCTGTCAAAGGACGGAAGGCCGATAATACGGTATTGTTCCTTCAGATTATCCTCGGCTGTCATATCCTGATAGATAGAGGGAGTTTCTACTACCGCGCCCATCCTCCGGCGGCATCTGCTGATGCCGGGATCGTTGTTTTCGGTTCCGTAGATGGCATAGCTTCCGGCGGAAGGCTCCTGAAGTCCGCTCACAAGGCGGATAAATGTAGTTTTTCCTGCGCCGTTTTTTCCTACAAATCCATAGATGGCTCCCTTGGGAACATGGATGGAGAAGTCGTTCAGCGCTTTGAAGTTCTTATAGCGTTTGCCCAGTGACCGGGCTGTCAGAATATAATCCATAATTTCAGCCTCCTTGATGTTACTATCTTTATCTGACACCGGACATTTTACTGCGCGGCGGTTAAGAAAGCAGTTAAGGAAACAGTAAAGAAACAGTTAAGATTACAGATCTTCATTTAGTTTAAAGCCGATTCCCCAGACAGCCTCGATATAATCTTTTCCCTCGACAGCTTTCAGCTTTTTCCTGAGATTGCTGACATGCACTTTCAGGGAACTCTCCGTGCAGTCAGGCGTATCTTCGCTGATCCGGTCCAGCATTACAGATTTCGTGATGACCTGTGACGGATTTGCCATAAGCAGTTTGAGTATGGCGTATTCGGTCTGCGTCAGCCTGACCGGCGTGTCTGCAACTGTTACAGCATGGGCGTCCGTATTCATACGGATTGCATCGAAAGAGAGAATCCCGGATGATTTCCGTCCTGTGCTTTTTCGGAGCTGTACAGTGATGCGTGCCAGAAGTTCGGAAGTATCAAAGGGCTTAGTAATATAATCCGCCGCTCCGCCCAGAAGAAGATCTACTTTATCGGAGACTTCGGCTTTAGCGCTCACGACGATCACAGGAATATCTTTGATGAGCGGAAGAAGTTCCTCACCGCTTAAGCCCGGAAGCATCAGGTCCAACAGGATGAGATCCGGATGGCGGGAGGAGAGATACAGGAGCGCTTCCGTACCGGAGTAGGCGCGCCCCACAGCATAGTTTTCTTTTGTGAGAAGTTCTTCCAGCATATCGCCGATATATACATCATCATCCACGATCAGTATTGTTTTCAAGATGATTACCTCCGTGTAATGTATAGTCATGGTTTATTTTAGATAGAAAGAGAGGAAAATTCAAGAATGCAGTAAGTCAAAATCTGTAGGAGCCGCCCGCGATTGGTGTTATCATAAAAGCATATTGAAAGAAAACAGACAGACGATACAAAAAGGATACAATTATCCGGTACACTGACATCAGAAACAAAAAGACGGAAAGAGGAGACGTGTATGGAACTGAAACTTTTGATCGCAGAGGATGACCGGCTGCTTGCAGAGGCGGTGAGCGATTACTTTACCGCCAAGGGATGGAGCACGGAATGTGTGTATGACGGGATCACGGCACTGGAGAAGGCTGAGAGGCATTCTTATCAGATGATCCTTCTGGATGTGATGCTGCCGGGATGCGACGGATTTTCTGTATGCAGGAAGATTCGGGAAGTATCCGGAACACCGGTCTTCTTTATCACGGCGAGAGTGATGGAGGAAGACGAGCTTAATGGTTATGCCGTGGGGGCAGACGATTATATCACCAAGCCTTTTTCTCTGGCGGTGCTCTACGCCAAGGTGATGGCAATGACCGGCAGATTCCGTGGCGGAGCGCAGAGCGAGCTTCTGAGACGGGGGGATGTAACAGTCAATCTTCACACCCGGGAGACATTCATTGCCGGCAGCACAATGAGGCTGGCGCCGAAAGAATATGATATGCTCCTGCTTTTCCTGGAGAATCCGAACCGGATCTTCACGAGAGACCAGTTGCTGATCCGGCTGTGGGGCTATGATTTCGAGGGAAATGAACGGGTCGTGGACAATCACATCAAGAAACTGCGAAAAGCGCTGGCAGAAAGCCGGTGTCAGATCCATACCGTGAGGAAATCCGGTTACAGGATGGAGGTGTCGGTATGAAAGAGAAAAATAAGAAGATCGTGAAATGCTTCGGTTATACAGGCTGGAAACTGCGGTTGGTTCTGATCCTTGCTTTCGCCCTGATCTGGTTTTTAAGCATGCTGCTGGCTACCTGGGTGGATCAGTTGGCGAAGCAGAGCGAGTACAGTGAGAACATCTCCCGGATGCAGGAGGATATTTTAGAACAGCTGGATTATGATTGCGCATTCCTGCGTGATAATCCGGAATTTACTGCACAGGAACAGGAAGAGAGGAAGAGCAGCAGTCTGTATGCAGCTTTAAGCTCCAGGGCCCAGACCTACAGCGTGCAGTATCAGCAGGTATCAGCTGCCGTATATGACGAGAACGGGAGACTGGCTGCGCAGAGTACGGATATACTGTCGGCTGATATGCGTTATGGTTCCTGGGTGCTTGGCAAGAGTTTTCTCCTGTCTGATCATCTGACGGAGGAAGAGCTTATAACGCTGGCGCAGTATGAAGCTGAAAATACCAAAGCACACGATTATGGCAGAGGTATGTATGAATTCAGCGCCGGATATACGGAAGACGGAAAAGAGCTGACGGCTGTGCGGGCACGCCGAGTTTACTATTCAACAGATGACAGGGAACAGGTGGAAATGGAAGGGGAAGACGCAGACATTGTTATATGGCAGAACAAAGATGCTTTCGGAACAGAAAAGACCACGGAGGCAATTCTATGGATGCCGGGGATTGCCCGTGGAGAGACCAAGGCATGGGAAAACCGGCGGGAACAGGCATATCTGCAGGAATTCCCGGAAGAGTACAAAGGAAATGACAGCGGGATCGAAGAAAAGGATTTTGTACTCTATATGGAATCGGCGACCGGCTTTTATCCGGATAACAGGTATGACGAACCGGGATATACACTTGTGATCCGCTCGGCAGCACACCCGTGGATGGCGGCGGTTGGCTCTCTGAAAGTAATCTATGCGTGGGGAGCGGCATTGTCTGCACTGTGTGCAGGTCTGGTGCTCTTTATCGCAGAGCGGACTTTTTGGCGTCGTACCTTACTTGAAGAACAGCGGCGGGACTTTATCAATGCCATCGCACATGAAATGAAGACCCCGCTGGCAGTGATCCGCGGATTTTCAGAGAATCTGGAAGCGGATGCAAACAGTGGGAAAAGGAAATATTACCTGGAGCAGATCATCGGACAGACGGAGCGGATGGACGATATGGTAAAGGAAATGGTCTGTATCTCGGGACTGGATTCAGGGGCATATAGTCTGAAAAAAGAAAAAATCTCTGTCAGAGATCTGATCAGAGAACTTACGGCAGAACAGAATGACCGGATTGAGGAGAAGAGGATCGATCTGCAGGTACGCTGCAAAGAGGATTTCGTGATCGAAGGGGATAAGCGGTTTATCGAAAAAGCATTTGCCTGTATTCTTGACAATGCAGTCGGTCATAACCGTGAGGAAGGGACAATACTGATCCATATGGAAAAAGACAGATGCGTGATTGAGAATACCGGAGAAAGGATCCCGGAAGAAGATCTCCCCCGTGTATGTGAGCTCTTCTTTACAGGAGAAAAAAGCAGAGACAGAAGAGAAAAACATCTGGGGGCGGGCCTGTATCTGGCAGAACGGATCTTCCGGATGCACGGTTTAAAGCTCAGAATTGAAAATACGGAAACCGGCGTGCGGGCAGTAGTGTGTATGTGACCATCTATAAGATACTGCAAAATACAACAATGGATAGAATAAGCATAAATTTTGGATAAAAATCGGATAAAACGTGTTGCTGCGCGAATGAACATGCATTATAATTAAGCACATAAAAGATCCGGTGGTGTGGATTGGGACCCGGGAAGCTCTGTACAGAAGCGGGAAGGAGAAGTGTGCTTATGACGATCAAGGAGATGCAGGAGAGAAAGAAGGAGCTCGGTCTTACTTATGCACAGATAGCGGAGAGGTCGGGCCTGCCGGTGGGAACGGTTCAGAAAGTGCTCGGCGGGATCACACTGACGCCCAGATATGATACGATCATGGCTCTGGAGAGTGTGCTGGGTGAGGAGCAGCCTATGGCAGTGAGAGAGTCAGCCGCACCATATAATGTAAAGAAGCAGGGAGAATACACACTGGAGGATTACTATCAGTTCCCGGACGATGTGCGTCTGGAGCTGATCGACGGCGTGATCTACTACATGTCCTCACCGACGTCTGCCCATCAGCTCATCGGCGGCTATATATACAGCAGACTGCTTCAGCACGTGCTGAATAATGGCGGGCAATGTCTGCCGATGATCGCGCCAATGGATGTACAGCTTGACTGTGATGAAAAGACGATGGTTGAGCCGGATGTGCTCATCGTGTGCGACAGGGATAAGATTATTAACCGGTGTGTGTACGGTGCCCCGGATTTTATCATTGAGATACTGTCAAAATCGACGAAGAAGAAAGATTCCGTGATCAAGCTGAATAAATATCTGAACGCGGGCGTGCGGGAATACTGGATGATCGATCCCATGAAAAAGAAAGTCATCGTATATGATTTTGATCATGATGAATATCCGGTGATCTACGGTTTTGATGGGAAGGTTCCGGTCGGAATCTGGAACGGAGATCTGGCGATTGACTTCGCGGAAGTGTACGATCATGTGAAATTTCTTTATGAACGGGAGAAAGAATAGTGACAATTCATCCGATCATATGGCCGGACTGTTGTGAAAATAAGGAATACACAGAATATTCACTAAAATTAAAGAAGTATAAACAATTCTAAAATAAGTGATAAAGTCACTGACAAAACCGGATTCTTCTGTTAAAATGCAAACGTAGCGTGAAACAGACATTTTATTTTGGAGATTCATTCACAGGAGGAACGGATTATGTCTTTAGAATATTATTATAGATTAGTAAACAGTGGTATCGGTAAGAAAGTAAAAGAGGTCTTAAACGGGCTGATTCCCGGACTGATCCCGGAGCCGGTGCCGGTAAGAGTACCGGTGAGACAGCCGGAGAGAAGACCCGGGGATTTCCGGAATGGCAGGTAATGAATAAGAATAAGTGAATACGAATAAACAATAAAAAGCAGTGCCGCATCAGGTGAGAAAATAACTGATGCGGCTTTTGTCTTGTGTTGCTTCAAAATTCATGCTAGAGTAACAAATATCAGAACATTAGTACGACTTAGCAAATAATGCGGTCTGAACTTTTTCGGGGAGGATGAAGATGAAAAACAGGAAAAAGATAAGGGCGATATTGTGTTCTCTGTTGCTTGCTTTTTCGCTTGCAGCCTGCAGTAGCCTGGACGGGGGCACTGCGTACAATGGTAATACTGCTGCTGATAGTGCAGACAGCAGTTCCTCAGTACAGACCGCCGATACAGTTGAGGATGTACCGGAGTACAGCGGAGAGCCCTATGTGGAGATCGATGACAATCAGCCGGAGTTTGAGGAGTACGAACTGACTACAGTTCCCTTTGAAAACTACAGTAAATTGGACGAACTGGGCCGATGCGGGGAAGCGGAGGCATGTGTGGGAGAAGAGACTATGCCAACCGAAGACCGAGAGAGTATCAGTGGCGTGGAGCCCACCGGTTGGGAAAATGAGAAGTACGACATTGTGGACGGCGGATATGTGTATAACCGCTGTCATCTGATCGGATTCCAGCTCACCGGGGAGAATGCCAATGAAGAGAATCTCATTACAGGAACCCGCTATATGAACACGGAGGGGATGCTTCCCTTTGAAAATATGGTGGCCGATTATATCCATGATACGGACAATCATGTGCTGTACCGGGTGACGCCCATTTTCGAGGGAGAGGATCTGGTGGCTTCCGGTGTCCAGATGGAGGCGGAGTCTGTAGAAGATGACGGGGCCGGAATCTGTTTCAATGTATATGTATATAATGTACAGCCGCAGATAACGATCAATTATGCAACTGGAGAAAACTGGGAGAGCTCAGAGTCAGACAATGCAGAGACAGAGGAACAGACTTATATAATTAATGAAAATACAGAGAAGTTCCACGATCCGGACTGCTCCAGCGTGGAGGATATCAAGGAGAAAAATAAAAGAGAATTCACGGGCACGCGGGACGAACTGATTGAGGAAGGGTACAAACCGTGCGGAATCTGTAAGCCGTGACAATGTGAAAAGTCTGCAAATAGTAAAAACTTAAGAGAAAAATCGGATCAGAGGAAAGAGTAAATCATGCTCTTTCCTTTTTTACGCGATAAGTCAGGCAAGCGTCTGCCGGGGTGTATGATCGGACATTTTCCGGTTCCCCTTATCCGATCGATGGGTGTGTGCCTTTGGGAAATTCCGGTGATTAGTGATACCGTACAAAACAGCATGTATGGTTTTATGCATATTTTATGAAAATAATTTGAATACATCCAGGATGGTTTACATATTTAACAACTTGTGTTATATATAAATCAACTTATACAACAAGTAATAATAAATGGTACAACAATACCGAAAAGGAGGAGAAAAATGAAGAAACAAATGAAGCGGATCGCGGCTGTTTCCATGGCGGTCTGTCTGACGGCGTCCATGGCAGGCTGTGCCCCGGGCAGCGATGAAGAAGAGGGAAAGCCCGGGGCGCCCCACATCGGGATCATCTTCACGCAGGCAGGGCTTGGCGGAAATTCATTCAATGACCTTGCGCTTGAGGGCGTGCAGCAGGCTGCGGAGGATTTCGGCATTACATATGATCAGGTAGAGCCAAAATCCGTGGCCGATGAGGAGATCATTCAGGATGAGATGGCGTCCTCGGAAGAGTATGACCTGATCATCTGCGTGGGTGACGAACAGGTGGATGCGCTGGAAAATGTTGCGTCTGTCTATACAGACCAGAAATTTGCACTTCTCGACGCGACTTCCGATCTTCCAAATGTAGCGTCCTACTCCTGTAAAGCTCAGGAAGGGAGCTTCATGGTGGGCGCGCTGGCAGTACTTGCGAAGCAGGAGAAGATTGACGGCAAACTCTCAGACGGAGATACCATCGGTTTCGTCGGCGGTGTAGACAATCCGCTGATCAATGAGTTCGCGGCAGGATACAAGGCAGGAGCCGAATACGTGGATCCGGATATCAATGTACTGATAGATTATGCCGGAAGCTTCAATGATCCGACCACAGCCAAGAACATTGCCAATACCTTTAATGAGAAGGGCGCGGACGTGATTTTCCATGCGGCAGGCGCATCAGGAATGGGTGTGTTCCAGGCAGCAGAGGAGAAGGGATTTGTCGCCATCGGCGTGAATTTAAACCAGAACAATATCGCACCGGATTATATTATGGCAAGTATGCTCAAGAAGCTGGACACCTGCGCATATGAAGCAATCGAGAGTGTGGTGGACGATACTTATACGGGAGAGAATCAGCTTCTCGGCTTAAGCGACGGCGGTGTGGACTACACAGTGGAAGAGATCAATATCAAGGTGCCGGACGACATTATCTCCCGTCTGGATGAGATCCGCGAAGGAATCATTTCAGGAGAGATCGAAGTACCGAACGAACTGGATTGATACAAAGGAAGAGAGGTGACAGATATGGAAGCAATTAAAATGACAGGAATCGTAAAATGTTTCGGACGTGTCCGGGCAAACGACGGAATTGATTTTACTGTCAATGAACAGGAGATCCATTGTCTGCTTGGGGAGAACGGAACGGGAAAAAGCACGCTTATGAATATTCTTTTCGGGTTGTACCATCAGGACGAAGGCGAGATATTTATTCACGGAAAGAAAGCGGCGATCTCCAATCCGAATGATGCATATGAGCTGGGAATCGGTATGGTGCATCAGCATTTTATGCTTGTGAATCAGCTTACGGTTCTGGAGAACATTATCATGGGAAAAGAGCCGGGCGGGCTTTTTCTTGACAAGAAAAAATGTGAAGAACAGGTATCCGGACTTGTAGATAAGTTCGGTTTTAAAATCGATCTGCAGGAAAAAGTCGAAAATCTATCTGTAGGAATGCGCCAGAGAGTAGAGATCTTAAAAACATTGTACCGCGGGGCTGATATCGTGATACTGGACGAGCCGACTGCAGTACTTACCCCTCAGGAGGTAGACGAGCTGTTCAAGATATTGAGACAGCTTAAAAAAGACGGAAAGACGATCGTGTTTATTACACATAAGCTCAATGAAACCATGGCGCTTTCAGACAGGATCACCGTGCTGAGAAAAGGAAAGGTTGTCTACCGGTGCAATACATCAGAGACAGACGAGAAAGAGCTTGCCGCAAAGATGGTGGGCAGGTCGGTGGAGACGGTCATGACAAAGAAAGGGCAGATCCGGGGCGATGTGGCCATGGAACTGAAAAATGTCCGTCTGTTAAAGAAAGCACAGGAGACGGTAAACCTGACAGTTCATGCCGGTGAGATACTGGGAATCGCGGGTGTAGACGGAAACGGGCAGCAGGAGCTGGAAGCTCTGATCATAGGAAATAAAAAGATGAAAGAGGGCTCACTGCTCATCAACGGGACTGAAGCCCGGAAGATGTCAGTAAAAGAGAGAAAGAAACTGGGAATCGGCTATATTCCGTCGGATCGTCATAAGAACGCCATGATAGCGGACTTTTCCATTGCAGAGAATTTCCTCCTCGGATATCAGGACAAACCGCAGTATAACAGTCACGGTTTTATCAATTATGCAAATCTGCGGAAAGACGCGCAGGAACAGGTTGACCGGTTCGAGACAAAGCTGGCGGGACTGGATCAGCCCATCGGACAGCTCTCGGGCGGAAACCAGCAGAAGATCATCCTCGGGAGAGAGACAAGCCATGACCCGTCGTTCATGCTCGTGGCACAGCCGGTGAGAGGTCTGGATATAGGAGCTATCGAGAAGGTGCACCGTACATTGCTGGAGCTCAAAGAACAGGGGAAAGCCATCCTGCTCATATCTGCGGAACTCTCGGATATCATGAACCTAAGCGACCGGATCGCGGTTCTCTATGAGGGAAGGGTGAGCGCCTTGTTTGAAAACGGAGAATATACAAAAGAAGAAATCGGACTGTTTATGACAGGAAAAAGTGCGGGAGGTAAGAACTCATGAAGAAATGGGAACAGATGAGTGAACTGAAGAAATCTCTGGCAGCCATCGGGATCGCCATTCTGGTCGGCGCTCTGTTTATCCTGCTGTCAGGCGAGTCTCCGATCGAAGCGTACGGAGCCCTGTTAAAGGGAGCGCTGGGGAGCCCGAAATCCATAGCAAATACCATCAGTAAAAGTATTCCGCTGGCATTTACCGGACTGGCGGTGGCACTTGGCTCCCGCTGCGGTATGCTCAATATCGGAGCAGAAGGACAGCTCCACGCAGGCGCTATGGCAGCTGTGCTGACCGCTCTGAGCCTGGCTTCTTTCCCGGCGCCCATTGTGCTGGTCGTAAGTATCATTGCAGGTATCATTGCAGGTATGATCGTCGGAGGCATCCCGGGATTCTTTAAGGCAAAGCTCAATACAAATGAAGTGATCGTGGCGATCATGCTGAACTATATCTGCACGCTGTTTACCTCATGGCTGGTAAACGGACCGGTCAAGTCGGACGGCTCCACTGCACAGACAGAAGTGCTCCCGGAGGGTGTATGGCTGGGAAGACTGATCCCTCAGACACAGCTTACGACAGCGCTTTTCATCCTGATCGCGGTTGCGGTTCTTATGTACATATTTTTATGGAAAACTTCTGTGGGATACCAGCTCCGTGCAGTAGGCGCGAATCCGTCGGCCGCAGGAACGGCAGGCATCCGGGTGAAGCTGTACATGGTTATGGCAATGGTTTTAAGCGGCGGTCTGGCAGCCCTTGCGGGCATCACGGAAGTGTTCGGCAAGTACCACAGATTTATCGAGGGCTTCTCCCCGTCATTCGGATTTACGGGGATCGCGGTGGCAATACTCGGCCGTAATCATCCGGCAGGTGTACTGCTCACAGCACTTCTGTTCGGTATTATGGACATGGGCGCACTGCGTATGAGCCGTGTGACCGATGTATCTACGAACATGGTAACAGTGGTTCAGAGTCTTGTCATCCTTCTGGTGGCGGCTCCGGAACTGATCAAATGGAATAAGAAGAGAAAGAGAGGGTGATCTTCATGGCAGATATTAATAATTTTCTGGCACTTATGCTGCAGTTGTCGGTACCTATCGTTCTTGGCGCACTCTGTGGAACGATCGCGGAGCGCGGCGGTATCATCCTGCTGGGTGTGGAGGGCCTCATGCTGATCGGCGCGTTTGCCGGCGTGGCAGGTTCTTTCTTCACAGGCTCCGCATTTGCCGGCGCAGTGATCTCTGTCCTTGCCGGAGCTTTCGTCGGCTGGCTCTATGCACTGTTCTGTCTGAAATGGAAAGCACAGCAGTCTGTAGTCGGAGTCGGGATCAACCTCTTTGCCAGCGGGATTACGGCGGTCATGCTGAAAGCTATCTGGCACACAGAAGGAATGTCCGATTCTGTGGAGGCGTTTTCAAGTTTTACTGTACCCGGTCTGTCGAAGATCCCGGTGATCGGGGCCTTGTTTTATGAGCAGTCGCCGTACCTGTATCTGATGATCCTGATCGTAGCAGCTACATGGATCCTGTTCTATCGTACAAAATACGGTCTCCGTTACCGCGCCATCGGCGATCAGCCTTACGCCGTGCAGACCTGCGGCGTGCCAGTCAACCGTTACCGTTACATCGCCATGATGGCGGCAGGAGCGATCGCAGGGCTTGCAGGCTCTTACCTGTCGCTGGCACAGAACAACCTCTTCGTCACGGATATGGTATCCGGACGTGGTTTCATGGGCCTTGCGGCAAATATCTTCGGCGGCTGGAATCCGATCGGCTCTCTGGGAGCGGGCATGGTGTTCGCCGTGGCACAGGCGGCAAGGTTCTATCTGACGGATTTCGAGATCCCGTCACAGATCGTCCAGATGCTCCCGTATGTGGTCACACTGCTGATCCTGCTGTTCGTCGGAAAGCGGGTAAAAGGGCCGGAAGCACTTGGCAAACTGGTAGATTAGACTTATACTAATCATAAGGTTGATGTACAAGTAGAGATTACTTGTACATATGAAAACACTGCGGTTTATACGGGCTCTAATACAGCCGGGTGTGAACTGCCGTACCCTGTGATTAGTGGAAGGAGAAGATACCTGCATGGACAATATTATCAAAGAGAAAAACGTAAAAATTCCTTTATATGTATCCGTTTACGAGACGATCACCCAGTGGCTCAAGGACGGAAAATATAAACCCGGGGACAAACTCCCGGGAGAGAATATTCTGGCAGAGCAGTTCAAGGTGAGCCGGGGGACGCTGCGTCAGGCGATGCTTCTGCTTCAGGAGGACGGGCTGATCAGCAACCATCAGGGAAAAGGTAATATTGTCCTTTCAAATCATGACGTAAAAGCCGGCGGGCTGGAGAAGATCGGCAATCCGATCATCGATTTCTGTCTCCAGCCTGTCGATGAAAAAGTGCTGACGATCGGCTTTCAGCCGGCGACGCACAAACATCAGGAAGTATTAAAACTCAGACCTTCCAGCATTGTGGCGGTTATCGACATCACCTATTACAGCCAGAAGATGCCGGTGGGATTTGCAATGGTCTATATGCCGTATTCTATTCTGGAGAAAAGTAATGTGGATCTGGAGAATACGGACAGTGTATATGAATATTATATGAAGCTCCTCACATCATCGGGAATCTACAGCGACACAAAGCTGCGTATGAGAAAGGCGAGGGAAAGGCTTGCAAACATTCTGGAGATACCGGAGGAAGAAGCAATCCTGATTCTGGAGGAGGAACTTTACACCCAGTATGATACGCCAGTATTGTCACAGAAAATATATATGACGGCAGATCTCTATGAATTAAGTCTGAGGAGGAAAAATAAATGAGAAAGGTGCGAATAACTGTACCTGGATTGGAGTATACAGAATATGAAGACATTTCACAACGAGGCGGAGCCCGGCCAGATCGCAAAGACTGTCCTTATGCCGGGCGATCCGCTCCGGGCAAAATATATTGCGGAGAATTATCTTGAGAATGTGATCTGCTACAACCGTGTCAGAGGTATGAACGGTTACACGGGATATTACAAAGGAACGGCCGTGTCTGTACAGGGCAGCGGCATGGGAATCCCGTCTATGGGGATTTACTGTTACGAGCTGTATCACGAGTATGACGTGGACAATATCATCCGCATCGGAACGGCCGGAGCCGTAAGCGAGAACGTACAGGTCGGTGATCTTGTGTTTGCTATGGGATGCTGTTCCAATTCCAATTTCGCGGCACAGTACCATCTCCCCGGTACATTTGCCCCGATCGCGGATTTCGGACTGCTTGAGAGCGCTGTAGAAAAAGGCAGAAGAGATCAGGTCAGATTCCACGTGGGAAATATATTCAGTTCGGATGTATTTTACGAGGATCAGAAAGGCGAGAAAGGCGTCTGGGCGAAAATGGGCGTGCTTGTTCAGGAGATGGAGACATATTCCCTGTACTGTACCGCGGCGCGGGCAGGCAAAAGGGCGCTGAGCATGCTGACTGCGGGCAGCAGCCTGCACAGCAGCAGGGCTCTGACGAACGAGGAAAGGGAACAGAGTCTGGATATGATGATACGCTGCGCACTGGAACTGGCGGCAGATTCAATGGAGAAAAATGTATGAAGGTACTCTTGGATGTAGATACCGGAGTAGATGACGCGGCGGCTCTGCTCTATATGCTTTTTAAGCCGCAGTATGATATTGTCGGGATCGGTACAGTGTGCGGAAATGTGGAGGCGCGGCTTGCAGCGGAGAACACGCTGAAAGTGCTGGATCTGGCAGACGCCCCTGACATACCGGTTGTGTCGGGCGCAGAGGAACCGCTGTGCGGCAGATGGCCCGGAAGGGTGCGGGAGATCCACGGAGATAACGGGCTGGGAAACACAGAGCTTCCCCCAACCAGGCGCAGTACGGCAGAAGAAGAAATCGAAGATTTCTATATGAGGCTGGCGGATAAATATGCGGGAGAACTGACACTGGTCACCTTAGGGCCGCTCACAAATGTGGCGCGCACACTGGAAAAATATCCTTCATTTGCCCGGAAGATCAGACGCATGGTCATGATGGGCGGCACGGTCGCCATGCGGGGAAATGTGTCACCCATGGGCGAGGCAAATGTGACCGGAGACCCGGAGGCCTGCGATCAGGTATTCCTGTCGGGGATGGACATTACGGCGGTGGGACTGGACGTCACGATGAAGGTCCGCCTGAAGAGGGAACATATAGAGTGGCTGAACCGGCGCAGGAGCGCCCGGGCCGCAAAGGCGGTAAACTTCTTAAACCGGGCGCTGGAATATTACTGGTACGGCAACCAGATGCAGAATTATTGCATAGACGACTGCCCGCTTCACGATCCTCTGGCTGCGATGTACGCCGGGACGACGGGAATCCTGCGCACGGAGACAAGAAGAGCGAGAGTGGAGTGTGACGGAACCTACACAAGAGGGATGATCGTTACCGATCTGAGGGAACATCCCATTCCCGGAGGTGATATCCATTTTGCCGTGGAGGCGGATGCAGACAGAGCCATAAGAGAATTCCTGTCTGCATTCTGGGAAGAATAAGGTGGTTGAACTGTTACAAAGAGATTCCGGAAAGGAAGGGCTGAAGTATGGAGAAATATAAGAGAATATTTGTCATTGTCATGGATTCCCTCGGTGTGGGAGCTATGGATGACTCCCCGGAATTCGGGGACGTGGGCGTTAATACACTGGGGCATATTTCACGGTCAGTGGACAGCTTCTGTATGCCCAATCTTCAGAAAATGGGCATGGCGAACCTGACGCCTTTAAAACAGGTGGAGCCGGTGGAAAAGAGTATTGGGTATTACGGAAAGCTGAACGAGAAGAGCAGGGGCAAGGATACGATGACAGGCCACTGGGAGATGATGGGGCTTGAAGTCACAAAGCCGTTCAAGACATTTACAGAGCACGGATTTCCGCCGGAGCTGATCGCGGAGCTGGAGAAGCGGACAGGACATAAAGTGATCGGAAACAAGAGCGCCAGCGGAACGGAGATCTTAGACGAGCTCGGAGAAGAGGAGATTGCCACAGGGCATATGATCGTTTATACGTCTGCGGATTCTGTTCTGCAGATCTGCGGGAATGAAGAGACATTCGGTCTGGATGAACTGTACCGCTGCTGTGAGATCGCAAGAGAGATCACCATGAAGGACGAGTGGCGCGTAGGGCGCGTCATCGCCCGCCCTTATGTAGGAAAGAAAAAAGGCGAGTTCAAGCGCACAAGCAACCGTCACGACTATGCCCTGAAACCATTCGGGAAGACCGCTCTCAATGCTCTGCAGGACGCCGGCCTGGATGTGATCTCGGTAGGAAAAATCCGGGATATCTTCGACGGCGAGGGCATCACCGAGGCGTATAAATCCAAAAGTTCTGTCCACGGCATGGAGCAGACGATCGAGCTGGCGCAGAAAGACTTCCACGGTCTGTGCTTTGTCAACCTGGTAGATTTTGACGCACTGTGGGGACACAGAAGAAATCCTCAGGGCTATGCGGAAGAAATCGAGAAGTTCGATGTAAATCTCGGAAAACTCCTGCCGCTTCTGAAAGACGATGATCTGCTGATCATCACGGCGGACCACGGGAATGATCCGACATATACAGGCACAGACCACACAAGAGAAAAAGTGCCGTTCCTCGCATATTCTCCGTCCATGAACGGAAACGGTGAACTTCCGGAGACGGATACATTCGCTGTGATCGGCGCGACAGTCGCGGATAACTTCGGTGTGAAGATGCCGGAGGGAACGATCGGGGAATCACTGATGAAGAAACTGCTGTAGTCCGTGTGGCAGGAAGCAATTTTAATAAGAAACAGATTTATAAATTACAGAGTTTTGACAAAGTTTGGGCAGCCCGCAGATGAATGCGATTCATCCGCAGGCTGTCAGCATCTATGTATCTTATGTCAAATACAGAAAATGTATTATTCTCTCAGCAGTGGGATTTATAGCAGGCATGACTGCGGCTGTCCTGCCTGAATCTACCGGTGCGCTTCAGTGGAAAATTCCATTCGGGATGTCCGACTTGGTAGTAGAGCCCGGAATGATAATTAACATTGTAGTTTTGATAATGTCAGTAAAATATTTTTATACTCAAAAAGAAAGAAAAATTCTTGACAAATGATATTTCCTACAGTATACTATACAAGTGGCTTGCGGAAGACGGGCCACGATACAGGGGATTGGTCAAATGGTATGATAGGGGTCTCCAAAACCTTTGGTGGGAGTTCGATTCTCTCATCCCCTGCTATTGAAAAGCCTTGGAAATAGCGTAAAATCGCTGTTTTCAAGGCTTTTGTTTTTATCAAAATACAGAAGGTAATCAAAAAGGTAATCAAACGTGCGTTTGGGATAATAATCAGATTTATAAGTGACTGGAGTGAGAAATCTGAAATTATGGTGATAGGAATTATAGAAGATGACCGCCTTTTAAATCAGGCGCTGAACAAAATGCTGACAGATAAGGGATATGATACAACCTGCGCGCATTCCCGAGAGGAAGCACTGGGACTGTCTGCTAACCGCATCGATCTGTTCCTGATCGACATCGGACTTCCGGATGGAGATGGATTGGAATTATATCGGGAACTAAAAGCTGAAAAAGATGTACCGGCGATTTTTCTGACCGCCAGAGATGAGGAACAAGATATGTTGGCAGCTTTTGACACCGGGGCGGATGATTATGTGGTAAAGCCCTTTTCTATGAAGGTGCTTTTGAAACGGATCGAAGTGGTACTTAAGAGAAATAAAGAGGGCGATGTCCTTACCTGCGGAGACATCACTCTATATCCAGAGAAAAAGCAGGTATTTTCTGACGATGAAGAAATTTCCCTGACAGCGAAGGAATATCAGCTGCTGGAACTTTTTATGGCTAATCAGGATCAGGTGTTGACAAAGGAGAACATTCTGGATCGGATCTGGGGCATTGACGGAGAGTTCGTGGAGGAAAATACATTAAGCGTTACGATCAGCCGGCTGAAGAAAAAGCTGGGCCGAGAGCAGTTACATATCAGAAATGTTTTCGGTCTGGGCTACCAAATGGGGGAATAAAACGATGGATATTGCAGTATGGATCACTTTCGTGATCGGAATTGCAGCAGGCGGAAGTATTATATATATCCGTCAGAGAAAACTTCGCATGGAAGAGCTGGAGAAAGCCGCGGCGATGACGGAAGATATTCTGGCAGGCCGCAAGCTCCGTACCACTGCTCCGGGCGATGAGCTATTGCTTGCGCGGATAGAAAATCAGCTTGTGCGTATACAGGAGATGCTGGATGGCAGAAGAAAAGAGGCGGAAAAGAGCAGGGATGAAATCCAGAAACTGATCTCGGAAATCGCACACCAGATGCGGACGCCTCTGACTAATATTGAAAATTACACCGGTTTTCTAAAGGATATGGCAGAAATAGCTGAGCCGAAGTCAAAAGAAAGAGAATCAGAAAGTAATGCTGAGATCAGTTTGCAGTATGTATCGGCTCTGGAAGAAAGTGAGAGGAAACTGCATTTTCTGGTAGACAGCTTCGTAAAGATGGCTCGTCTGGAACAACATATCATCCAGATCCGTAAAAATGAGAGGGATCTGCTGAAGACGATCCAGAACACATTTGGGCAAATCCAGAACAGAGCGGAGAAAAAACAAATCCGGTTCCATATTACCATGCCGGAACAGGCCGTCTGTATTCACGATTCCAACTGGCTGGGGGAGGCGGTTTTCAATGTCCTTGACAACGCAATGAAATACAGTGAATCAGGCGGCACGGTAGAAGTTTCTCTGAAGCAGAATGAAATGTATCTGAAACTTCAGGTGCGGGATTACGGGATCGGTATAGATGCGGGGGAAGAAAACCAGATCTTCCGCAGATTTTACAGAGGCAGGCGTGTGACAGGGCAGGAAGGGTTCGGGATCGGGCTTTACCTTGCAAGAGAGATCATAAATCTCCACGGCGGTTTTATGATTTCAAAGAGAATGAATCCCGGACTTCTGATCGAAATGAATCTTCCTGTATGAGGCTGCTTTGTGAAGGCTGTCAGGAATTTGTAAGATTTACTGTTTATACTAAAGAAAAACAGCTATAGGAGATTTAGATATGGATATGATAAATGCAGTAAATCTGAAGAAATATTATGTCACTGATACCTATGAAGTCCATGCTTTGGACGGTGTGTCACTGACAGCAGAGGAAGGTGAATTCCTTGCAGTAGTCGGAACCTCGGGCAGTGGAAAGACCACTCTCCTGAATATGCTGGGCGGGCTGGATGTACCCGATTTCGGCGGAGTCTGGATCCGCGGGATCAGCCTGAAAGATCTGGACCGGGAGGAACGTACAGTATTCCGGAGACGGAATATCGGGTTTGTATTTCAGTAGTATAATCTGATCCCGTCTCTCAGTGTCTATGAAAATATTGTTCTTCCTCTCAGGTTGGACGGACAGTGCATAGATGAACGATTTTTTGAAGAGATCACGGATCTTCTCGGCCTGACGGATAAGTTAGACCGGCTCCCCGGCACTCTTTCCGGCGGTCAGCAGCAGAGAACTGCGATCGCAAGAGCGATGCTGACGAAACCGGCAGTCCTGTTGGCAGATGAACCCACAGGAAATCTGGACTCCGTTATCGGAATGGAAGTAACAGGACTTCTGAGATCCTGCGCCTCTCGATTCCACCAGACAGTAATCGTTGTCACGCATCAGGAGGAAGTAGCCCAGATGGCGGACCGGATCATCCGGATGTCGGACGGACGGATCTGTGACACTGACGCGGGTTTCAACCGGGAGGTGCAGGCATGAAGAGAAGAAACTACACTCCTAATGACAACCAGAATGTGATCCGTATGCTTGCTGTTTCATTTGCCGGATCGGCGAAAGGAAGAAATCGGATCCTTTTTCTGACGGTGGTTTTGAGCATTATCACCCTGACAATGGTGTTCGGTATTTCCCGGGGAAAGATCCGTTCGGAAGAGTTGAGTATAATACGGGAGAATGGAACGGCTGCGTCCGGAGTTGTGGAAAACGGCACTGCGTCCCAATATGCAGCACTTAAATCCCAGAATTATATAAAACAGACGGGCAGATGTTTTACCGTGGGAGTGGCGGAGGCCGCAGAAAAGGATTCCGGTGCAGAGGGGGAAAAGGCCACGGCCTGTACGATCAGATGGGCAGATCCGGATGCATGGAATGGCCTGCTTCGTCCAGCCTATACAGAGATTCAGGGAAGTTATCCCGAAAAAGAGTCTGAGATCATGCTTTCCGAAAAGGCGCTGAAGGTCCTGGGAATTACCAATCCTCAGGAGGGCATGGAGATTCCGCTCCATGTTTCCATCGGGAATTTTCAGAGTTCGGAAGAAACATTTTTTTTGAGCGGCTGGTTTACTGATTACAGTAATGAGGCTGCTCCGGGTTATATTTCAGAGGAAAAGCTGGATGCCTGGGGCATTCATCCTGATGATGAGGCAGATCTGGTCTTTCGTCAGTCGGACCGGCTTGGCTGGCAGGAAACAGAAGAACGGCTGTATGAAGACCTGTCTATGAAGGATCAGAGTCAGAAGATAACGGTAACCGATACGGCGGGATATCAGGCAGTGGCAGGTATAACGGGCGGTTATGGCATGGCATTTCTCGGAGCTGTTGTTACATTATGCGGCGTCTTCTTCCTGTGCCATAATGTGCTGCAGATCTCAATGGCAGGAGATATCCGGAAACTTGGACTCTTAAACACGATTGGCGCGACACAAAGACAGCTTTCTAAAATCTACTACAGCCAGATCCGGTGTATCCTTGTCTCCGGAACGGCGGCAGGTGCGGCTTTGTCTGCCTTTTTGCTTGCGGGAGTTATCCCGGCAATCCTTAGCAGCCAGTATTTCAGAGGAACAGGAGGAGCTGAGGGGCTTCGCCTTTTCGAGCCGGCGATCCTTCTGTTGTCCGTCCTCTTTACGGACGGGATCCTTCTGGCAGCGTCAGCCGGAGTGATCGTAAGAACAGTAAGGATGTCCTGTGTGGAAAGTACCGGGTATACAGGAACGCTTGGCAAAAAACGATCTCACAAGGAAAGAAAGCCGGTTTCCACGAAAAGAAAACGGACCTCTGCCGGGGAAATGCGTTATCTGGCGTGGAGAAATATTTCCGGTCACAGGAAACGGTTCCTTCTGACTGTGTTTTCCCTCTTCCTTGGTCTGGAAGCTTTTCTTGGAGCTGTTGTGATTACAGCTGGAAGCGACTATGTACATGTCATTGAACAGCGTCCGGATTTCCTGATCGCGGGCCAGTTCAGCACTTACGGACGTGAGCAGGGATATGGAGAGAAATATCAGACGCGGGATGCAGGGCAGGATCCCATGTTGACAGAAGGAGACTGTTTTGACCTGTTGTATGATAATGATTATGACGAATTCTCGCCCATATCTCCGGAGGTCAGAAAAGAACTGCTGGAGATAGATGGAGTTGATTCGGACAAGTCTTATATCATGGAAGGGGCTTATCTTTACACTGTGATCTCTAAAAAGGGAATCCGTCCGCTGGAGCAGGTGTTTCTCGCAGAGAATGCTGAAGATGATGAAATGATCGAAGGATGGGATCAGGATGTGGTCCAGATCCTGAAGGAGGATGAGATTGAATCTCTGAAAAAATATGTGGAAACAAACAGCCTTCCTGTTGATATGGATTCTCTTGAAAACGGCACTGGAGTTCTGATCCTTCATGATCATGCACTGTCCGCCGCGCAGGAAAAGTTAACGGAGGAAAGTGTAGGAGAACCGGTCTATTTTAAGACAATGATATCACGGGAAGACAGGATCCGGTGGAATAACATGACAGCTCAGGAACGGACAGAACAGGAAGAAGCAGGGAATTTCCAAATGAAACAGTCAGAGAACTTTACTTTATGCGGGTATCTTGATAACCGAAAGGAAGATTTCCCGGAGATCCGGCAGACCTGGCACGGTTCAGAAGGGGATTTGTATTTCCTGATCAGCGAAAAGGGATTCCAAAGGATCCCGACAGAAAAGAAAACACTGTATATGGAGCTGAATGTGGATCAGGCAAAAGAATCTTTTGTGAAGACCTCAGTACAGAGAATCATTTCTGAAGAAAACCAGCGCCGGAGCCGGATGACGGAAACGGCATTTGATGAAGGAACCGGAGAAGCCGGAATCTTCTGTATCAGCAAGTCTGACCTGATGACTGAGGCGGCCTCCGAGATCCAGAGAAACAGGCTGATCCTCGGCAGTATTAGTGCTGTCCTTTTACTGGCAGGCTTTACAAACTATTTTAATGTGATGGTCACAGGCGTTCTCGCAAGGAAAAAAGAACTGAAGATTATGGAAAGCATAGGCATGACAGTAAAGCAAAAGCGGACAATGATACAGGCAGAAGGAGGTTATTATTGTCTCTTCACTGTGGGACTTTTGATGACTGTGGGGATGGCTATTCTTCTGATGATCCGATATTATATGGAACAGAAATTGTCGTATTTTAAATTTACATGGCCCATATCCTGGATTCTCCTTTTGATTGCGGGACTTGCTGTAATCAATGTGACAACAGCATGGATTATGTGTAAAGATGAGGGGGAAAATTCATCTGGAAAAGGAGTACGGTTTTTGATGCCTTTTTGATGCCGAAATGAGGTATAATATCACTGCTTTTGTTTTGAGAAAGCAGAGATTATTTTATGCGAGAGGGAAAAGGCATGATAAAAATATTGATCGTTGAAGACG
>ERZ1643247.1325-NODE-1325-length-23353-cov-7.951455_pt1 | contig 23353 bp, 22 predicted proteins | sample MGYA00579264_ERZ1643247 | MGnify/ENA primary metagenome ERZ1643247 (study PRJEB29033, sample SAMEA4952262) | chicken gut metagenome | biome: Broiler Chicken; feature: Gastrointestinal Tract; material: Caecum | place: Ireland | collected 2018 | study: Broiler... | reverse complement strand
TATAATTTTCATGAACCTGAGATTCATTCGTAACCACAAAGTGAGTTCCCATCTGCACACCCTGTGCGCCCAGCATAAATGCCGCCGCAATTCCTCTTCCGTCGGCAATACCGCCTGCTGCGATTACCGGGATGCTCACTGCATCCACAACCTGCGGTACAAGTACCATAGTTGTGTTCTCGCCGATGTGTCCGCCTGCCTCTGTTCCTTCTGCAACAAGCGCGTCCGCGCCGCATCTCTCCATACGTTTTGCAAGAGCGACGGATGCGATTACCGGGATTACTTTTACTCCGGCTTCTTTCCACATCTTCATATATTTTTCCGGAGATCCGGCTCCTGTCGTAACGACTTTCACGCCTTCCTCCACGATCACTTTTGCCACATCATCTGCGTAAGGACTCATCAGCATGATATTTACGCCGAAAGGCTTGTCCGTGATCTTCTTTGCTTCTCTGATCTGATCACGCACCCAGTCAGCCGGCGCGCTCGCTGCACCAATCAGCCCGAGGCCGCCGGCTTCGGATACGGCGGCTGCAAGATGATATTCAGCAACCCATGCCATTCCTCCCTGAATAATCGGATATTCAATTCCTAATAGTTCGGTTACCTTTGTCTTCATACTAACAACCTTTCTTTCTTAAAAAATAAATGAATTCTTTTTTCTCTATGTTTCTTTTGATCCGGAATTAAATTTATTTGTGTGCTTCCAGATATTTTACAACATCACCGATTGTGTTGATCTGCTCAAGATCCTCAGACGGAATCTCTACGTCAAACTCTTCCTCAAATGCCATTACCATTTCAAATAAATCCAGGGAATCTGCACCCAGATCATCTTTGAAGGATGTCTCCTCTGTCAGCTCTGCTGCGTCTGTGTTTAATGATTCTGCTACGATTTCTTTGATTTTCTCTAACATGGTTCCTTTTCCTTTCTTTAAATAAGATTACTTTTGCCCCTCTCTTCAGGGATCTGTTTTCTCCCATCCGGGAATATTTATTTTTGTAATCCGGCCCCGCCGGTAATTACCCTGTCACTGTTCCGGTCCCGCCTTGCTGACCTTACCATTCAAAAATACATGCCGCCCAGGTAAGTCCCGCGCCGAATCCGGCAAGCAGGAGCTTCTGTCCTTTTTCCAGCTCATTCTTCCGGTTCATCTCGTCCAGAAGAATGGGCACCGTGGCCGCTGATGTATTGGCATATTCTTCCAGGTTCATGGGGAATCTGGATATATCTGTGTGCAGTCTTTTCGCGACTGCTTCTATGATTCTTCTGTTTGCCTGGTGGAGAACGAAATAATCGATATCGTTCAGCTCCATGGAAGCTTTCTCCAGCACTTCCTCTACAATCTCCGGCACCTTGCGTACAGCAAACTTGAATACGCCCTGGCCGTCCATATGAATATAGGAATCTTTATCCTCGCCTTCCTTTTCCCAGCCTTTCCGGTGTCTGCTCAGTCCGGTCAGTGCCGGTCCTTTGACGCCGTCCGAGTGAGCTGCCATTACACACGGCTCTCCCTCTTCCGCCCGAAGGATGGCTGCCCCGGCCCCGTCTCCGAAAAGGATACAGGTGCTTCTGTCCGTCCAGTCCACCATATTGCTCATGCTGTCCGCGCCGATTACCAGAATGGTCCGGTACAGACCTGCGCTTATGTACGCCTGGGCTGTGTTAAACGCAAGTACGAAACCTGTGCACGCCGCATTCATATCAAATCCTGCCGCGTTTACTGCTCCGATCATCCGCTGCACCTCACATGCCGCACAGGGAAATACTGTCTCTGACGATGAGGTCGCAACAAGAATCAGTTCAATTTCTTTCGGGTCTATGCCGCTTTGCTCGACAGCCTGCTGCGCTGCCCGGCCTGCCATATAGGAAGTCGTCTCTTCTTCAATAATGTGGCGTCTGGCAATTCCCGTCCGCTCCCGGATCCACGCGTCATTTGTGTCCACAATTCTGGACAGATCGTCATTGTCCATAATGTGAGGCGGCACATAAGAACCGGTTCCGCAAATTTTTCCTACCATAATTATTCTCCAACTCACCAAATTACTTTGATTCTTAAATACTTTGACTCTCAAAGTATATCACATCTTATTTAATTGTCAATATATATTCCGTAATAGTTTCGTAATAATTTTCGACAAAAAAATAAGCAGCATTTCCTCTGGAAAATAAAAACAGGATCGAAACTGATTTTTCTTATGTAAATCGATTCCAATCCTGCTTTTATGTACTAAAACAAACTTCCCCTTTCCGGCTATTTCATCATGATTTCTGAAATGGCATCCAGAATCTTATCGTGGCAGCCGCCGCAGCCGGTAGAACAATGGGTAACTTTCTGAACCTCGTCAAAAGCTTCCAGAACATCACTGAATGAAGTCATCTGATGCAGAGCATTCTCAACATCCGCATAAGACACCTGCTTACAATTACAAATCATTCCTGTCTGCATAGCAATCTCTCCTTTCTTCTACACCTATCATATACTACAGCGGTAAAAAAAGCAATTTGAAATTTTTTATCAATAATTGGCAATCGCCCAAAGCCTCTCTATTTCTCAGCAGCAATCCCTCTGTGTTCTACCGAAGTTGAAAAAACAATCAGCGTTTTCGTCCGTCCGAAGCGCTGAAGCTCCCCGATAAACTGATCCAGCTCTGCCGTACTCGGGAACAGAACTTCCAGCACCATGGAGTAATCACCGGTAACACAATTGCATTCAATCACATTCCTGCACGCTTTGACAAACGGATAGAACTCTTCTTTGTCTTTCGGAGATACTTCCAGATTAATCAGTGCTTTAATGTGATACCCCAGCGCCACAGGATTGACCTGGGCATAATAGCCCATAATAATCCCTTCCTTTTCCATTTTTTCAATTCTGGCCGAGACAGTAGGCGTGGAGAGGTAAACCTTTGACGCAATCTCTTTCAGTGGTGTTTTTGCGTTTTCCTGTAAAATATTTAAAATAATTTTGTCCGCCTTATCAAGTTTTTCATGTTTCATTTACGGTTATCCTCCTGTTTTTCCAGGGATTCTCTTTCCGGGTACAGCCTCGAAATTTCTAATCTCAGACTGCAGGCAAAGTCCGGGGCTGTTACAGTTTTCAGAATGATCTTGGTTTATCCCACACTTTAAGCCTTGTACCGATATCATGTATCAGAGCATACGTATAACACTCATACGCCCATGCCACGTCTTCGATGGGCATGCCTTCCAGGGATACCAGGATAATCTCGTCTTCCGATTCTCTTCCCGGCTTTTTCCCCCGTATAATCTCTCCCAGGGAAGTAATGGAGTCTCTTTCGATCAGTCCGTCTTCGATCATGTATACAAAGTCTTCCCCCATACAGCCGGTATGTTTTCGTACTCCGTTTTCATCATATCCCAGGTTGTCTTCCTCCGCATAGTTTTCATACATCCCGTAATTATCAATAACCTTTTTCAGATCAGCAATACTTTTATAGTCCATATTGAATGTACTGGAAGAAATATACAGAAGTCCTTTTTTCATCCACTCTCTCTTTACTTCAGGCCACTGCCCCTGCATACATGATATCGCTTCACTGACAATATCCGCATCTCTGACCGCCTCTTCCATTGTTGAACAGATCGTAACTTCTTTCACATCCGGGTAATTTTCTTCGATGTATTTTTTCATGTTCAACGCTGTTTTTGATGTGGGGGAACTGCCTTTGAGTTTAATCACTTCAATATCGGGACGGACAGTCATGATAGACATTAAACATGCCTTACTGACTACCCCGCAGCCCAGCAGGGATAATACTTTCGCATCCTTGACCGCCAGAAGTTTTGCAGCCAGTCCGGGCATTGCTCCTGTCCGCATCGAACTCAGCAGGTTCCCGGACATATAGGCGAGCGGTTTTCCGGTTTCCACATCATTAAGCATTACCATGAGTATGGATCTGGGCAGGCCTTTTGCTCTATTGTTTCCATTGGAGCCGTACCATTTCTCGCCTGCCACATGAAACCGTCCTCCCAGATATGCCGGCATCGCGATAAATCTGCGGTCCCGGGAATTGTTAACAGGAAAATTTTCTATTGGAGATTTCTTGGGAAAATAGAGCATAAGGCCATGCGCGTCATTATACGGACCTCCCATTATAAAATCTCCGTCCTCCATAAGACCGAGGGCTTCTTCCATAACATCCACGCATCTTGCAGCATTGAGCACGCCTGCGTCTACCATATCTTCTTCGCTTAAATATAAAAAACTAACCTCCGAATTCTCCGGTTCCACGTTACTTTTTCTGTCTGTTGCCTCAAATTCTACATTTCTGTCCTCATTCATATATCTCATCTCCCAACGCAAAAAGGCAAGCGATGACTTAACAGCACCCTTGCCTTTTGTTTCTTTTGGCTTATTATAATAAACTATGGCATTATACCAATGTCAAGACATATCGGAGTATTCTTCTGGTTTATTCCGGACTGCCGTGCGTCAGCAAAATGCCGTAGGTCTCCGGCCTGCGGTCCCGGAATACGCCCCATTCCCTCCGTTCGGATGCCAGTCTGTCCAGATCAAACGTTGCCGTGATCACGGATTCCGTATGGTCATCTGCTTCTGCAATGACCTCCCCGTGATTGTCACAGATAAATGATGATCCGTAAAATGTCATTTCTGTTTCATCTTTTTCTGTTCCGATTCTGTTAGACGCTGCAACCGGGATCAGATTTGCCGCCGCATGTCCTTTCATTACATTTTTCCAATGCACTCTGGAATCTATATCGAACTGCAGCTCCGATCCGATTGCCGTGGGATACAATATGATTTCCGCTCCCATCAGGGCCATGGCCCGGGCCGCTTCGGGGAACCACTGATCCCAGCAGATCCCCACTCCGATCCTGCCGTAAAGTGTATTCCATACTTTATATCCGGTATCTCCCGGTGTAAAATAAAATTTTTCTGCATATGGCAGGCCGTCCGGTATATGTGTTTTCCGGTAGATACCAAGGAGTTCCCCCGTCCCGTCAATCATTGCAACCGTATTAAACTGTGTGTTGCCGTACCGCTCAAAAAAACTGACAGGGATCACGATCCTCAGTTCTTCTGCCACCGTCTGAAAATGTTTGACCGCTCTGCTCTCCTCCAGGGGCACTGCCAGATCCAGATACTTTATATCCTGTCTCTGACAGAAATAAGGCGTCTCAAAAAGTTCCTGCAGTAAAACCACCTGCGCGCCTTTTTCTGCGGCGGTCCTCACAAGATTTTCTGCTTTCCGAATCATTTCCTCCCTGTCCCACACTGCGCTCATCTGAGTTGCAGCAATTGTTACGTTTCTCAAGATACAGCCTCCCTTCTGTACACAGCCCCTATTTATAAGACCGTTTCATATATTGTATCTGTTCATTTTCATGCACTTTCACTTTATCATATTTTATACAGCACATAATCAGCATTACCACAACAGCCAGGGCGTTCACCGCGGTTCCCGTTTTCATCAGGCCGTATAGTCCCAGATGGCTTCTTATTACACCGCAGATAAAGGACGCGATTCCTTCCCCGAACCCCATTGTGGCGACGCTGATCAGGGTTGTTGCTTTGACAAGGTCTTTATTCGGCAGCATCTCTTCGATAAAATACATGCCGCCTGCGTAGAAAAGTCCGAACCCCAGCATTTCACAGGTCTGGGCCAGTATAACGGCATTGATGTCGTGAACATAAGTGGGGATCAGATTTTTCAGTGTCATAAAAACCGCACAGCAGAACATCAGCCATTTCATCGGGATCCTGTTTCTGCATTTCAGGATAATAAACGCAGACGGGATCTCCGACACAGCGAGAACAAATTCAGCCAGTCCGTAATGTATATTATTTCCGCCAAGTCCCGTAAAAATGTCAATCATAAAAACGCTTCCGAAATCATAGCCCATAAACATCAGCGCGGAACCAATCAGAAACAGAATATACACCGGATAATTCTTCAGCAGATACCCGACCGAGTGGGGTCTGTCCGAATCCTTCTTCTTTACCGTGTAATTCTTTTCAACGATGGATTCCCATGGCATATAAAACGCGGCCAGCGCCATGAGCAGACACAGCGCCGCACCGGACAGGGGGAGAGTCTGTATCCCTATTTTATCGCAGTACACCCCGGCCAGAACGCAGAGGAACGCCCAGGAGACAGAACCTCCCGCGCGCCCCTTTGCGAAATTTACATTTTGTCCGTGACTGACATACAGCATAGACAGCGAGTCAATCAGCGGCGATACTGTTGTAAAACTGATTCCGAAACCTGCGGAAATCAGAAGCATAAGAAGAAAGTTGTGCTGTACAGCAAATAATCCGACCGTCAGAACAGCGGACACGGCTGACAGAATCCCGATTATATTTTTCAGCGGCATTTTATACACATGATTATCCGCGTATGAGCCGACCCAGATCTGAAAGGCGACGCCTACTACAAGCTTCACCCCGTTCAGAATACCGATCTCCACTTCTGAAAATCCTTTATATTGCAGGATCTGCGTCATATATGCATAATTCGCCACCGCTGCTCCCCAGAATAATACCTGAAGCATGAAATACCGGATATTCAGCATTCTTATCTTCGTTGTCATATAACTCTTTGTCCTTTATACCATATACGGAGTATCCCACAGTTTCAGTTTTGTTCCGATTCCTTCCTTTAACGCTTTCACATAACATTCATGCCCCCAGCCCACATCAAGGATCGGCATTCCCCCAAGACTGATCATGATCACTTCATCGTCGGAGGTCCTTCCCGGCTCAATTCCTCTTACAATCGCTCCCAGATGCTGGACCTCTTTTCTGTCAATCTCGCCTGCAAGTATCATATTGGCGTAGTCCATACCCGGAATACCCATCTGCAGTTTATTGCCCTCCTCGTCATATTCCTGATAGACATTGATGTATTCTTCATACATTCCCAGATTGTCCACCACTTTTGTAACGTGATCTCTCGTATATCCGTAATCAACGCCCAGTGTACCGGAAGAAATGATCAGACATCCCTTTTTAATCCAGGCCGGATCGATTACCGGCCATTTCCGCGGTTCCACCGACACGCCTTCACAGAGAATATCCGTTCCTTCGACAACCTCTCTCAGGTCAGCACATACTGTGATTTCCTTTAACTGCGGATATTTTGCTTTTGCAAATTCCGCAAGTTCATGGGCGGTCTTTGAGGCCGGGGAACTGCCTTTGATCTTCAGCACTTCTACCGTTTTTATCTTTGCCATAATGGCCATAAGAGATGTTTTGTTTACTACGCCGGCGCCGATCATGCCTAATACTTTTGCTTCCGGCGGAGCCAGATACTCTGCGGCCAGTCCGGGCATTGCTCCTGTGCGCATGGCGCTTAACAGGTTGGCGGACATATATGCCAGAGGCTGCCCGGTTTCCACGTCATTGAGGGTTACCATAAGGATTGATCTCGGCAGCCCTCTTTCGCTGTTGCGTCCGTTGGAGCCGTACCATTTTTCGCCTGCCATATGAAATCTTCCGCCGAGGTAAGCCGGCATTGCCATAAACCTGCGGTCTCTGGAATCTTCTTTGGGGAATCCGACGATCCCTGACTTCTTCGGGAAGATCAGCTGCATCCCGTGATCATTATGAGCCCTTCCGCCCATAAGGTAATCGCCGGCGCTGAGCAGAGCCATCACTTCACCTACCGTATCCACACATCTTCCGGCGTCAAGGACGCCTGCTTCTATCATATCTTCTTCATTTAAATATAAAAATTCGATTTTTGTATCCATTACATTTGTCCTCCTTCTGTTTACTGATCTATCTCACCGGTCTGAACCGGTCATAAGCAAGCGCGGAAATATCAACTGCTGTTTTCTCTCCTACCGTCATCTGTGCAAGCATTAAGCCTACCGCCGGAGCCGTACCGAACCCATGTCCGGTAAATCCGCAGGCCAGAATCATTCCCGGAACTTCTTCCACCCTACTGATCACCGGGACTCCGTCATGGCACATATCGATCCATCCGCCCCATGTCCTGACAATCTTTGCAGCGGCAAGCAGCGGTATGTATCCCATGATCGCCCTGCAGCCCGCCGGCGCCGTAACCGAAGAAGTCTTCAGTTCATCCAGCGGCATGTCTATGCCGTCCTCCAGCCCGCTGTCGCACCCGAATACAAAGGATCCGTGCTGCGACTGATGGCCGTAGAAATCTCCGTCCGCCGTTCCCAGCATGATATCGAACATATGCGGCTGCATTTCCGTTACCAGCGCCTCCTCAAAATATGTATAAAGAGGAACGTCAACCCCCACTGTTCTGGCCAGATACCGACTTGCGTACCCTGCCGCGATTATCACGGTTTCCGCCTCGAATACTTCGCCGGATTCCATGATTACCCGTCTGAGCCTGCCTTTATATTTTTCCAGTTTTACGACTCTGGCATCTGTAAAAAAGCGTACGCCCTTTTCCAGCGCTCTTATATAATATGCCAGTGTGGTAATCATGGGATTTGCGTGCCCGTCGGTGGGGCACCAGCTTGCCCCGATGACCTCTTCCGAGAGATAAGGGCAGATCTCCTTTACAGTCTGTGCATCGACCACATTCATGTCCAGGCCCAGTTCCCTCGACCGTGAGGCAAGATCCTCAAGCTTTTGGATATGAGCCTCTGTTTTTCCAAGCCGGAGATTTCCCTTCTGGTAATATTCAACATCAATTCCCAGTTCTTCTGAAAGGAAAGGCCACATATTATTTACCGCATACATTGCGTAGGGAAGTTCCCGCATATCACGGCCGGACTGTCTGACGCCGCCTCCGTTCCGCGAAGACCCGCCATGCCCGATGCTCTTATCAGCCTCTAATACGATTACGTCACGGACGCCTTTTTTTGCAAGATAATAGGCAGCCGCACATCCATTTACTCCGCCTCCGATTATGATTACATCCGCTGTCATTTTACCCATGATACGCACCTCCGTCCTTTGCTAAAATTTTCATTTCAGTAGGTCTCATCGGCGCTCTCGACGTTGCCGGCTCAATCTCCAGGGGCGATACCCCCAGTTCCCTGGCGACAATCCCTTTCACAAGTTTCCCGCAGGTCTGTCCCTGGCAAAGTCCCATGCCTGACCGTAAAAATCTTCTTATTTCTTCTATTGTAAACAATCCTGCATGGACAGCCCGCCGGATCTCCCCTTTTGTCACCTCTTCACACCGGCAGATCAGCATATCGTCATCCGGAGCTTCCACATACGGACCGATCTTTTTTAATTTTTCCTGAATATCCACCATTACAACTTCCTCCTTTAGACCGCTTTAAAAAATCTTGCTTCCATCACCAGCGCCGACGGCACCTTCATTGTAAGCAGATTCGTATGATCGAAAGCCTTTGAAGATCTTACTTTCAGGACCTCCGCTTCACAGACCTTCTTTCCATCTCTTCCCAGCGCAATCCCTTTCTGTCCTTCAGACGGAAGCGGCAGGAATTCATAAGGCAGCGTAACAGTACCGTACCCGCCGCCGATATCTTCCTCCACAAGGAAGATCGCCTGTCCGGAACAGGAGGCCACGCACATTCCGCAGCCGGTACACTCCTTATCCGCTTTTACCACCGGAAGAGATGTAATATTGCTTCCGATGCTGATACAGCCTCTGGAGCAGGCATCCTGGCACGGATTACAGGGAATATTCTGGGTACATTCAATTACAGGATGAATTCCCGTCTTATGGGTAACTCCCGGATACTTTTCCACTTCATCATCTGACAGAAAACCTTTTTCCAGGAGATTCATCGATGTGTCAATGCCTTCCTCTGTTTTTGTTACGAGCTTTCCTCTGTTTTCCGGAGCAAACATACCCTGACGGAGACTGGCAAGGGCTTTCTCCAGTTCCCTGATTCGCTCTTCCATGGTCTCCTGATCCAGGTATCCCAGATAATTCGCAATTACTGTACCGGATATTTTTCCTTCGATCATTGCCGAGCTTGCCTCCTCAATCCCGGCCACATCTCCCGCGGCATAGATCCCCGGAACTGATGTGGCGCCGAACTCATCACAATCCGGAACCAGTCCGCCCGGCGTATCCTTCATCTTACAGCCCGCCTGTTTCAGAAGCTGCGCCATGGGCGACAGTCCGACTGCCAGGCAGACCGTGTCAACGTCAAAAGTCTTTTCCGTTCCCGGAACGAACCGGAAATGTTCGTCCACCTGCGCGATCGTAACACCGTCCACGGCTTTCTCTCCTGTCACCTCAACAATGGTATGTGACAGATAAAACGGTACGCCGCATCTGGCGATCTTGGCAGCGTGGACGCCGTATCCTCCGATCCGGGGCGCCGCGTCAACCAGAGCCACAACCTGGCATCCTGCCTGCATGAGCTGATAGCTTACGACAAGGCCTACATTTCCGGATCCAAGCATCAGTATCTTATTTCCGGGTTTTACATGATGAAGATTCATCATTGTCTGAGCTGCGCCGGCTCCGATCACTCCGGGTGTGGTCCATCCCTTGAATGTAACCATGTTCTCGCTTGCGCCTGTGGCTACAAGAATACTGTCGCCTTTGTAGTGCCGGATACTGTCGTCCATCCTGACCGTGACTTCATTCTCCGGATACAGGCCGATCACTGTGGCATTTAATTCTACCTTTACACCATTCTCATTTGCCTCATCCAGAAGCTCTTTTCCGATATCAAATCCTCTGATCTTCGCTTTGTGTTCTTTTGATCCGAAGAACTTGTGAATCTGTTTAAACAGCTGTCCGCCCGGCTTTGCGTTTTCATCAAATACAATTGTATTTAATCCGTTTTTTGCCGCTTCAACCGCCGCTGAAAGTCCGGCCGGTCCTGCACCGATTACTATCAAATCATATCTACTGGCCATGCTCACACCTCCTCTGCTTTCTCTGACGCGCCATACTGCGTATTTACCACCATTCCTTCTTTCAGCGGTGTAATACAGGTCCGGATATTGGGTTTTCCGTCCACGACCATAACACAGTCTGTGCAGCGGCCGATGGCACAGAAAATTCCTCTCGGCTCATGTCTTTTCTTCGTATATCTGTGTACCATCACCCCTGCTGCGTGAAGCGCCGCCGAAATCGGCTCTCCTTCTATTCCCTGCAGAACTTTTCCGTCATATGTAAAATTAACAACCTTTCCTTCCGGTGTATCTCCCAGAATCGGATGCGTCTGTATTCTTTCCATAAAACCACTCCTTCCTTTATAAAGAAAATCTGACTTTTCTTGTTTTATTCTATTAAATATGCTAAACTCTCGTATGATACTAAAGTCAATACATTCCGGCAATATTTTGAAAGGATACATATGAAAAGCAATAAAACTTTTAAAATAGGTGAATTATCTAAATTTTTCAACATCGGTGTGGATTCGATCCGCTACTACGAAAAAGTAGGAATCCTTAACTCTTTCCGCGATCCTCAAAATAACTATCGCTGCTATACGATAGAAGACTTCCGGCGCATTGTTCTCATCCGTGAAATGCTGGGACTTGGATTTTCCACACAGCAGATCAGAGAATTCGTTATCGACCGGAGTGTCAGTAAAACACAAAGCATGCTGTCTGCTGAGATTAATACCATCGACGACCAGATCAGACAGCTGAAATACCGGAAAAAACATATTAAAAACCGCCTGAATTCAATTAACACAATCCTGAGCCGCTATGATAATGAACAGATCAAAGAGCTGTCACTGGACAGCCGGTACTGCATTATGGTAAGAGAGTCAAATATTCCAGATAATCTTGTAGATTACTATCTGATCAGATATATGAATCAATCGGAAAGTTATATCGGGACAGTGGGGCTTTGCGACTGTTATACCCTGGATATTCCGGGCAGCAATCCGGATTCCGACTATTACAGGACCAAAAATGTATTCTTTTACTCCGAATCCTTTCCGAAAAATAAATGTAATTATATTCTTCCAGAGGGCCTTTATCTGTCAGTCATCTACAAAGGTCCTCTGAAAAAAACCAAAAAATTTCTTCCGGCTATGTATGATTATGCTCAAAAACATAACCTTGTCCCGAACGGCGATCCCATCGAGTTCTGCTATATCGATGAATATGAGACCTCCAACGAGGACGAATATCTGATTGAGATCCAGCTTCCTGTGGCCGGTTCAAAGTAGCCCCGTGATTACTGCTGCAGGGCAAAGCAGCACTTTCCGCTGATCCATGTCTCCCGGACTTTCGTCGTATAGATTTCCTCTTTGGGAATCCCGGTCACATCCTGACTGAGTACTACGAAGTCCGCGTCCTTGCCTTCCCTGATGGAGCCTTTTTCCTTTTCAAGGAAATTCTCATAGGCGCCGCCAATGGTCATCACTCTGAGGGCATCCTCAACTCCAATGGCTTCCCCGGAGAAATAGGGCTCGGCAGTACCGGGATAGGTACGGTTGACCATCAGGTGAAGACACTGCATAGTATCCGGCGGCACGGTCACCGGGAAATCGCTTGCCTGGCACATGGGAATCCCTGCGTCAAGAAAACTCTTCAGATAATACATATGTTCCGCGCGTTCCTTCCCCAGGAACGGAAGTTCCAGGGTCTCATACAGCGGAGTTCTGTAATGCCAGTATGGATTGACAACGGCAACCACTCCCAGCTCTTTCATCCGCTTCGGATGATCCGGCTGGCAGACCTGCAGATGGGTGATTGCATTTCTGCAGGCTCCCGGGACCGCTGTCTGAGCGGCTTCAAGACCATTGAGTGCTTCGTCAATAGCCGCATCTCCTATGGCATGGATATGGATGCTGAACCCTTTCCTGAGCGCAGCGGTCATCCTCCCATTCAGATCCTCCTGTTCAAACATAAGCGGCCCGCAGTCATACGGCGGCAGCTTATACGGCTCGCGGAGCAGGGCAGTATGGCCGTCCACGACACCGTCCATAAAGAACTTGATTGTGTTGATCTGTACCTTTTCATATTTTGAAAACCGGTCATGCTGCGCGGCCGCTCCGCTGAGAAACGGTTCGGAAGCATCCCCGGGATTCATAGTCAGCGCCACACGGTATGTAATCTTCAGTTTCTCTTCCTCAGCCAGCGCCTCATAAGCGTCAAGCCGGAGATTTTCATCCTCGGAATGGCTTAACATGGGTTCAAATGCCAGAACAATTCCATTGGAAAGACCGATATTCTGATAATACAGGATCGCGTCCATATAATCTTCTTTTACAATCTCCGGCAGCGCCGGCGTAATCAGATCAATCGCCATCTCCTGCAGGAAACCGGCAGGCTCCCCGTTCTCATAGTGATTGATCTTCCCGCTCGCCGGATCCGGAGTGTCTTTTGTGATCCCTGCTATTTCCATAGCTTTGCTGTTTACCCATACAGAATGATGTCCTTCATCAGAAATAATTACCGGCCGGTCAGAGACCACTTCATCAATGACTGCCGCGAAAGGACCTTCCGGACCGAACAGACCTGGATCAAAGCCCCCGCCCATAATAGCCGGTTCCTCCGGATGGCTGTCTGCAAATTCTTTAATGATCTCCTGACACTTTTCTACAGAATCCACTCCCAGGAAAGGCCCCTTGACCAGTTCAACCGTAGAACTGATATGGGCGTGGCCTTCTGTAAAACCGGGAACAATTATCCCGGACGGATATTCTTTCACTTCTGTATTCTCCGTTTTGTATGTCATTACCTCTTCTCTGCTGCCCACCGCAATAATCTTTCCTCCGCTTACCGCAAATCCTTCCGCATAAGGTGTTTCCTTTTCTGAAGTAAATACTTTTCCCAGTATGATTAAATCAGCTCCCATAATATTATCCTCCATATAAAAAAAGAGTTTCCCTGTCTGTGCGCCATTGCACTGCCAGGGAAACTTTATATATTGTCGTTAATATTTTTATTTATTCTCCGCTCATCAACTCGTTGTAAAGCGTATCCATAATCTCATTCTGAGCATCACTAACCGCAAGCTCCGTGTGATCCGGCCACATATCTGCAAACTGCTTCAGCATCGGATTATCAAAATAGTCTGAAGCAACTTTATCTTTGATCACATCCGTTTTGACTACCGGCACGCCGCCCCATTCGTTGATCAATGCTGCTGCAGAATCCGCGGAATACGTATAATTAATAAACTCATTCGCAAGATCCTGGTTTTTCGACGAAGCCGCTACTGTCCAATACTGGGTATAACCTAATGTTGTATCAGGTATAATCTCAAATTTATCCCAGTTTGCTTTGTCATCACACATCAGAATGTTGTAATCGTATGTGTAGGCGACGGAACAGTCTCCTGTCTCAAGAGAAGAGATAGAACTTGCTCCAAAGGCCTTGATGTTGGGTTTTATCTTCACAAGCAGATCCTGAGCCTCATTCAGCTCATTTTCATCACTGCTGTTCGGCGAATAGCCGAGAGCCTTTAACGCGCCCCCATAAAGAGAGATCGTTGCATTCGTACACCAGATCTGTCCTTTTAATGCCGGATCCGCCAGATCAGCAAAAGATTTGATCTCAATCGGACAGGTTTCTTTATTCACTACAACACCTGTATAAAGCGGCCCGATAATCGGCAGACTGTATTTCAGATCTTCGTCTCCCACCGCTCCCTTTTCTACATAGGTAGGATCGATATTATCGTAATTTGTCATCTTATCATAATCCAGCGGCGCCAGAAGATCTGCATCCACAAAAGATTTGATATAAGCGCTTTCAACATCTATGACGTCGTACTCATTGCTCCCCTGCAGCATTTTTGCCAGTATCGTATTGGTGTCTTCTACATATGTAACATTGACTTTTACTCCATATTCTTTCTCAAAGGATGAGACCGCATCATCTGCTACATCCCCTTCCCAGGTCAGTACATTTAATGTTTTTCCTCCTGACCCTCCGGATCCGCTTCCGCTGCCTCCGCCGCAGCCTGCCAGAGTTCCCGTCACCAGTGTAAATAATACTGCAACTGTAATTATCCTTTTCTTCATATTTGTTTCCTCCTTGCCTAAAATCTTTTACAGATCAACTGACCTCTTCTTTGCCCTGACCGCCTTCAATGACCTGATCTTATCTACGATCAGATAAACCGCTACACAGAATATGCTGACCACAAAAATAACTGTTGTAAGCGCATTGATCTCCGGCGATATTCCTTTTTTCATCATAGAGTAAACCTTCATCGGAAGTGTTGTCGTTCCTGCATCCGCCAGGAATGATGTAATAATCAGTTCATCCAGCGACAGGGAAAACGCCATAAATGCTCCCGACAGGATTCCCGGCATGATCTGCGGTATTGTTATATGGAACAGTGTATAGATCCGGTCTGCTCCCAGGTCCAGCGACGCCTCCTCGATAGACGGTTCCATACCTACCAGTCTGGATTTGACCGTTATGTATACATATGGAAGACAGATTGTCGTATTACCAATTACAATAGCCGGAACTCCAAGCGAAAATCCTGAAGTGTTAAAGATCATAAATAAGGCGACAGCCAATACGATCTCAGGAATAACGATTGGAAAATAGACGGAATTCGTAATCAGTTTTGCAATCTTGCTTCTTGATTTTTTATAGCCGATGGCACCCATCGTGCCGATCACAGAAGCAAAAATCGTCGTGAGCACCGCAATCAGTACTGTGGTTCCGAAAATCTCCCAAAGCTCAATGTCCGTCATAAGCTCTGCATACCACTTTGTTGTAAATCCCTGCCAGACCACATTTGCTTTACTTGTATTAAATGAAAAGGCAACCATTACTCCAACCGGCAGGTAAAAGAACAAAAATAACAATATTACATAAAATTTATGTATTCCTTTTACTACTTTCTTTTTCTTCATATATTACGCTCCTAAATCATCCAGATCTCCGCCAAGTTTGGTGTAAATAAATACCATCAGAAAGATAATAAGTGCCAGTACAATTGAGAGAGCTGCTCCAAACGGCCAGTTTCTCGCAGTAGTAAACTGGCGGTAGATCAGATTACCTACCATCATGCTTGTTCCGCCTCCCAGCATATCCGTTACCATGTAATAGCCTATACAGGGAATAAAGGTAAGGATGACCGCTGCGAACACACCCGGAGATGTAAGCGGAAGTGTAACTTTAAAAAATGTTTTCACCGGGCCGGCGCCCAGATCTTTTGACGCCTCCACCAGTCCCGGATCCAGCTTTTCGATGGATGAATACATCGGCAGAACAGCAAACGGCAAAAACATATAGATCATACCTACTACAATAGCGAAATTATTATACAGAAGCTGAAGCGGCTCTTTAATCAGATGCAGTTTCAGCAGGACCGTATTAATCAGTCCGCTGCTGTTCAGGATAATAACAAAGCTGTAAAGTACCACCAGACCGCTGACCCACAGAGGAAGCATAAGCAGTACGGTAAGCAGGGAAGATGTTTTGCTTTTCACCTTTGCGATAAATGACGCAAGGGGATACCCCATCAGAACCGTAAGTACTGTAGTCCATGTGGCAACGATCAGAGACTGGCTGATTACATCCGCATATACAGGATTCAGAATCTCCTTGTAGTTTTCAAGGGTCGGGGTATAGTCTATGATTCCCAGAGGCCCTTTTGTCATAAAGCTCATAAATGCCAGCAGACAGAACGGAGCCACAATAAACAGGATCGCCCAGACTGCCAGAGGCACCTGCATAATAAGATCCGTAATACGCTCTCTCTTTGATTTCCTTACGCGGCCTTTCATCTTTAATTCAAGATCACTCTTCTTCATCAGGATCGCCTCCCTCAATATCCCGTACAGAGTCTGTATTTATCAGATTTTTCTCTTTTATCACAATTCCCTTTGACAGATCCCAGTACAGATAGACCAGTTCTCCTATTTCTGCCAGCTCCCCTTCTTCAAACCGGTTGATCCGGATTTCCGTACCATCATTGAGATTGATCATCATTTTGATCAGATTACCTACAAAGATCTGTTCCTTTACGACTCCCTTGATCGTAAATCCGTCCACAGGTGTCCTGGAAAATTTCATATGTTCAGGTCTTACAGAAACGGTTACGCCGTCATTGACTTTAATCTTCTTTTTCGGATCGATTGAGACGGTTGCTTTTCCGACCTCTGTTCCGATGACCGCCTTATCTTCGTCCATCTCCAGAACCATAGCGTCCAGAAGATTTGTTTCGCCGATAAAGTTTGCCACAAACTTAGTCTTCGGATGCTCATAGATCTCTCTCGGAGTATCAATCTGTTCGATGCGGCCTTCATTGATAACCGCGATACGGTCAGACATGGTAAGTGCCTCTTCCTGATCATGTGTAACATATACAAACGTAATACCCAGTTTTTTCTGAAGACGTTTCAGTTCGATCTGCATCTGTTTGCGCAGTTTCAGGTCCAGCGCCCCGAGCGGCTCATCCAGCAGGAGCACCTTCGGCCGGTTGATGATCGCCCTTGCGATGGCAACCCTCTGTTTCTGTCCTCCTGACATCTGCGTTGTTTTTCTCTTTTCAAACCCTTCAAGCTGCACCATCTTCAGCGCTTCTGCAACCCGCTTTCTGATCTCATCTTTCGGCACTTTTTTTACCCGAAGCCCGTAGGCAACATTGTCATAGACGTTCATATTCGGGAACAGCGCATAATTCTGGAACACCGTATTTACATCTCTCTGATACGGCTCCTTTTTGTCAACACGCTCATCCTGAACCTTAATCGTTCCGGAAGAAGGCATCTCAAAACCAGAGATCATCCGAAGTGTTGTTGTCTTACCGCATCCGGACGGCCCCAGCAATGTCAGGAACTCTCCTTCCGCGATATTCATGTTCATATTTTTTACAACATGATTCTCTCCGTATATTTTTTCCACATTTACAATTGAAACAATAGGTTTGCTCATTATCTTTCACCTCCAGCTCAGGAAATGGCGTCCGAATTACGTTCATTGGTACGGATGCGCACTGCCGTAATTACATCTGTTACAAATATTTTTCCGTCGCCGTTCTTTCCTGTTCCAATCGTGGCAGTAAGATCTGCCAGAATGTCTTCGACGATTTCGTCCTCCACAACAACAAATGCCATGATCTTAGGCAGGAGATTGATATCGTCTCCTGCAAAATTCATTTCCGGCAGATATCCCTTCTGCCGTCCGCATCCCATAACAGAGTAAACTGTCATTCCCTGACAATTATGAGACGCCAGGACTTCTTTGAGCCCAACCAGTTTTTCCGGTCTTGTAACTACTTCGATTTTTTTCATATCCGCATCCTCCGATCCATTAATTTCCACCCATCAAAAGTGTGTAATATTTATCCATCAGGTTAATCTGTTCATCATCTACTGCGACAAGCCAGCTCTTATCTGCCAGCCCGGCATATACCTCGATACAAGGATTCTCGTAAAAATCATCCGGGAGATACTTCTCGATATACTTTCTCTGCACCATCGGGATCTGTCCCCACTCATCAATATGCATTGCAACCGCTTCCGGGCTGATCATATAATTAATAAATTCCTGGGCTAATTCCTTTTTCTCACTTGTAGCGGTTATTCCCCAGTACTGAACGAATTTCTCATAATCCGAATCAATATCAGCGATTGCAAATCTGTCCCAGTTCGCCTTATCGTCAAAACAGAGCGTAGCATAATCCCAGCTCAGGCAACGGAGCACTCTCCATTGACAAGTGCGGAAACCGCGCTTTCGCCGACAAAGGTTTTTACATTCTTTTTTATCCCAACCAGCAGATCATTTGCTGCAGAGATCTCATCCTCATTCTTTGAATCCGGCTGGTATCCCAGAGCGGATAAGGCGGCGCCGTACAGAGAAATTGTAGAATTAACCATTGCAATTTCCCCCTTTAATGCAGGGTTCGTCAGGTCTTTAAACGAATGAATTTCAACAGGACATGTCTCCGTATTGTAAATGATCGCTGTATATCCGGCATTTGAATCAGGTGTTGTATATTTCAGATCCTCATCTCCGATGGGACCGTTTTCCAAAAGGGACGGCTCTACATACTGTTCATTTGTAATGGCGCTGTGATCGATTTCCTGCAGCAGACCATTATCAACAAAGGATTTTACATACGCCGCCTCGATATCAAGCACGTCATACTGGTTGCCGCCTTCCACCAGCTTGCTCAGCATAGTGTCTGTATTATCGATATATGTGACGTTGACTTTACACCCGTTTTTCTTCTCGAAGTCGTTGATCGCATCCTCCGAAAACATCCCGTCCCAGATACAGATATTCAGTTCCTTAGCACCGTCTGTCCCGCCGCCGGATGAAGAACCGCATCCGGCCAGCAGACCTGCTCCCATGGAAATCACCAGCAGCAGACTGCCTGCTTTAGCCATTTTATTTTTCATAATACATGCCTCCTTTTTGAATAGATCTATATATAAAAACAGTCAAAGGGGAACGTTGTCTCCTTTGACTGATTGCTTTTATATTAAAAACAGAAATTATATATTTCTTCTACATCTTCCACGGTTAAAGACAGACTTGTTCCGGTTGTAAGACCGAATTCCTCGACAGCCTGCCTGGCCATCCCGGGAATGTCTGTCCTGTCCTTCGCGCCTATTGACCTGAGCGTCAGCGTCAGACCCATATCTTCATATACCTTCTTCGTCTGATCAAGCGCTGCTCTGGCGGCTGTAAGCGGATCCTTCTCACTGATACCGAATATTTTCCTTGCATATTCCTCAAATGCCGGCAGCGTCTGATCATTCAATATATGATTCATCCATGCATAATCTATGATCGCCATCCCGTGCCCGTGGGTTACATTATACTGATTTGTCAGCTGGTATTCCATTGCATGACAGGGCCAGCTGCTGAATGTTCCTCCTGCAATAAATCCATTGATCGCCCAGCTCGCCGCCCACATAAGATTCGCTCTGGCCTTTTCATCTTCCGGATTTTTCACAACAGCGGGGCCGTATTTTACGCAGGTTTTCAGGATACTGTTCATCATCCCCCGCTGGATATCAAGAATTTCGTCTCCATTGAAATAATATTCAAAAATATGAGACATTATATCCGCTACCCCCGCCGCAGTATGATAAGGCGGCACTGTATATGTATATGAAGGATCAAGAACAGAAGCCCTGGGATACAGGCACTGTGCATTGATCTCCGCTTTATCATGCTCCTGCCCGTTGCTGATCACGGAACTCGCGTCCATTTCAGAGCCTGTAGCCGCGACTGTCAGGACTGTTACAATCGGCAGCGCCTCTGTGACAAGACTGTTGTCCTTTACGATATCCCACGGATCCCCGTCATAAAATACTCCGGCCGCAACTGCCTTGGCACAGTCAATGGTGCTTCCGCCTCCAATCGGAACCAGCACTTCAATTCTTTCCTGTCTACAGATACAGACGCCTTTTCTTACTGACCCGATCTGAGGATTCGGTTCGATCCCTGACAGTTCCAGATATGTGATATCATTTTTCTTCAGCTGTTCTGTCACATCATCATATATTCCTGTCTTCTTAATACTTCCTCCGCCGTAAAGCAGCAGAACTTTACTGCCGTATTCCTTAATAAATTCCGGAAGCATTCTGACCTGCCCTTTTCCAAAAGCTATCTTTGTGGGGATATTATAAATAAAGTTTTCCATAGTCCACAGTCCTTCCATATCTTTTGCTCTCTCTTTTACCGGTTATAGTAAAAGATTTCCCAATAAGAAAGGTGCTCGGGAACATGTCCCAAGCACCTCGTTGTACTTGATTTGCTTAAATATATACCTTGGTATAATACCAGAGTCAACAAAAATTTTTAACTTTTGAAATTTGAAAATGTAAATTTCCTCTTCCTGTTGATTGCCCGGCCGGGAACTTTACAGGAACTCTATCTGTATCCGGAAACTTAATTTTTTTAAGTCTTCATGTCTGTTTTCTTATTGTTTAAAGCTTTCATACCGAAAAAAATAAATATTTCTTGTCTGTTTCCGCTCATATTGACTTTAATGCCCCGGTGTTCTACCATGTCATTCAGTTGATGCGCAGCAACAAAACATGCAGCGAAGGAGAAGAAAAATGCCACATTCTTATGATCCATATACCAATGTGATCGATACCATGACAAAAGCAATGGAACTGGGGCGTATCGATCAGTCTATGTTTGAAATTCTGAAAAATCCACAGAGGGAGACAAAAGTATATCTTCCGGTTGAAATGGATGACGGCACCGTAAAAGTCTTTGAAGGATACCGCGTTCAGCATTCAAATATCCGCGGGCCTTTTAAAGGAGGGATACGCTATCACCAGAACTGTGATCTGAATGAAGTAAAAGCGCTGGCCACATGGATGACGCTGAAATGTGCTGTTGCAGACATTCCCTACGGCGGGGCAAAAGGCGGCATCAAAGTAGATCCTCACACCCTCTCTCCGCGGGAACTTCGGAGGCTCACAAGAAGATATACTTTCGCCATTGCGCCTATTATCGGAGCCGACACAGATATTCCTGCGCCGGATGTCAACACAAATCCTCAGACCATGGCATGGGTTCTGGATACTTACAGTCAGCTGAAAGGGCACCCCTGCCCCGGTGTAGTAACCGGAAAGCCAGTTGAACTGGGCGGCTCCAGGGGAAGAAATTCCGCCACAGGCCGCGGTGTTGTAATCAGTACAAAATTACTGCTGGCATTAAACGGCCGGCCGCTGGAGGGAACTACCGTTGCTATTCAGGGAATGGGAAATGTAGGCGCCAACGCTGCCAGAGTCTTCTACCACAGAGGAGTAAAAGTGGTTGCCATAAGTGATATTTCAGGAGGCCTGTTCTGTGAGGACGGTCTGGATATTGACACAATTTCCGTTTTTCTTGAAAAAGGAGGCGCCCTTCTCAAAGATTATAATGCTCCCGGAATCAGACATATTACAAATGACGAGGTACTGACCTGTAAATGTGATGTACTTGTTCCTGCCGCTCTGGAAAATCAGATTACAGCCGATAACGCAGGAAAATTAAACTGCACCTATATCGTAGAAGCGGCTAACGGTCCGACCACCGAGGAAGCTGATGAGATTCTTGCGAAACGGGGCATTACACTGATTCCTGACATTTTCGCCAACAGCGGCGGCGTCATTGTATCTTATTTCGAATGGGTACAGAACATACAGGAACTGACATGGGACCGCAGCCAGGTAAACGAAATGCTGGAAAAACTGATGAGCAAATCCTTCCAGACGATCCTGGATGCAAGAGAAGAGTGTCAGTGTTCCTTCCGTATGGCCGCCTATATCGTAGCCCTCAGGAAACTCGTAACCGCAGAAAAAATGAAAGGAATCTTCCCTTAATTTACATCTCCGGCAATAAAAAAGACCCTGACGGAATAGATTCCCCTCCTTACTGGTTGTCCAGTAAAGAGGGTACCTATCATTCCGTCAGGGTCTTTTTATTTCTTCACTCATCTGCTTCATCCGCCCATACCGGCCTGTAAACTGCAGGTTTCCCTCCTGCAGCGGAAAAAACTTTCTCCCGGAAAGCCGGCAGACAAATAAAAATTATAACGTCTTCACAAAATCCAGCAGTTCCGCCAGCGTTCCCACATACTCGGATTCAATGGGCAGATTTTTCTTATTCTCCATTGTATCAGTTACAAGATACGTTTTCACTCCCAGACTCCGGATGGACAGATCTTCTTCCACATCATTGCCGACCATCAGGCATTCTGACGGGTTCAGATCAAACTGTTCCAGAATGGCCTGGAAATACTTTGGATTCGGCTTGCAGTACACACAATCCTCATAAGTCGTAATCACCTTAAAGTCCTCCGCATCCAGCCCTGCCCAGCGGATCCGGTTCATAGTTGCGCACCGGGGGAATACCGGATTTGTAGCCAGATAGGTTTCCATTCCTTCCTCCCTGGCCGCTTTCACAATCTGATCCGCCACAGGCGTAGGCCTGGTAGTACAGACCGCCTGATTAAAGGCGTCCCCGTAGAAAGAAAGGGCAATCTGCTCAGACTCTTCCGCAGAAGTGGGCAGTTCCCTGTCTATATAGCTCCAGAACGCTTCCCGGTTCGTGCGGGTGCCGTCGTTTTTTACCATAGCCTCATAGCCGGCCCAGACAGAGCCGATAAACTTTTTCGGGTCGATTGCCACGCCCTTCTCGATATAAGCTTTTGCCAAGAGAGGCATATAATAACGCACAAACTCATCCTGCACCATAGGGAGCAGCGTACCGTCAAGATCAAATAAAATGTGTCTGATACTCATTTTTCCATAAACTCCTTTTTCCACAGCAGCACCTCTGATATAGATACAGAACCTATCATAGCATAAAAACAGACTGTTTGCATCTGCTCCGTCCTTTCCTGACTGCAGCCCGGTAAATTTGCTCTCTTTCCCGCCCCATTTTTTTAATAAAAATTCCCGGAGTACCTGAAAGCTCTGCATTTCAGGTACATCCGGGAATAAGTTCAGTGCCGCAGACCGGAATCGAACCGGTACGGGTATCACTACCCACGGGATTTTAAG
>ERZ1643247.1323-NODE-1323-length-23366-cov-5.809789_pt1 | contig 23366 bp, 26 predicted proteins | sample MGYA00579264_ERZ1643247 | MGnify/ENA primary metagenome ERZ1643247 (study PRJEB29033, sample SAMEA4952262) | chicken gut metagenome | biome: Broiler Chicken; feature: Gastrointestinal Tract; material: Caecum | place: Ireland | collected 2018 | study: Broiler... | reverse complement strand
CGGCAGCCATGTGCTGGATTCCAAAGCTATTCGGAAAACGGGTTGTAGTGACAATACACGGGGCTTGTGAAATAATAGAGACAACCGGAAAAAAGCCTGATAAATCAATGGTTTTGGCGGCTTGACTGATTGATCTCAATTTCTGTTCTGATGGGTGAGCAGCGGTCAGCCAGACCTTGATAACGGTGTTACGGTGCTGTTCTATCATCATTTACCCAAAATGTAAGGACAGAAATTGAATAAGAAGGAGGTCAGTCAAGCCTGTCGATGGATTCCCAAGCGGGAATCCTCGACGGGCTAATTTTCGTGTTTGCCTTTAGTGTTGATGAAATCAAAGATGGTTTCATGAGCAGTGGAGGTAAAGATGATACCCATAGTTCCCGAGGTTCTATGGAAATTTGCTAAAAGATTCGCCTTTCTCTAATCCGGGGAAAGTTCAAATAAAGTTAGAAGTTAATTGTTGGAGGAAGAATTATGGAGAAAAAATATACAATCGCGGTGGCTGGAACGGGTTATGTGGGCCTTTCCATTTCGGTGCTTCTGGCCCAGCATGAAAAAGTATTTGCGGTCGATATTGTTCCGTCTAAAGTCGAGATGGTGAATCAAAGAAAATCTCCAATCCAGGATGAATACATTGAAAAATATCTGGCTGAGAAAGACCTGGATTTGACCGCAACACTCGACGCGAAGATGGCCTATAGTGCAGCTGATTTTGTGGTGATTGCAGCGCCGACAAACTATGATTCGTCCACTCAGCACTTTGACACTTCTGCTGTTGAGAATGTCATTGATCTTGTTATGAAATATAATCCCAACGCCATTATGGTCATTAAGAGCACCATCCCCGTTGGATACACAAAGAGCATCCGCGAAAAGATGGGCAGCAAAAATATTCTTTTCAGTCCTGAATTTTTGAGGGAATCTAAGGCCCTTTATGACAATTTGTATCCCTCTCGGATTATTGTAGGCACGGATTTACAGGATGTCCGTCTTGTGGAAGCAGCTCATGAATTTGCAGCGCTTTTGCAAGAAGGCGCTATCAAGGAAAATATTGATACGCTGTTTATGGGATTTACCGAGGCTGAGGCAGTCAAGCTGTTTGCCAATACCTATCTTGCCTTGCGCGTTGCCTACTTTAATGAGCTGGATACTTATGCCGAGAGCAAAGGCCTCAACACCAAGCAAATCATTGATGGTGTCTGTTTAGATCCCCGTATTGGCAGCCATTACAACAATCCCAGTTTTGGATATGGCGGTTACTGCCTGCCGAAAGACACCAAGCAGCTGCTGGCCAACTACGCCGATGTGCCGGAAAATCTGATCGAAGCAATCGTGGAATCTAATCGTACTCGTAAGGACTTTATTGCAGACCGCGTTCTGAAGCTGGCGGGCTACTATGGATATGATGCAGAGAATGAGTTCGATGAGGACAAGGAGAAATCCGTCACAATTGGCGTTTACCGCTTGACTATGAAATCTAACTCCGATAACTTCCGTCAAAGTTCTATTCAAGGCGTTATGAAGCGTGTGAAGGCAAAGGGAGCAACGGTCATTATCTATGAACCGACTTTGAAGGATGGCGAAACATTCTTTGGTTCCGTAGTTGTCAATGACTTGGCGAAGTTCAAGGAAATGAGCCATGCCATCATCGCAAACCGTTATGACAAGTGCTTGGATGATGTGAAAGAGAAAGTTTACACGAGAGATATTTTCCAGAGAGATTGAGGAAAAAAGTCATGATAAAAACAAGAGATGATTTACAAGATTGCCTTGATAAAGATAAACGAGCTTTGGGGGTGAAGAAAAGCAGACCGTCCATTATCGGAGATGAAGTATGGAAATTTGAAATCGCTTTGAGGATGGATGAATTTTATAGAAATACTCAAAAGAACAAATTGGCTGGACTTTTTTGGAAATGGCGACATAAGCAGTTAGGATTAAAATTGGGGTTTTCAATTCCATGCAACTGTTTCGGGGGGGCTGAAAATAAATCACTATGGTCTGATTGTAGTGCATCCGTTGGCAAGAATTGGAGAATGGTGTGATATTCACCAAGGTGTGAACATTGGACAAAATATCGAAAAAGGCTCTGTTCCGGTAATTGGAGATAATGTTTGGATTGGGCCAGGTGTCAAAATGTTTGGCAAGATAACTCTTGGCGATAATATGATGATTGGTGCTGGTGCAATCGTAAATAAATCGTTTGAGGAGGGTAACTGTACAATAGCGGGAAATCCTGCAATACGAGTAAGTGAGCACGGAAATGTGTGGTTTAGAGAATAATATAGAAATTTGGGAGATGAAGTATGAAAGATAAAAAAATATGTTTTGCGGCTTCATCGGGTGGACATTATGAGCAGCTAATGATGTTAAAACCTTTGATGGAAAAATATGACAGTTTTGTTATAACGGAAAAAACGGATTACAGCGCAAAGGCAAAAGGCGAAAAAACATATTATATGAATCAGGTGAATCGTCGGGAAAAAGATTTTATCTGGCAGATGATTGTAAATACATGGAAATCCATTGACATTTATAGGAAAGAAAAGCCAGACGTGGTTATTTGTACTGGTGTTTTGGCGATGATTCCTATTTGCCTTATTGCAAAACTTATGGGGAAAAAGCTCATTTATATAGAATCATTTGCAAAGGTGACTTCGCCTACTGAAACAGGAAAGCTACTTTACAAGTTTGCCGATCAATTCTATGTGCAGTGGAAACCGATGCTGAAGTTCTATCCTAAAGCGATATATTTAGGAGGAATCTATTAAATGGCAGAGAAAATTTTTATAACATTGGGTTCCCAGAAATTTCAATTCAATAGATTGCTTATAGCTGTGGATAAGCTGTGTGAAAAAGAAATCATTTGCGGAAAAGATGTATTTGCGCAGATTGGTTACAGCGATTATGTTCCCCAAAATTATCGCTATAATAATTTCCTGGACAGAGAAGAATTTAGCGTGGAAATGGGTAAGGCAGATATTGTGATTACTCATGGTGGGACAGGTGCAATTATTGGCGCAGTAAAAAAAGGAAAGAAAGTTATTGCTGTTCCACGTCTTGCAAAATATGGAGAACACGTTGACGATCATCAGTTGCAGCTGGTCGGGCAGTTCAAAGAATTGGATTTGATTTGCGAGTGTGATGATGTAGATAAAATAGGAGAGGCATTGGAAATCGTAAAAAAATCCACATATAAAAGTTATGTGAGTAATACAAAAATCATTATAGATAATATTGAACGGTATATTGAGAATCGGTGAGGGTGTTAAGTATGAACAATATAACAAAAAATCTTATTCTGGCACCATTTAATTTGCTGTATAAGATATCTCCAGAGTTAGAATTGAAACTGATGTTTTTTTTGAAGCAGGGATATAAGCTGGATTTAAAGAATCCAAAATCTTTTAACGAAAAAATCCAATGGATTAAATTGTATGACCACAATCCATTGATGCCAAAATGTTGTGATAAATATTTAGTAAGAGAGTACATTCAACAACAGGGCTGTGAGGAACTACTTGTTAAGCTGCTGTGGGAAGGAACAAATCCACAAGAGATACCTTTTGATGAACTTCCAAACAAATTTGTGATTACAGTGACACATGGTTCAACATTTAACATTATTTGTACAGATAAAAGTAAATTGGATAGAGAGGATGCTATCAATAGATGTGCAAAATGGCTTAAAGCTAAATTCCTTCCATGTTATGGTGAATGGTTTTATGGAGCAGAAAAGCCTAGAGTTATCGTTGAAGAATTTTTGGAAAGCGATGACGGAAAGCAACTTAGAGACTACAAGGTCATTTGTTGTAACGGTGAACCAGTAGTTGTTAGGGTTGATTCGGACAGGTTTAGTGGACATAAGACGGACTTGTATGATTTAGACTGGAATATAAAGAAAGGAATCCGATGGAAGCATCCCAATACAAATCAATTATTGCCTAAACCTGAATGTCTGGATGATTTGTACGCATATGCACGGAAACTTTCAAAAAATTTCAATTTAGCAAGAGTAGATTTTTATATCGTAAAGAATAAGATTTACTTTGGAGAAATAACATTTACAAGTTGCGCGGGGTTTGATCGGTTTTATCCAAGAGATTTTGATTATGAACTGGGAAAACATTTGAATCTGCCGCAAAGACAGGTCTGAAAAACAAGGTGATTTTTTGTAGAATCCTAGAATAGAGTTCGACCTGAGTTGAAAATAGAGTATATTTTATAAAAGCTGATAGGAGAAAAAATGAAAATATTGGTTATAGGCCCAAGCCCAACAAGGTCGAAAGGTGGAATGGCAACAGTTATTGAGGAAATTGAAAAAGATAAAAAATTAAATGAACAGTTTGATATAGATGTTTATGAATCATACATTGATGGAAACAAGTTTGTAAGGCTCTTTTATTCAATCTACGCATTTATTAAGTTTTACTTTACCAAAAGAAACTATGACCTTTACCATGTTCATGTTGCATCACGCGGGAGTACATTCCGAAAAGGGCACTATGTAGATGTTATAAAAAAGTGGAACAAAAAAGTAATTTTGCACGTTCATGGGGCGCAGTACCTTGTCTTTTTTAATGAAATATCAGAAAAAAAGAAGAACAGAGTAATAGAAATTCTGAAAAAGTCTGACATGGTGATTTCGCTTTCGCAGGATTGGAAAGACAAGTTTGACCAGAAATTTGGCTTGACCAATTGTTGTGTTTTGGAAAATGGAATTGACATGGAACGGCTTTCACCAGCAATTCAAGATCCTGTGATCCATCAAAAATCCTTTGTTACATTGGGGCGCTTGGGACAGAGAAAAGGAACGTATGATTTGGTAGAGGCAGTCGATATTGCACGAAAGACAGTGCCGGATATCAAATGTTATCTTGCTGGTGATGGCGACGTTGAAAAAGTAAAAGAACTGGTTAAAGAGAAGCATCTTGAAAATAACATTGATGTGGTAGGTTGGGCAAATTTTGACAAGAAACTCGAATTATTAAAGTCTGTTTCTACGGTGGTTCTTCCATCTTATAACGAGGGACTTCCCATGTCGATTTTGGAAGGAATGGCTTGCGGAAAAGCAATCATCAGCACTACGGTTGGTGCAATTCCAGAAGTGATAAGTGAAGAAAATGGTATTTTGGTAAAGCCGGGAAATGTACAGGCACTATCGGAAGCGCTAATCGAGTGTGCGCAGAACCTTGAAAAAATCAAGAAAATGTCAGAATGCAATATAGATAAAGTTGAGAAACAGTTTAGCGTGGATATGATGCACGACCAGCTTTCAAAATACTATAAGAGTGTTCTGAAAATATAAAGAGGAATAAAAAATGAAAAAAGTTGGGCTAGCGGTTTGCTATGACACAAAAAATTTTGGAAGTCAGCTCCAAGTCCTGGCAACGATAAAAAAAGTTGAGGATTTAGAATATGAGACAGAAATTATACGCTATAAAAAGAAAGTGACCCCTACATTTATAGTACAGACAATTCCAAGACTTTTTAATGTGTCTTTTGTAAAGGCAAAATTGGCCGCAAAAGATAAAAATAAAAAAATCACACAACATCCTGAAATTGCTAAAATGGTTGCAACTCGGAATAAAAGATTTCAGATGTTTGTGACAGAACATTTTACGAATCTATCCAAGGCATATTGCGGATGGGAAAATCTTGTCAAAGAATCCAAAGAAAACTACGATATGTTTCTTTGTGGAAGTGACCAGCTTTGGCTGCCGAATAATTTGGGAAGTCATTTCTACACATTGGAATTTGCACCGAATAATAAGCCGAAGATTGCTTATGCAACAAGTTTTGGTGTAAGCCAAATTCCAGATGGGCAAAAAAAAGCTACCGCTAAATATTTGAACCGTTTTCAGAATCTGAGTACAAGAGAAATTGCGGGACAAAAAATTATTAAAGAATTAACAGGGAAAACAGCGCAGGTAGTATGTGATCCCACTCTGTTGTTTGACGCAGAGGGATGGGAAAAAATGCTCCCGGAAAAGAAAGTTGAAGAAGAACCGTATGTGTTCTGTTATTTTTTGGGAACAAATGAAGAGCATAGAAAGATTGCAAATGAGTTCAAAAACAAGACAGGTCTGAAACTGGTTGCTTGTCCGTTCTTGGATAATTATGTGGAATGTGATTTGAATTTTGGCGATATTCAGCTCTTCGATATGGATGCAGCAGACTTTGTGAATTTGATTCGTCATGCTGAGTATATTCTGACAGATTCTTTCCACGGCTCTGTTTTCAGCATTCTGAATCACAAAAAATTTATGACGTTTAACCGCTTTAATGCAGGAGCAAATTCAAGAAATAGTAGGATTGATAGCCTTTGTACCTTATTGGGGCTTAGTGAGAGAAGATACAGCGGAGACGTTATGAATGTCGAAAAGGACATCAATTACAACGCCGTTGAAGAAAAACTGGAAAAATTAAGAGCAGACTCAATTAAATACTTGGAGACAGCTCTGAAGTAGGAGAGATAGAAGATGATACAGATATCTGATAAAACAAAATGTTGCGGTTGTACCGCGTGTTCGAGTGCTTGTCCGAAAAATTGCATATCAATGCAATGTGATGGAGAAGGATTTCTGTATCCGGTAGTTGATGTTGATTCATGTGTGAATTGTGGTCTGTGTGAGAGAGTATGCTCCCAGTTATCAGAACATGAGGAAGAACGAACAAATCGTGTTAAATATATCGCTTGTCAGAACACAAATGAGAGTGTTCGCAAAGTTAGTACAAGTGGCGGTATGTTTGGTTTGTTGGCAGAACAGGTGATTGCTTCAGGTGGCACAATTTGGGCGGCAGGATTTGATGATACAGCCATTGTTGTACATAAGAAAGCAAGGAAGCTGGATGAGCTGAATGATTTGTATGGCTCAAAATATGTTCAGTCAGATTTGAAAGACACATTCAAAAAAATCAAACAAGAACTAATTACAAGCGATAAAACAGTTTTGTTTGTAGGTACTCCATGCCAGGTAGAAGGTTTGCTATATTATCTCGGCAAAAAAGAAAAAGAACACTTGCTTACGGTTGATTTGGTTTGCTATGGTGTTCCGTCACCAGGGCTTTACAAAGAATGGATTCAGGATATTGCTCAAAAACATGGCAGTAAAGTTTCAAGAGTATATTTCCGCGATAAAAAATATGGATATGCAGGTGTCAATGTTAAGGTGATGCTGCAAAATGGACAGTCATTGGAAGATATTGTTGATGTTAAAACATATACAAAGACAATGTTCTCCAAAATAGGATTGAGACCGTCCTGTTATAAAGGGGGTTATCGTGGAAGAAATAAGATGTCAGATTTTACGATTGGAGATTTCTGGCAGATTGGTGACTACTCTAAGCAGATGGATGATGATAGAGGAACATCCATTGTACAGATCAATACAAGAAAAGGTGAAAATTTTCTGAATGATATTGGTTCGGAAAAGATTAAAAAGATTCATGTTGAGACATTAGAAAATGATGATTTGAAAAACAAAATCCATAAAGAAGATTATACTTTTGAAACACCGAAAAATAGATCGCAGTTTTTTGAAGATTCTGGGCGAATGTCTTATGATGATTTGATTCAAAAATATTTGCCTGCATCGAAAAAAGACAAAATGGCGACTGCTTTGAAGCCGATTATCCATAAGATGCCATTTTCTCATTTCTTCTTTAGAACAATGAAAAAGGTAAGAATGAACAGGAGAAAAAGAAAATGAATGATAATCAAAAGACCGTAAAAGTTATACATATGGCACCTCTGGGAAGCGGAGGTATCTCAAAACTTACAGTTACGATCAATGAGCTGATAGCAGATAATATTCAATTTGATTATCTGGTTTTTAGAAATAAAAAAGAATTTTTAGAGGATAAAGCAATTTCTCTTGGGGGGAAAAAACAGGTAATTGATGTTGCGAACATAAAGAATGATTTTTTGAAATTTTTTATCAAAATGAGAGCCATGGTCAACCTGTTCAAACGGGAGCAATATGATGTTGTTCATGTGGATGCTTCAACACCATATGATGTCATGGTAGCGATTGCAGCTAAAATAGCTGGCGTTCCAACGATTGTCATGCATTCGCATAATGACAGCTTTCAAAGTAAAAAACCGTTGAGAGATGTGCTTATTCCTGTTTACAAGTTGCTGATGAAAGCAGTTGTAACGGATTATTTTACAATTTCAGAAAAGTCAGCAAAATTCATGTTTCCTAAATCTGTGTACAAAAGTGGAAACTATACCTTAGTAAAGAATGGTATTGATGTTGAGCAGTATGCTTACAATAAAGAAGCTAGAAACAGAATCCGGGAAGAACTTGGTATACAGGATAAGGTTGTAGTAGGTCATGTAGGTCGTTTTGTATATCAGAAGAACCATGATTTTATTCTGGAAGTATTTGCAGAATTTCACAAACGCTGTATGAATAGCGTGTTGTTGCTTGTGGGAGAGGGGGAACTTCTTCAAAGCATTAAAAATAAAGCAAAAAATATGGGAATTGCGGATTCTGTGATTTTCTATGGTGTGACGTATGACGTTCCGGGCATATTACAGGCTATGGATATGTTCATATTCCCATCAAGATTTGAAGGGCTCGGAATTGTTGCAATAGAAGCACAAGCTGCTGGATTGCCTACGATTTGTGCAGACACCATTGTTGAGGAAGTTGATATTACGCCGAAGTTTATTCGTGTACATGGATGGGAGCCAAATAATTGGGCAGATCAAATGCTGAAAGTTGTGTCAGATTGTGATAAACGCTCGGATTGCAGAGCAGAAGTAATAGATGCAGGATACGACATTAGAACAACTGTTAAACAATTAGAACAGTTTTATAATGATTCAGTTTCAAGGTGGGAATAGTAAATGAAAGGGAAGATTTCAAAAAAATCATTATCAACCGTGGCGCTTTTGTCTTTTATGGTATTAACCGAACAGGTCTTTTATTTGATAAATGCCAAAACATTTAAAATTGGACCATTTAATTACGCAATGATTTGGTTCGCTTTGTTTGTGTTATTTTGTGTATATGAGTTCGCATCATATGGAATGATGAGAAAGCTAGACAAATCATATTTTCTAAGTGATGTATTGGGACTTTTTGGAATTACCCTGATATCAGCAGTTCAATGCAATATTATAACTGGTCAACCTGTTGGAATGGGGCTAATGCCACAGCGCAATTATGTTTGCATCGTTTTAAGTTATGTTGTTATTCGAAAACTCATAGTTGATAATAAAATCGATGTTAAACAATTTTTTAGGGGACTGATATGGCTGGGAGTTATTGCATTAGGCATATATGTATTACAGATGGTTCTATTTGACAGAATTCAGTTTGTCCATTCAAGCATAGGTAAAAGAACACATAGGCTTTATGTCGATAGCGTATTTTGCGTTTTAATAGGAATGATAGGATTTGATTCCTTTTTGAAAAAAAATCAACCCAGATATTTATTGTTTGTGGTAGGAACACTTATATATGAGTTTTTTGTCTCAAAAGGACGATTGGAGGTAGTAGCCTTTATTGTATCTGGAGTTATAGTTGTATTGTTGATGCAAAAACTTTCGTTAAAAAAAATGGGACTTCTTACTATCATATGCATTGCATTGATTGCTTTTCTTAGCAGCAGTTATGCAGAACGTTTTTATGAGGCAATACGGATTTTTAATTCAACAGATGATGTTAATACAATGGCTATAAGGCATTTGGCAAGAGAAAGATTTTCGGAATTGTTGAATACAAACTTTTTAACGCAAGTGTTTGGATGTGGATATCCTAATATAGATTATGCTCCTGCCGCAAGTATGATAGGTTATTCTGAACGTATGGGATTAGTTGATAACGGAGTGTTTGCTTTTCATTATGTATACGGGCTAATAGGTTTGATTGTTTTAATCAAGTGGTTTGTGAAATTATATGCTTGTGCTTGGAAAATTTATACTAAAACGGAGAAGAGCATTTACTTAATGTTTATGATTTTTTCGACAATCATATCTTATAATATTACATTTTGGTGGCATAAACCAGCATGGACGCTTTGGATGGTTATAATGATGGGGTTAATGGAATACGAGATTGGCAGAATTAACAACGGAGGACTGTATGAACAAGAAGGACTTGATTAACAAAATAACAAATAATATGTTCTTGCTTGCAGATAAATATGGAAAACCTGCTGTGGACGGATTGATAAAATCTTGTTGTATAGGATTTGAAAATGTAACAGGAGAATTCTGTGGATATAGAAATAGGACGAAGAAACCATCAGAGCAAATAGTGAAAAGTGTAGCGACTCTGCATGGAACTAAAGTTGCTATTGTTATCCAGGGTCCTATTATGGAAGAGGATAAATTTACGTTGGAAACAATTAAATGGTACCGTAAGATGTACCCTGATATTATAATAATTCTTTCAACATGGGAAGACGCAGCTCAAAAAGCCGTTGATGAAATTCAGAAATTAAAAGTAGAGGTGATAAAAAATAAACGACCAGAGTCTAGCGGACTTGGAAATATAAATTTTCAAGCTGTATCTAGTAAAATGGGTGTCAAAGCTGCTTTGGATGCAGGCGCAGAATACGTTTTAAAAACACGAACGGATCAAAGAATTTATAGAAGGCACTTTTTAGAGTTTTTTCTTTCTTTAATTTCTACACATAAGCTGACTAAACAATGTGGAAATCAACAGGAGAGAATAATATATTTTCAAGGTACTGTTGACGGAAATATGTTTATTCCGTATTTTATGTCTGACTTTTTGTATTTTGGAAGAACAGATGATATAAGAAGATTGTTTGACATTGATATGGATATGTCGGTTAATGTTTCAAAAGATGAAAGACGCAAAGATTTAAAAAAACTAGTAGAGAAAAACCCATCAATTATTGAATATTACAATGAGACTGCACCGGAGATTAGGATTATAAAGAACTATATAAAAAAGTATATTTCTTCTGAGATAGATGATTCGGTTTATTCATATTGGAATTTTGTAAAAAACTATTGCATTTGTATTTCGTGGGATGATATTGAATTATTTTGGCCGAAATATAATCGTTATGCGGAGTCTCGAATGTCAAAAACATATAGAAGAGACGATTCGGTAGTATTAAATTCGGCGTACTGTTGGACATATAATAATTGGCTTATGCTTCAAAATGGATATTTGAAGTATAGTAAAGATCTCGAAGATATTTGTCAAAAATCAGTAAAGGAATTGGAAATAAAATTGTAATTGTAAAGGTGGTAGAGATGATATGGAAATAATAATTCCTGCAGCGAAGATTGTTCCAGAGGAACTGCAAAAAATTGGAAAGTTGCCCGCTATAATATATCCAATCAATCAAGAAATAGTTTTTGATTTTTTGTGGAAACAATATAATGATGTGAGTTCAAAGATTCATGTGCTTTGCTACGAGAAGGCAGATAAGGTTCATAGAAGACTGGCTTCTTATCCGAAAGAGCAAGTAACAATAGTAGACTTGCCAGAGCTAAAAGATCTTGGACATACGATATGGTATGGAATAAAAGAAGTAGAAAACCCAATTATTATCAATTTTGCTGATACAATAGTTGAAGATAATATTTTTATAACAGACTCGGATTGCTTTTTCTATTCTGAAGATTATCTATCTGAGATGTGGACTTATTTTGAAGAGCAAGATGGTACAATAAACTCAATTATTGATAAAACATCTTGTGCCGACAAGGATGAGAAAAAACACAAGTTATTTGTTGGAGTTTTTCAAATAGTCAATACGCAGTATTTCAGATTGTGTTTGGAGCAGGCATTTGAAGATGAGACGAAGAACGTCAGTAGCTTCTATAAGGCTGTTATGGAGTATAGTAAAAAATATCCAATGACGGCGTTGAAAACAAATAATTGGTTTGATATAGGACATATAGATAAATATTATAATTCCAAGCTTGAAGTGCAGGCGAGGGAATTTAACCATATTTCAATTGACAAAAATAGGGGTATACTGAAAAAAGTAAGTGATGATAAGGATAAATTTATTGGGGAGATTAAATGGTATCTAAAACTTCCGTCAGATGTGGAATACGTTAGACCGCGAATTTTTGATTATTCTACATCGTATATGAAACCATACATTTCTATGGAATATTACGCATATCATACTGTTCACGAATTGTTCCTGTATGGCGATTTGACGCGACAGCAATGGATTGATATTTTTGAGAGAATCCGGTTTGTTTGTGATGATTTTAGTCGGTATACAGTTATAGATAATAACATTCAATCAGCACTAGAAGAAATGTACTTAACAAAAACATTGCAGCGCTTTGAGAAAATTAAGAATGATAATAAGTTCTCTGCTTTTTTTAAGTTGCCTATTAAGGTGAATGGAAAAAAGTATATGTCGCTGGACAAGATTATAGTGCGCTTAAAAGAAATAATACCTAAAATGCTATATGATGTAGATAAATTTAGTATAATCCATGGCGATTTGTGTTTTGCTAATATTATGGTTGATCCTAATTTCTCGTTTATTAAAGTAATCGATCCAAGAGGAAAATTTGGCACATACGACATATACGGCGATCGCCGATATGAGCTTGCTAAATTGTTCCATAGCGTGGATGGAAAGTATGATTTTATCATTAAGGACCTTTTTGAATTGAAATATGATTGCCAAAAGGCTCAAATTGATTATAGGATTCAAGATAGAAAGAGAGAATTTGACTTATATAAAGTATTTAGCGAGACATTCAAAGAGGAAATTGGAAAAGATTTAAAGAAAATAGAACTGATTGAGGCATTGCTGTTTTTAAGTATGATCCCGCTTCATGGTGAAAGTATTAAGCATCAAATGGTAATGCTTGCAACAGGAATGGAAATTTTAAATAGAGTTATTACGATTGAAGAGGAATAAAAATGTTTAGAGAGTATTCTTTTGTGTTTGATATTGATGGGACATTATGTCCGATAAAAAAGAAAGATGAAAAATATGAGGATTTAGTGCCATATCCAGATATGATTGAAAAAATAAGGTATTATCATGATAATGGTGCGAAAATTGTTTTATTCACATCACGAAACATGAATTCTTATCATGGTAATATGGGATTGATTAACAAAAACACAGCCAAAATTATGTTGGAATGGCTGGATAAGTGGAATATTCCGTATGATGAGATTCTTTATGGGAAACCATGGCCAGGTCATAAAGGTTTTTATGTTGATGATCGAACGGTTAGACCAGATGAATTTTTGAATTATAATGTTGAAGAACTGAATGACATTTGCAACAAGTCAAAAGACAAGGAGAAAGTTGAAAGATGACAATAATTATTACTATGGCTGGTTTGGGGTCTCGCTTTAAAAAAGTAGGATATAAGTGTCCGAAATATATGATTGAAGCAAAAGGAAAGACGCTATTCGATTGGTCTATGGATAGTCTGATTGGATATAATAAATATGTAGATCGTTACATTTTTGTGGTCAGAACGGAAGATCATGCTGCGAAATTCATCAAAGAACATTGTGCGACGTATGGTATTCATGATGTGAAAATTATAGAAATAGATCATTTGACAGATGGACAAGCTACAACTTGTATGCTGGCTATTCCGTACTGTAATCAGGAAGAGCCTATCATGGTCTATAATATTGATACTTATGTTGAACCGGGTGAAATGAGGTATGAAGATATTTCGGGAGACGGACATATTCCGTGTTTTCATGCCGAGGGCAATCATTGGAGTTTTGTAAAACTCGACAATAATGGAAAAGCGATTGAAGTACGCGAGAAGAAGAGAATATCAGATAATTGCACATTGGGAGCATATTATTTTTCATCGGCGAAATTGTACAAAAGCCTCTATAAAGAATACTATGCAAACGATAGCCATTTGGAAAAGAATGAAAAGTATATTGCTCCACTTTATAATTATATGATCGAAAAAGGTATGCCTGTGACTATTAGTATTGTTGATGCACAAAAAATTCATGTTTTAGGGACACCAGAAGAACTAAATGCTTTCTTAGCACAGTAAAGGACGGATATCGTGAAAAAGTTAATTGTAATGTACACAGTTAGCCGTACGAATCCAAAAGGAACATGGTCTGGGACATCGTATTCCTTATTGCAGGCACTCCGAAATTATTACGATGTTGAATTGGTAGATTTGAAATGCGGCTTTTTTTTGCGAATTATAGATAAACTTAAAAATAAAATATGCATACCAACTTTTCAAATGATAATTGGAAGTGCGTATGATAAGCTGTTGGAGATCAAGGCGGCATTTCTTCTAAGAGGAAAAGACAATATTCCAGTGTTGGAAATCGCGAATGAAGTAAATATAAGACCGCCTTTTTATTTATATCAAGATTTATCGCTTGCAGTGTTACAAGAGGAAAAATCATATTTGCTATCCTTGGGAGTGACTGGTGGAGGGTTAAGAAAAGAGTGGACAGAAGCTGAAATATCCCGGAAAGCCATGGTTCAAAAACGTATATATTATAATGCGGAAAATTGTTTTTTTATGGGACATTGGGTAACACAGCGAATGAAAGAAATATATCCTGAAATTGCGGGTAAATTTAATTATGCCGGTGGAGGGCTAAATAAAGAATTTAATCCACCTAAGGAATTATCAATTCAAGATAAAGAAAGAATTGTGAGTTTTATTGGAATTGATTTTGACAGAAAGGCTGGTGACATCGTTGTTAAAGCGTTTTTGAGAATGATAGAAAAATATAATGATAAAGCGAAACTGTATATTGTTGGGCCGAATAGTAAGAATTTTCAGGATAGTTCATCAATTGTCTTTATTGGAAAAGCTGAGAGAAAATTTATTGGAGAAATTCTGAAGAAGAGCACAGTATTTTGTATGCCATCTCGATTTGAAGCATATGGGTTGGTATTTCCAGAAGCTATGTGTTATGGAAACCTGTGCATAGGTAGAAACAAATATGAGATGCCGTATTTTCTTAATTCTGAAACAGGAACAGTAATAGACACTGATGATGTTGAAGTGCTTGCAGATAGAATGTATGCTTTATTAAATGATAAAGATAAGTTAAAAAAAGCAATTGATATGGCAGATAGCAAAAGAAAAGAATATTCATGGAATGCTGTTGCGGGAAGAATTGATGAAATTATAAAATGCTATGAAAATACTTGACTTTAAAAAGAAAGGGATGAGGTGAGAAATGAAAATTGCAATAACTACATTTCACAGAGCATATAATTATGGCGCGGTATTGCAGTGTTATGCACTTTACCATTCTTTAAAAGCGTTAGGGCATGAGTGTTATGTTTTAGACTATTGGCCTAAGTATTTTTACAATCAATATTATATCCATGCTGATTTTTCAATTACGCATCCACCAGTTAAAACATGGATTAATCACTTAAAAACAAAAAAAGTCCTGAATGAAAGAAACAAAGGCTTTGAAACGTTTCTGGAAGAATATTTGGAATTGTTTCCAGTTGATATAACTGCCGGACAAATATCCGTGGGAAATAACAAGTTTGACTTGTATGTTACGGGAAGTGACCAAGTATGGAATGATAGATGCGCTAGATTTGATCGGAATTATTTTTTAGATTTTCCAAGTGCAAAAGCAAGCAATCGAGCTTCTTATGCAGCAAGCTTTGGATTGAAAAACATTCCTAAAAATTTAAGGGAAGAATACAAGAACCGCTTAAATGGATTTGAGGCATACTCCGTAAGAGAAACTGATGGAAAAAACATTCTGGAAGATTTGCTGGGAGTAACTGCTTCTGTAAATTGTGACCCAACTCTTTTGCTGAGTAAATGTGATTGGAACGATGTCGCTTCTAATAATGTGAATTTATCTGTGCCCTATGTTTTGGTGTATTATGTTACAAAGACAAAGAAATTGCAAAAGCAGGCATATACTTATGCAAGGGAAAATGGCTGCAAACTTGTTATTCTTCCGTGTAACATGGGAATAGATGTTTTGACTGGAAAAAATGACAAGTCCCTTGATGCAGAACTTAAGTTGAATGCTTCACCAGCGGATTTTTTGAGCTTATTTAAGTATGCAAGCTATGTTTTTACAAATTCTTTTCATGGAACAGTATTTAGCTTGCTGTATCATAAGCAGTTTTATTCACAAGTTAGACTTGAAGATAATAAACAAAATAACAGGGCATTGAATTTACTGTATAAAGTAGGGTTAATACAGCAAAATTTTGACAAAGATGCTTTTAGTACCGATATGAATACAGATTGGAAATTGGTTGATAGTAATATTGCAACAATGAGAAGAGAGGGGTTAAATTATCTTTCGGCCATTACAAAATCGAAGGGTGTAGAATAAGATGAGTAGACAAAAGGACTTAGCAAAAAATACAGCGATACTTACAGTAGGTAAAGTTTGTACACAGTGTATCAGCTTTTTTTTACTGCCGCTATATACAGCAATCTTATCAGCAGAGGATTATGGTACATTCGACCTGTTTGTAACATACGCAACTTTATTGCTGCCTCTTGTTAACTGGCAGTTGGATCAAGGACTTTTCCGCTTTATGCTGGACTATCGCGGCAATAAAAATAAAAAGAAAAAGCTCTTCTCAACATTATTGATATCAAGTACGGTTCAAAGCGTTCTGTATATTGTATTATTTGGCTGTATAGAACCTTTTTTGAATATAAAAAATTCGTACTTTTTATTATTATATGTAGTTTTGCATGTATATACTGCATTGTTCTTACAGTTTGTAAGAGGATTAGGATATAGTGTCAAGTATACAGTTGCTTCATTTATATCAGCATCTGCCACCATAGTTTTAAATGTTGTTGCACTTGTAATCTTGAAAATGGGGCTACAGGGGTTGTTTGTATCTACACTTACTGCGCAGATTTTGACACTGGTTTACTTGGTAATATCTTCGAGAGCATGGGAATATTTCTCGTTGAAAGATGCGCAAATTAAAGTGTTCAAGAATGTTAGTAGATATTCTATTCCACTTATCCCCAATAACTTGGCGTGGTGGGTTGTAAATGCGTCAGACCGAACGATTATATCCCATTTCCTTGGAACAGCCGCAAATGGAATTTATTCTGTGGCGAATAAATTCCCGAATGTGTTTATCAATTTTTATAATATTCTGAATTTGTCTTGGACGGAAACTGTATCACTTCATTACAATGATGAAGATAGAGACGAGTTTCTTACAGACACAATGACATCTCTGGTAAAATTGTTTGTGGCAGCTTGCTTGGGAATTGTGGCTTGTATGCCGTTTGTGTTCCCGATTATGGTCAATGCAAAATATAGTGCAGCGTATAATCAAATTTTGATTTTGATGTATGCGATGCTTTTTCGTGTTTTGGTTGGTCTGTATAGTTGCGTCTATGTTGCACAAAAAAATGCTAAAAAAATTGCATACACATCAATCTCAGCAGCAATTATCAACATAACAGTTGATTTGATTTTAATTAACAAGATTCGAGTGTTTGCTGCATCAATTTCTACTTTAGTGGCATTTTTAACAATGTTTATTGTGAGATATAAGGACGTCAACAAGGTAGTACACATGAGGATTAAAAAGCCGATTATTATCGGAAGCCTTGTTATTGGCTTTATGCTGATTGGAACGTACTATTGCGGAAATAGGGTGATCCAATTTATAGCGCTTTGTATCACAGTAATCTATGCAGTACTGACAAATCTGGATATGATGAAATCTGGTGTGAATTTAATAAAGAGCCGTCTTGGAAAATGAAACTTGAAATGATATAAGTCGGGGAGGAGAATCTTAAGAGCAGATAATATTGACATTGCTATGAAAAGCAAATAATACACAGGAGGAACAGCTTATGGTGGATTTGATAGATACAATAGTATATGCAGGAAGGTTAAAAGACAAATCTGCCTTGATGAGCAGTTCTTCTGGTGGCGCATTTACTGCACTTTCTGACTTTTTCCTGAAAAATGACAATGCAGTGGTGGCAGCAACCTATAACTATGAGAATCATATGACTGAATTTCAGATGATTTTGGATGAAAAGCAACGTGAAAGAGCAAAAAGTTCAAAATATATGCAGAGCAAGCCCGGTGATATTTATCGGGAAGCCTATCGTTGGCTGATGGAGAAACCCAGAAAAAGAGTTACTCTTTATCGGCATGGGGTGCCAGGCTGATGGATTTCGGAAGTTCAGCGAAATAAAAGGAATCCGTGACCGAGTGTACATAGTAGATATTATCTGTCATGGCTCACCAAGCCCAAAGCTGTGGAGAGAATATGCAGAGTTGATTCAGAAAAAGGATGGCAAGATAACTTATCTCACATTCAAAGATAAGCGAAATGGTTGGAAATCCCCAACAGCTTATGTGAGAGTTAATGGAGCAGAGAAGCCGATTAAAGATTATGTGAAAGTGTTTTATAATCGGTGTGCATTGCGACCGTCCTGTTATGAATGTCCGTACGCCACCACAGAAAGAAAAACAGATATGACCATTGGCGATTTCTGGCATATTGAGGAGACGATTCCAGACTTCTATGACCCTAATGGCAATTCGCTATTCTTGATTCATACAAATCGAGGAGAAGAACTGTTTGAAAAAATTCAAGGAGATTTGGATTATAGATTAAGCAACACAACGCAATGTTGGCAGGCAAACCTCGAAGCACCGACCCAAAAATCGGAACAAAGAGAGGAATTTTGGAATGATTATCAGAAGAAAGGAATTGATTTCGTTATGAAGAAATATGGAACAGTTCCAATGAAAACAAAAATAAAAAATAAACTCCTCAGAATTATGGGGGGGTACACAGAAAGTAGTACCTGTTATGCTGATTACTCCGAAAGGAGGGCAGCATAATGAACTGGAAGCAGCCTAAAGTATATGCAGTCAAACATAAAGATGAAGCAACAAGAGCAGCTTCCAGATCGGGTGGTATTTTTACGGCCTTGTCTGATCAAGTATTGTCCATCGGCGGCGTAATTTACGGGTGTGTTTTGACGGATGATTTCAATGCCGTACATATTCGCGCTGAAAATGAAGAAGATCGCAATCGAATGCGTGGCTCAAAATATATCCAGAGTAAACTAGGTGATACATTTAAAAGTGTCAAGGAAGATCTCGATGCTCAGAAGAGTGTACTTTTTTCTGGAACTTCCTGTCAGGTGGCAGGATTGAAAAAATACCTTGGAAAAGAATATGATAACCTTTTCTGTGTAGATATTGTTTGTCACGGAGTACCGAGCAAAAAAGTGTGGGACGCATATCTACACTGGCAAGAGCAGAAAAATCATTCTAAAATTTCAAGTGTGGATTTCCGTAATAAAAAAGATTTTGGATGGCATGACCATGTAGAAACACTTTATTTTGAAAATGGAAAGCCTACGAGCAGCCGAGTATTCAAAGAGCTTTTCTATGGACATACAGTGTTGCGACCGAGTTGCTATGAATGTCCTTATAAGTCTGTGATGCATCCAGGTGATATTACAATTGCAGATTATTGGGGTATCGAAAAAGCAGCTCCTGAGTTCGATGATAACAAAGGCATTTCGCTAGTGCTGGTAAATAATGAAGCTGGTGAAAAAGCCTTTGAAAAAGTAAAAGAAGGTCTGATTTGGAAGCAGACAAAGCTGGAAGATAGTATGCAGCCACCTCTTAAAGCTCCATTTCCGAAACCAGATAATAGAGAGCAGTTCTGGAGTGATTTTGAGAATAAGTCGTTTGAGTATGTTGCAAAGAAATATGGTGGCATTGGACTAAAGAATGATGCAAAATCACTCTTTAGAAAAATTAAGAGAAAAATCAAAAAGTTGGTGAGTAAAGGTGGAAAGAGAAATACCGGTACTATATAAAAGAAAAGAAGAATGCTGTGGTTGCACGGCCTGTTATGCCATCTGCCCGAAAGAAGCTATTTCTATGGTAGAGGATGAAGAAGGCTTTGAGTATCCGCAGATTGATGAAAGCAAGTGTGTGCGGTGCTATCAATGCATTAAGGTATGTCCGATAAAAGCGGCACGAGCATAGGAGAGAGAATATGAAAACAACATTACTTATCATGGCAGCCGGTATCGGCAGCCGATTTGGAACAGGAATAAAACAGTTGGAGCCGGTGGATGATGCTGGTCATATCATTATGGACTACTCGATACATGATGCGATTGGAGCTGGTTTCAATCATGTGGTATTTATCATCCGTAAGGATATTGAGAAGGAGTTCAAAGAGGTCATCGGTGATCGCATTGCCTCTATTTGTTCCGCTCACAATGTAACTGTGGACTATGCTTTCCAGGATATCAACGATATTCCGGGAGAACTTCCGGCAGGCCGTACAAAGCCGTGGGGAACCGGTCAGGCTGTGCTTGCAGCGAAGGACGTAATTAAAACTCCGTTCATCGTCATTAACGCAGACGATTACTATGGCAAGGAAGGCTTCAAGGCCGTCCATGAGTATCTGGTGAATGGTGGCAAGTCCTGCATGGCTGGCTTTGTGCTGAAGAACACGCTGTCTGATAACGGCGGTGTGACTCGTGGTATCTGCAAGATGGATGAGAATGGAAACTTGACTGAGGTTGTGGAAACCAAGAACATCGTAAAGACTGCAGATGGAGCAGAGGCAGACGGTGTGGTTGTTGATGTGAATTCTCTGGTATCCATGAATATGTGGGGCTTGACTCCTGATTTTTTGGATGTGCTGGAAAATGGTTTCAAGGAGTTTTTCGAGAAAGAAGTACCGAGCAATCCTCAGAAAGCCGAGTATCTGATCCCAATCTTCATCGGTGAGCTGCTGGAGCAGGGAAAGATGTCCGTAAAGGTCCTGAAGACCAATGACACTTGGTATGGCATGACCTATCATGAGGATGTCGCAGCCGTAAAGGACAGCTTCAAAAAAATGTTAGAAAAAGGCGTGTACAAGGCTGATTTATTTGCAGACTTGTGATATACTGGGAGCGGTAGCTCCCTACGCGGCTCTAATAATCACACACCTCTCCGCGGTGAGCAGCAGGCAACGATCTATTATGGGCGGCGAAGATGTGATGAATAAAATGGAACAGAACTTTTGTCAAAAATGTTTAATATTATCAATGGTGGAAAAGGAGGGAAGCACTGTGTGTCAAATTGAGAGAGTCAGGTATAGAAAGTGCCCATTGGTCGAGGTCGCGTATCAACTGAATTTTCCAACCATTCTGTCTATTGAAGCTGAAATGCCTGTGAAATTTCAAAATGAAATAAGGAAAGCATTTCCACAATATCAAATGCAAACTGAACAAGAAAATGAAATAACAGTAAACATTACTGGCGAAGATGTAAATCCTATGTTCAGACACCGTCCAGTAAGAAAATTGCATCAATTTATCTCAGAAGATGGAATGTGGAAAATTACACTGGCAAAGAATCAATTGGCTATCTCTACGCTAAAGTATGAACAGTGGGAAGATATGATGAGCCGCTTTGAACAACCTTTAAAAGCGTTTAGTGAAGTATACGATCAATCCTACTTTGAACGTGTTGGTCTAAGATATGTGGATGCAATAAAGCGTTCAGAACTTGGGCTTGAGGGTGTAGAATGGAAAGAGCTTATTAGACCTCACTTGTTGGGATGTTTAAGCTTTTCGCAAGAAGAAGTAGAAAAGGTGAATTTGAACACTTTGAGAGCGGAAATTGTGATGGACGGAGTATCCGTTAGAGTATCTTCTGGTTTAGGAATCATAAATACTGATAATAAAGAACCAGATAATGCATTCATTTTGGATTGTGACTATTATCAAATTGGAAAAGTTGACATGGATAAAATTGGTAAAGTCGCAGAATGCTTACACCAAAAGTCAACAGAGTTTTTTAGAAAATCAATTACTCGAAAACTTCATGAAGCAATGAATCCGCAAGAGTTAAAATAAAAATGGAAAATAATTATTTTATTAAAACAGATTCGATGACTGAAAAGAAAAGTTATTTAAGTCAACAAAATATAATGCCTGTCCAGGATATATACACAATGGGCATTGAATCAGAAGCTGATATATTCTCGGATATCCCATTATCACTTTTTTCTGAATCGGCTGGTAGACAGATATCAAGTGTAATGACAAAATTTAAAAGAGAGTATATTCGCTATATTTGCCAAAAAGAGTCAGCTCTTGTTATGCCTAAATTGAGATATTATGAGGATGAAGAAGGCGCATTAGTAGTACAATTGGCATCTTCATGGAAAAGTGGAAATGCCTCCTTGTACTTTGCATTTGAAAAAGATGAAGATGAAAGTAGTTTTGGCATGGTTTGGAACGATGATTTGAAAAAGAATTTTGAATCAAGAAGTGGAAATATTGTTTTGAATAATATTGATGAAATTATACATGAAGTGTTGGACTTTATTTTTAGAGTGTACTAAGTATGGAAAATAATGAAGAAATTTATCCACAAAAAATGCTCCGTGGGATTTCCTCAAAAAATTTTATTATTGAAGGGATTTTGACGGAGGATGTATTTAATTTAGATCCGGTTCGAGAAGATGGGTACTGCGAAATATCAGTTACATGGTATGACAACCAAGAGGCGTTTGATGTCATAATGTCGCAAAAAAGCGATAGACGTGATGAGATACAATTTCAAGCAGGAGCTGCGGAATTGGATAGGGTGGAAATTGTTACAAAAATGAAAGCGCATTTTTTATCGGAAAATTTGAGTTACGAGAGACGTCCGACGGCTAATAATCGGTATCATGGTAATTTGCTAGTTAAAAATAACTTATCCAAGCAAATGAAAAGACTTATAAAGTGTGGATTGGCAACATTTGCAAATAATAAAATTTATCCAAATCCTAATGTGTAATCTGCATAAACCACTAAAAAAGGAAAGAGGTTATCACCATGCCCAGAACGAAAGGCAGCAAAAACCGTCCCCAAATTACCCGTACCGACTACGCATCTCAAATCGCAGAGAAGCAGGAAGCTATTGCCTCTCTGACTGCTGAAATCGCTTCCATCACCGCCAACATTGACACTTTGAAGGCTGATTTGAAGGAGAAGAAGACTACTCTTAAGAAGGCCGAAAAAGAAGTGGCATCCCTGGAAGTGAAGAAGGCAAAGGCAGATGCTAAGGCCGCTGAAGAAGCGAAGAAGGCCGAAGCCGAAGCTGTGCTGAAGAAGCTGCTGGCTAGTGGGATAAGTGCAGACGAGATCCTCGAAAAACTGAAATAAAACAAGAACCCAAGAAAAATGAATGCCGTGTGGACAAACTGAACTCCAGGAGTTCACACGGTATTTTTTGAAGGCCGCTATATAGTTTATAACGGAAATAAAAGAAGAACAAAACAAACACAAAATGAACTTATCAAAAATTCACCACATTGCAATCATTGCATCTGACTATGAAGCAGCTAAGGATTTCTATGTGAACAAGCTGGGATTCTCTGTT
>ERZ1643247.1318-NODE-1318-length-23452-cov-63.516947_pt1 | contig 23452 bp, 19 predicted proteins | sample MGYA00579264_ERZ1643247 | MGnify/ENA primary metagenome ERZ1643247 (study PRJEB29033, sample SAMEA4952262) | chicken gut metagenome | biome: Broiler Chicken; feature: Gastrointestinal Tract; material: Caecum | place: Ireland | collected 2018 | study: Broiler... | reverse complement strand
GCTCCGCACCGCCGCGCCTTTCGGTTTGGTTTTCCGCGTTGTTTGTTTTCGTGGCGTGTGCTTGTCGCGGCGGCGCGAAGCGGCGCCGCTCTCGTATCAAAGACAAGCACACGCCACGGTTGCAAATTGCTTTTTTAGAGCCCTCTTTAAGGGACAGTTGGGGCTTGATTTATTACGATGAATCTGCTATAATGATACTATCAAGATAAAATGGGGTTATGTGTTGATGGAGTTCAAAGACAAGGTCAAGTTTGCTCGCCAAAAGCTGATGCTAAGTCAGGCGGATTTTGCAAAGAAATTGGGAGTGGCCTTTTCCACCGTCAATGAGTGGGAGAACGGCGTAAGACACCCTAACTACATCATGCAAAGAAAATTTGCGGCGTTTTGTGAAGAAAATGATATTAGGTTTGAGGGATAACAGTTGTATGTTTGAGGAAATGCTAAAAACACTGAAAAAGCTGGGTAATTCTGTTTATTATGAGACTTCTATTGAGGTGGATGAGGATGGGTACATTGATAAAGAATGTCCTAATGATAAATGTTTGTCAAAATTCAAGGTGAAGGCAGACGATTGGTGTAATTTAGTGTCGGACGAAGAGGTACATTGTCCTTATTGTGGGCACATTGCCCCGGCAAATTCATGGTATACGACGGAACAGATTGAAGAAGCAAAAAGCCAAGCAATTCAAAGCGTTAAAAACCAACTTGGTGAAGCAATTAGAAAAGACGCACGGAAGTTTAATGCCAAACCTAAGACGGGGTTTGTTTCTATGTCGCTAAAAGTTTCGGGGTGGGAAAAACAACCTTTGTTGCCGATTAAGGCTCTTGCCATAATGGAGCAAAAACTTGTTTGTTCAAAGTGTGGATGCTCATATTCTGTAATCGGATCTTCTACATTTTGTCCATGTTGCGGATATAGTTCCATACAAAATACTTTTAAGAATTGTATAGAAACGGTGAGATCTAAATTAAAACTATATATGATGCCCGAAACAGTGTACAAAGGGCTTTCTAAAGATGCTGTCGCAGATGTTAAGCAATCTCTTTTAAAAAGTTCTCTGGCAGAACTGGTCGGCGCATTTCAAGTGTTGTGCTCGGCGATTTTTTCGGGGAAATACCCATCAGCGTCTTTGCCTCGGAATGTTTTTCAAAGATTGGATGACGGAAACAACTTGTGGCGGGAGAATGCCGGTATAGAGTATACCGATTGGCTGTCCTTTGATGAAATGTACAAACTTAAAATGTATTTCCAGCAAAGGCATTTGTTGGAGCACAATAGCGGCATAATAGACGAGAGCTATATAAGAAAAAGCGGCGATACATCGTATGTTATCGGACAGCAGCTTATAGTCAAAGAACATGATGTGGCTGAATTCCTTGACATAATATGCAAGTTGGGGAATGGTATAATAGAATCACAGCTGAATAGCAAATGAAATGAGGATAAATATCATGGCGAATAAATTGGAATTAACATGGGTAGGTAAAGGTCAAGAAATGAAGCTTGAGCCGAGGATTTTGATTGAAAATCCCAAGTTGAGTAATACCGAACAAGATAAGGACACCGAGAATATGCTGATTCACGGCGATAATTTACTTGCGTTGAAAGCGCTTGAAAGTAAATATGCCGGACAAATCAAGTGCATTTACATAGATCCTCCGTATAATACTGGCGCAGCGTTTGAACATTATGACGATAATTTGGAACATAGCATATGGCTATCTTTAATAAGGGAAAGGTTACTAATTATTCACTCTTTGTTAGAAGCAGAACAAGGAACTCTATGGATAAGCATTGATGATGACGAACAGGCGTATCTAAAAATATTGTGTGATGAGATTTTTGGTCGGAATAATTTTGTTGCGAACTGCATTTGGCAAAAAAAACACACCCGCGCCAATGACGCAAGATGGTTTTCAGATAATCATGATTTCATTTTGATTTACGCAAAAAACAAAGAAAAATGGCATCGCTCTCTATTGCCAAGAACACCTCAAAATGCAGAAGGATATTCAAATCCAGATAACGATCCTAGAGGACCGTGGCAATCATTGCCTTTGCAGGCAAAAAGCGGTACGGACAGTAATTTTATTCATATTTTTAGTAATGGCGTAAGATGGGCACCACCGAAAGGACGATTTTCGGCTTTTTCGCATGCATCTTTAGATTTGATGGAACAAGATGGTCGAATTTGGTTCGGTAAGGATGGAAAGAATGTTCCTAGATACAAAAAATTTTTGTCGGAAATTAAGGACGGACTTGTTCCAACTACAATTTGGCTTAGAGAAGAAGTAGGAGATAATCAAGAAGCAAAAAAAGAAGTAAAGGAATTGATTCCTGAAGATCCATTTGCAACACCAAAACCAGAACGATTAATTCAAAGAATATTAACTATTGCTTCAGAAGAAGGCGATATAGTTCTTGATTCTTTTCTTGGTTCGGGGACGACAGCGGCGGTTGCGCATAAAATGGGACGCAGGTATATCGGCATTGAAATGGGCAATCATGCCTATACGCATTGTAAGGTTCGTTTGGATAAAGTTGTTGCAGGTGAAGATAAAGGTGGCATTACAAAATCGGTAAACTGGAAAGGCGGCGGCGGATATAAATTTTACGAACTTGCGCCTTCGTTGATCGTTGAGGATAAGTTTGGCAATCCGGTTATCAATAAAGAATACAACGCGGATATGCTTGCGGCGGCTATGGCGCTGCATGAGGGATTTGAGTATGCTCCCGATGCAAGCTTTTATTGGAAGCAGGGTAAAAACGAAAATGCATATATTTACACGACAACTATACATTTGACGGAAGCTGTTCTCGATGCGATCGCAAAGGAGATGAGAGAGGACGAATACCTCGTCATTGCATGTAAGTCTTACGACGCAGACATTGAGCGGGCATACAAAAACATTAAAATCAAGAAGATCCCTCAATTTTTGCTCGGGCGTTGCGAGTTCGGTAAGGATAATTATAATCTTAATATCGTTGACGTGCCTGTTTGCGAGGAGGAAGATGACGAATGAGAAGAGAATACTCCGAATATACGGTTGACTACATAAGCGGTTGCATGAGTTTGCGCAAGCCGCAAAAACGCAGTTTGAAGATTCTTGCCGATATTTTGGATGAGATCGAATTGGCAAAAGATATCGATCTGGACAAAGCCTTGCGCGATGTCCATGATATGTATCCGACTTGCTCCAATTTTGAGAGAGACTTCATGAGCTTGACTTTTGCGTTGGCAACGGGTGTTGGGAAGACACGTTTGATGGGTGCGTTCATCACGTATCTTTACACGCAGAAAGGGATCAAAAATTTCTTTGTTGTCGCGCCCAATCTTACTATATACGAAAAGTTAAAGCAGGACTTAGGCAATCCTTCAAGCGAAAAGTATGTTTTCAGGGGGATCGGATGCTTTAAGAGCATGTTGCCTAACTTGATTACCGGAGAAAATTATCGCGAAAAAGGTATGATGGGCGGTTTTTCCGATGTTACGATAAATGTCTTTAATATATCGAAGTTTAACCGGGAACTTGGACGTATCAGAGATTTGTCCGAATATCTGGGTAGCAGTTATTTTAACTATCTTGCCTCAAGAGATGATTTGGTTGTCTTAATGGACGAATCCCACCATTATCGTGCAGATAAAGGGCTTGCGGCAATCAATGAGCTGAAGCCGGTTTTAGGACTTGAATTGACTGCTACTCCTCAAGTGGAGCAAGGAACAAAGACGGTTAAATTCAAAAACGTTGTCTATGAGTATCCTCTTTCTGCCGCTATTAAAGATGGGTTTACAAAGACACCTTACGCGATGACAAGGCGTGACATTGCAGACTATAATTTCACGCAAGATGAAATAGATAAGATGATGCTTTCGGACGGCATTTCTAATCATGAGCGTGTTAAAGAACGGTTGAAAGATTATGCCATCAATAACGGCGTTGAACCGGTGAAGCCGTTTGTTTTGGTTGTGTGCAAAGATACGAAACACGCCGAACAAGTGAAAGCGTATATTTCTTCTTTGGATTTCTTTGACGGCAAATATGCCGACAAGACTATTATTTTGCATAGCAATCAAAGGGGCGCAGAAAAAGATGAGAATGTTCAACTGCTCTTGGATGTTGAAAAGTTCACGAATCCTATAGAGATCGTTATTCACGTCAATATTTTGAAGGAGGGCTGGGACGTGAATAATTTGTATACCATTATTCCTCTCAGAACGGCGGCAAGTCAGACTTTGAGAGAGCAGACGATCGGAAGAGGATTAAGACTTCCATACGGACAAAGAACGGGCAATAGGGATGTCGATGCACTTGTTATTACCGCGCATGATAAATTTGAGAAAATCATTGCTGAGGCAAATAAGCCTGATAGCTTGCTCAAAGCCGGGAATATTATTTTTGCCGAGGATATAGAAAAGAGTGAGTCCGTGGTAGTTAAGCCTGCATATCAAGAAGCTGTTCAGCAAAGCTTGTTTGATTTGGGTCATTTTGTTGCCGAAAATGAAACTTTGTCGAGCGATGAAAGGCAAGTTTTGGTAAAGGCCGCAGAACAGGCTTCTAAGAAGCTGATTGATAATTATCGCGTTGTCGGACGTGAAAATCTTCCGAAGGTTATAACGAGTTCAATCGTAGAGGAAGTGGTTGGCGGAGAGGATATTGCGGAAATCGTAAAACGCCGAACGGATTTTTCTGATATTATGAGGCGCTTCCTCGGCGAGGAGATCGATAAACAGCGAGAAATAATTGAAAGCGGAACAATGAGTATTCCGCAAATAAAAATTACTCGCGACAATAAAGCCGTCTATTATTTTGAACATTTTACGCTTGATACTACGGATTTTGTGTATTTTCCGATCCCCAACGATATTCTTTTGAAAAATCTTGTAGAATCTGGCGATGTTGAAGTTGTTAAAGGGAAAGGCTTGGACTTTAATGCGCTTAACCCGATGAAAACAATTGTGGAAGAAATCAGTAAGCGCCCAGAAGTGGATTACGACGCTTGTTGTGATTTGCTGTACGATTTGATTACCACGTTATTTGATGCGTTCGCAAAGAAGTTTACATCTGATGAGATAAAAAACATTGTGATGTGCAACAAGCGCAGTATAGCGGATAAAATCTACGATCAAATGAAGAAACACTTCAAGTGTTCCGAGCCGAATATCGTTGAAGAAATCTCAGGCGTTAGTATGTATATTTACGAGCCGAGTTATATGAGGAAAATAGGCGAAGAACCTATTTCCGTATATACAACTATTCCTGACGGAGACGTCCCGAAGTGTTTGTTCAATGGCTTCAAAAAAGCATTGCATCCGATTTATAAATTTGACTCTGCTCCCGAAAAGCGTTTTGCCATTGTATGCGAGCAAAATGAAGAGGTGATTAAATGGCTGCGTCCTGCCGCAAAACAGTTTAATCTTTTCTATGGCAACGGGCAAAGATATGAACCTGATTTTGTTGTAGAAACAAGTGATACAATGTACCTTGTCGAGATAAAAGGTGAGGATAAGTTGAACGATGAGAATAATCTGCAGAAAAAACAACGAGCTGTAAGATATTGTCAAGTGGCAAGCGTTTATGCTTCAGGGCATGGATTAAAGCAATGGAAGCACCTTTATATTCCGAGTCAACAGGTGCAAACCAATTCAAGCTTTACTATGCTTGCGCAAAGATTTGATGTAACGCAAGAAAATGAGGAATAACGATGTTTAAGGTAGGAGACACGGTAAAAATCAAGCATGACGGTTCAATAGGCGCTGTCGTCGGAGTTAATACGATTGGCGGAACGACTCAATATGTCATAATTGTCAATGGAAGGAAGATGACTTTCTTTGAGGAACAGCTTTCTGGCTTTGATATACCCGGAGAAAATACAATTTATTCTGCCAAGGAATTAAACGCTCTTTTAACGGCGCGGCTGATCATTAATCCGAGCATTAGCTCGTTATACTCGCTTAATTCAGCAAAAATAGATTATATACCGTATCAATTTAGACCTGTTTTAAAGATCATCAAATCAGATAGCCCTCGCATTCTTATTGCTGATGGGGTTGGTGTCGGTAAGACGATCGAAGCGGGACTTGTCTTGAAAGAATTGGAAGCAAGGTTTGATATAAAATCAGTCCTTGTTATTTGTCCTCGTCCGCTTATTACGGAGAAGAAATGGCAAAACGAACTAAAAAGGTTCGGGGAGAAATTCGTCCATGTGGATGGCAAACAGTTGAGATATTGTATTGAAGAAACAGATCTCGATTATGGCGAATGGCCGTCTGATTATCAGAAATGTATAATGCCATATTCGCTATTTGATGAAGCCACTGTTTGCGGTACGTCGACAAAAGACGGCGTAACGACGAAACTTGATAGGAAATCTCTTGCGGATTTAAAGCCGTTTCCTAAGTTCGATTTGGTTATTATCGACGAGGCTCATCATATCAAAAATCAAAATACCTATGCGTATCAAGCAGCGCAAATGTTTTGTGATAATGCGGAGAGCATCGTTTTACTTACTGCAACTCCAATCCAATTGGGAGACAAGGACCTGTTTGTTTTGCTTAACTTGTTGCGACCGGATCTTGTTTTTGATTTGGATAGCTTTCGACATATGGCAGCGCCCAATCCGTTTATAAACGAAGCGTCAAAGATAATCCGGAGTAATCAAAAAGATTGGCAAGTCAAGGCTCTTGACTCATTGAAAAAAGCCGGTGATACCCCTTGGGGCATGGCGATGTTGGCTACGAATCCTGTGTACCAAAAAGCTTTGCGAATGCTGAATCGTGAAAATATTACGTCCGAACAGCGTGTTGAGCTTATTACCGATGTTGAAAGCCTCCATACATTTGCAAATATTATCAACAGAACGAGGCGTCGTGATATAGGCAATTTCACATTGAGAAAACCGGAAACGATCAAAGTGTCTTTTACAGAGAAGCAAGCCGAGCTGTATTCCAAGTTAATGCACACGCAATCGAATATTTTGATAAAATTGCATGGCGACAGGGGAATTAGATTTATGATGACAACCATTATGCGACAGGCTTCCAGTTGCATTCATGGTCTAAAACCTTTTTTAGAGACTATTCTCACCCGTCGCTTTGATGAATTGGATATTTCGGGATTGGATGTGGAAAATGATACAGACAAAGACTTGGGCGAAAAATTGTATCAAACGATGACTGTTCCGCAAATAAAGGAGGAAGTGAAAGAAATACTTCGCTTGGCCAATGAATTGGACGCGAAGGATAATAAATTTGAGGCGCTTTTGAATGCAATTAAAGGCAAGCAAGCGATGCAAAATAATAGAGTGATGGTGTTCAGTAGTTTTAGGCATACACTCCAATATCTTGCGGACAAACTTTTCGAGAACGGTATTCGTGTCGGCGTGGTGCATGGTGGTGTTCCTGACGAAGATAGAATAAAGCTACGTGAACGTTTTATGATGAGTAGGGCAGATGAAGAGTCGCTAGACGTACTTTTGTTCTCCGAGGTAGGGTGTGAAGGTTTGGACTACCAGTTTTGTGACTGTATGATAAATTATGATCTGCCGTGGAATCCTCAGACAATCGAGCAGAGAATTGGACGTATTGATCGCAACGGGCAAAAGAGCGAGAGCGTGTCCATAATAAACATTATTACCGAAGATACGATAGACTGTGATATATTTGACAGATGCCTCTCTCGTATCGGGGTCTTTAATTCTTCCATTGGAGATAGCGAACAGATATTGGGCGATATTACGAAAGAAATTTACGATATTGCCGAGAAATATGCCTTGAATCCGGAAGAACGCAGGGAAAAATTGCAACAGTTGCAAGACAACAAGATACGCTTAATTCAAGAGCAACGAAAAATGGAAGACGAAAAGCATACATTTTTCGGTTTGGATCTAAGCGAAAACATGATGAAAAAAGAATTAGAAGCAGCAACGAATATTCATTTAAGCGCTGCTTCGATAGCAAGATTGGTAGAAACTTATTTAGAGAAAAGACTTGGAGATAATACATATATTTTGGGTGACGGACCGGCTCGCACATTGCGTTTGAGTGCTGAAAACAGAAGATTGCTTTACGAGGACTATAGCAAGTTGCCTAAACAAGCGAATCAGGTTTACAGACAATGGGATCAATATTTGAATAATGCAGTTCCGTTCGAGAAAATTACGTTCGATGGCGAGTATGCAGCCGATAATCGCGATGTTGTCTTTATAATGCCCACTCATCCTCTTGTAAAACAGGCATTAAAGTGTTTTGAAGACGAGCCTGTTCAGTGTTCCTTAAGGGTTAAAGACAGCTCTATTCCTGCTGGCGCACACCATTTTGTTATATATGAATGGCTTTACAAGGGAGTCAAACCAGACAATAAACTGCAGGTTGTCACATTGGAGAATATTCCCAATAATGCCTTATTGGAGGCAATCTACTATGCTTGTGACAGTGATGGGAAATTTGATATTGATCAAGAACTTATCGATAACAAACATTTTCGTATTTGGCAAGCGGCTAAGAATGACTATATTGAGGAATCAAAGCAAATTGTCGGCTATAAATTGGAAAATCTATCAACAAGTTATAATGCAAGAATTAAAGCAATAAAAGATAGACTTGCAACCGAAACCGATACAAGAATAATCAGAATGAAGCAGTCGCAGCTTACTTCGATAGACTCTGTTTTTAAGGAAAAAGAAAAGGAGTTGCTTGAAAGCATTACACAGTCTGACATTATTGTTCGGAAATTAGCGTATGGAACTTTACAGGTGGAAAGATAAAATGGATGAGCAAAAGAAAAATTATGCAAATTTTGATGAGCTGAAAGAGGCGTGTGTCAATTTTGTCAAGGCGAGTAAAGGTCGTGGGGCGTATGTCGGTCTAAAAAAGCTACTGACGGAATTATATCCCGATAAGGCTCATTTTATTTACGAGCTATTACAAAACGCAGAAGATCAGGATGCTACCAAAGTCGAATTTATTTTGCTTAATGACCGTTTAGTGTTTAGGCATAATGGTAAAAATGATTTTACGTTAAATGATATAGATTCAATTACGAATATTGGAAATAGTACTAAGATTGACGATCCTACGACGATAGGGAAATTTGGTGTTGGATTTAAAGCAGTATATGCATATACCAACACGCCTGAGATTCATTCCGGTGAATTCGATTTTAAGATAATTGATATGCTTATTCCCGAAAATATAGGCGTAGAAAAAAGAGCGCAAGAAGGGGTTACGGAATTCGTCTTTCCTTTTGACAATCCAAGTAAAGTAACAGCCGTTGCAGTGGAAGAGATTGAGAATACACTGAAGGCTTTAAACGAAACCGCCATATTATTTTTGAGGCACATAAAGACTATTCAATTCATCTTACCCAATCAGGATAAAGGGGAAATATCTGTTCATTCAAATACTGCCAATATAAAATTTATAGAGGAAATAGATATTAAATTTAATGATGCTGTTAACAAAACTTTCTGGGCTAAGTTCGGGTGCAGGGCGCCTGTTTATATAGATGGCGATATGAAGCGCTATCCGGTCTCAATCGCATATAAATTACTAAACGATGACAAGGGGAAATATATTGTAGACAGTAAACTTATAGGTAAGGTTTGCATCTATTTTCCTACTGACCAAAGGAGTCTTTTACATTTCCACATAAATGCGCCATTTGCTTCTACCGTTGCCCGAGACAATATACAGTATTGTCAGGAAAATGAACAACTTTTGGACTCCTTGTCGGATTTGCTTATAAGTTCTATTTACGATTTTAAGAAGTACAAAATGCTGGATTATTCTGTGTATGAGGCATTGCCAATACAACGTGACTTTGACGCGCAAAGCAGATATAAAATTTTTTACACAAAGGTATATGACGAATTTGAAACGTCGGCATTATTTATAGATGAAAATGGTGATTACAGAGCGAAATCAGAAATTTTTAGTGCTTCAATTGATGTAAAAAAAGTGTTGCCATTGAAGTATGTCAATCAATACTATGGAAAAACATGGATCCCTGCCATTCAACCGGCCCAACGTATTGAACACTTCTTTAATCAATTCAATATAGAAGCTTATACAATGGAAATGTTCTTAAATGAATTAAGAATAAATCCCTGTTTTTTTGATACGCTGCTTCAAGACAATACTAATGTCGATTATATGAGACACTTATATTATATGTTATCTCAAATAAGAGATCGTGAACAATATGCTTACTATGTTCGCAACATTAGTGTAGGGGTGAATAAAAAGGAGATCCTGCAGGAGGTTAAATTTATCCTATGTAAAGATATGAAATTGCATTCGATCTCGGAAGAACTGTATTTTGAGACAGATTATAAGCCGATATATATCAAAGAGCCTTTGTATGTAGATTTAGGAAAAGGCAATAAAGACAGGACAGAACTTCTAAGGGAATTTCTCGTCTCGTTGGGTGTTAAAGAGATGACTGTGCAACTAGATACAATGTCCGAAATCGAAGATAGTACGGATTCTGATGATGTTGTATTAAAGCTTTTGGAGATAATTGACTATTATAGGGAGAATGGCGAAGTTGACGAGTTTTTGGAAAGCTCTTTCATTCTGGGCAGAAGATTTGATGATAATCAATTAGAAAAAGTAAAGGCATCGGAGTGTTGTTGGGATGATGTCGTGTATTTTTTCTACGCCGATGAAGTTAACTACATAGTGGCAAAAGATTGTTACGAAAGTTTAAATACTGATGAATGGCAGATGTTCAGAGAAATATTTGTTAAACTTAAGGGTAAAGTCGCTCCTAAAATATATCAATGTGATGTGAATTGGCAACACCCTGAATATAAAAATCTCAACACTTCTCGTGAAAGGTATGATACAAGGGAAAGCTCCGATTATACCATTACGGGATTGAAGAGATTGGAAAACATACCTCGAGAAGGATTGTACAAGGAAGCATTATTGTTATGGGAAACTCTTGTTAAAGACAAAAACATAAAACATCATATCGCAACTTATAGACCAAATCAGAGCGCTCCTTTGCAAGAATTTGAGTCAAGGGTTGCTTGGTATCTGAAAAGGATAAAATGGATTCCCGATCGTGATGGTGTATTTATGCGACCGTGTGATATTACTGCTGAGGAGCTGTGTGATGAATATGAGCAGCCGTCGCCGGCATCTGTATTTTTGAACAATATAGGCTTCGGTGATAAATCTCAAGCCCCTGATAACATTATAACGAATCTTGAAAATGCAGGTATAAAAGTATCTGATGTAGATAAAGAGTTACTTGGGGCGACCGATGACGAAAAGGCGGCATTGGCACGGTTTTTGAAGGCGCAAAGAGAGCAATCAAAGAAAGGCAAGTCATTGACAGATGCGTTAGCAGAGGAAAACAAAGACCAAGTTGCTTTTGAAGAAGATGATGATTATGGTAGGGACATAGGAGTAAAAAATCCACAGGGACGAGCCGAAAAGTTACAAAAAGATTTTGAAGAGGGATTAGAGCGAAAAGTTATTGCTAAACCTGTGTTAACGTATACATTTAGCGATAAGACGTCAAATATAGAAAAGCAATTTGTTCGTGAGCAATATAAAGGTCGTTGCCAGCTTTGTGGCCGTGAACCAATTAGGAAATATAATGGTGATATATATTTTGAAGCAATAAATATAATCAGTACAGCCCATTTGGATCCGGAGCTATTAAATGATGTTTCCAAAGGATGGAATACTTTGTGTCTTTGTCCGACTTGTGCGGCAGAATATAGATATTGCTCTAAAAACCTTGATGGCTTCGAGAAGCAAGTTGACACAACAGTTGTGAAATCAGGGCAAAGCGATTATATCTCCATACAAATCCTTTTGAAAGGTGTGCCGACACAAATTAGATTTACGCCCAAGCATTTTATTGCCTTAAAGACCGCGTTTAATGTATATAGAAAACATGATAATAATGGATAGCATAAAAAGTTGAAGCCGAGAGGGAACTCTCGGCTTTCACCCTCTATACAGTCGAGTAGCTTTTGCCTTCTACCGTAATGCGGTTGTCCTTGATGTCGGGCTGTCCGCTCTTGCAGGCTCGCAGGATGATGTGGACGGTATCCCGTTCGGCTTTCGGCATATCGCCTTCGTCGAATTTCTCTTCGTTCCCGACCTCTATGATCTTGAAACCTTTTTGTATGAGGTAGGCGGAGAACTGCCACAGCTTTTCAAAGTAGCCGTTGCTGTCGAAGATAGCCGAAAGGTCTTGTTCGGGGTGGTAGGCGGTAATTCTGAAGTAGTTTGACATAGTGTTTTCTCCTTTGCGGTTTATGCCGCGATCTGTTTGATGGTTCTGTTGGCGTAAGGCAGCCAGATTTTGTTGACATAGTGCAGAATATCCTCGCTCGGCTTATGGTCGTGTTCGCCGTAGCATTGCAGGACTTTGTGACTGCGCGGCGAGTATTCGAGCGTCACGAGCGGAATATCCGGGCTGTCCTTTGCGCGGACAGAAACATCAAATCGGATACTTCGCCTTCATCAATATTGATGACCATAAAGCCTTTTTCGGAAAGGAGAGGATACGCTTTTTGCAGTCTTTCAGACATATATCCGAGATAACCGTCTTCAAAAGCAGCATCCTGATATCCGATATAGTCGATATTGGAGTTATATGGCGGATCGATGAGAATTGCGTCAATCATTCCACGGTAATGCTTTTGCATTGCCGCAAGAGTATAGATATTATCCGATTCAATTAAATAATTTTCCGGAGTTTTTCGAACGACAATCTTTGGACTTGCCATTTCCCAATGTATTTAACAATACATCGCCATCTTGTAAATAATAATAAGGCGGCATATTTTCTGCGAATTCTTCTGTTGCATATTTAACGAATCTTAAATCTAAACCGTCCCATTGATTAGCTTGTTGTCCTACGATCTTGTGTGGTGTAGGTTCCTTAGAGTACTTAGGAGATTTGCCACTAAAAACCGCTAAAACAAAATTTTCAAGATGACACCACGCCCAACTATCGGGTATCTCAAAGGGCAAATCGTCGGTGATATCTTTGACTTCCGGGCCTACCTTCTCATAATAGCGATTATCACAAATAAGCAACAGGTAAAAGCCTTGTGAATCTGTTCGTAATTGCCAAGGTTGGCGACAAAATAAAAGCATTCAAAAGATTTTGAATAGTATAAGTTTGGAAACTAATGGGAAAGCGGAATTCGTTCATTTCACGAACTCCGCTTTTGATTTACACCGAATATAAACCGTTTCAATCCATATTTGATTTTTATTATGTCCATTTGAGTGCTCATACCCTTCCAGCAGGCTTTCCAAGAGAATACCTTCGGGACTGTCCGGGATATTCTCCATAGCGGACAGAATTTTTATCCCGTTGTCCTTTAGGTGCTTTCTGTGCATAGCCATTTCGAATTTGTTACGAGAGAACCGGTCCAATTTGTAAACCAGCACAAAATCCCAAGCCTTTTTGTCGCTGTCTTTCATCATCTGCTGAAAGGCTTCGCGGTTGTCATTCGTGCCCGTTGTGGCTCGGTCTATGTACTGATTTACGATCAAAATGTCGTTACGCTCGGCATAGTCGTTGCATACGCGTACTTGTCCTTCGATGGACTGTTCCGTCTGTCGATCGCTGCTGTACCTCGCGTAGATCACCGCAGTTTTCATTGCAAACCTCCTTTTTTGAGAGCAGTTTATAAGTCAAAGGGGCAAGGTTTCTTGCCACTTTGAAAAAATTTTCTGCTCTTTTTGTTTTTTCTTACTCTGTCTTTCGACAGCCTCCGCCAATCAGGAAAAGGCGCAGCCGGTCAAGCTGTTTTAGAGGCTGAAAGTTCTTCGGTAAAAAAATATTGCCGTACAGGTTATTCTGCTTTGAGTTTTACGCCATATTTTTTTGGCTTGACAGCAAGACTTTTTCTGATACCCAAAAGAGGAGAAAGACAGAGCAAGAAAAAAAGTATCAATAATGTAAGATGGCTAGCAAAAAGCCGTTATCGACAAACGTGGAAGTGCAATTGAATATCGGACGGGTATGGGAACAAGAAAGGGAAGTGTGTGACGGTGAAAGCGGAAGATCGCCCAAGCGGGTTAGCGGGCGACTCCGCTTCCGTCATCACTTTTCTTTTCCGCCTTCAATCGGGTTTGGTCGTGTGGCGTGTGCTTGTCGCGGCGGCGCGAAGCGCCGGCGCTCTCGTATCAAGACTGTCACATGTTTTTATGGACAGTTTTTAATTGGTTTTATAAACGCGACACGAACACCAGAATCTATTGAAATAAAGTATTGTTCCAAGCTAAATTGTGTGTATACATCATAGCCGATGTTTGTCACACTACTTGGAATCGTGATACTCGTCAATCCGACGCGTAGACAGAATGCAGATTAGGTTATTTTAATCCGCTCATTTTTTGATTTGGCTGTAGCCCCGTTGAACGAGTTCTCTCTATCTCTACAACCTCAACAATGTAATCCACCGGATATACGATGGTTAATCCGCTATTTTCCTCATTTACCATACGAACTCTTTGAGTTTGAGTGCTTACCAGTTGCTCTCGGTAAGGTATATAAGCTGAAACTATACCTATTAAACAAGCGTTACTATTTGTAGGAGTGTTCGTTATAGAAATTATTTCTGGTCTATTAATGACTGGACCTCCTGAATTTCCTGGATATGTAGCAGCATCAATAATGAAAAATTTTGCATTATTGTTATGATATACATGTTCAATTCTAGAAACACATCCTAATCTACAAACAGGGGCCTTGCTTATACTATCAACTAAGCCGTTATCCAAACTGACAGGAAAACCTAATGCATATACCAATGAGCCTTCTGAAACGCCTGTATTTTTCATCGCGGCCTTATCTAGCGCTTGGTCATCCAATTGAAAGAATGAAACAATAGCACCATTTTCAATGGCTCCATTAACATTTATTCGATTCGCAATTATATCAATTTCTGGATCTGGATGTTCTGAGAATAATAATTGTTTTCCTTTTTTTAATGTTGTAGTACTCAGAGACGTTCCTGTTGCTGAATTAAATTGCAAGTGTAAAGCATTGCAGTTTTTAACAACATGCTTATTTGTTATTAAATAAGTAGTATATTTTTTCTGCCCATTCTCGTCTGTACCTTCATAACGACCTACAATAAATCCAGTAGCAAACCATGTTATTTGACTTGGGTGAGCTGTTACACCAAGGACTACTGTTGCTTCTGTGTAATTTTGCGGTAAAATTGCCATATATTTCCTCCTATGTTATTTCTTAAACACAAATAAATACTCGTGGGCTAGTAAAAGAAAATTGAATTTAATGCTGTTTGTTTTCCAATAGCCCGTGGCTTTACAATTGTGTTGCTCTTTGATAATGATTTCCTTCGTTTTGAAGCCAGCGAGTTCAAATACGCGCATGGTTTCAAATGCAAGGGGTTGTACCATTCCTTTTTTGCGCATATCTCCCATAAGTATAGCACAAAATTTACCTTTTTTCAATACACGGCGGCATTCATCTGCTACTTTACCCATTTCGAACAAGAAATCTTTTATGGACAGGAGGGAGAGGTCGCCTTCTATATTTTCGCTGTAATGAATAATATCGGCATAAGGGGGATGAGCACAAATTAGGTCCATCGAATTATCTTCCAGCGGGAGTTTGCGTGCGTCGGCTATATCAATTACCGATGTGGCTGTAGTATCGAATTGAAAATCGCACTTTTGACAGCTTAATTCGACCGCCTCAGGATTGATATCAAAACCGACAAAATTCCTGTTTGTGAGTTTTGCTTCCACAGCAGTCGTGCCGCCGCCGACAAACGGATCTAAAACCGTGTCGCCTTCCTGTGAGTAACGCAAAATAATATTGCGCGGGATATACGGCGACCAGTTCCCGCGATATTTCGCATCGTGAGTCGCCCATTTGCCGCGATCGGGAAAATCCCATACGGTATTGGTTTCCAACTCAAAGTTTTCAGGCTGTAAAGGAACTTTCTTTGTCATTATCAATCCTTAAAAAGCCGATTGGCAACGCCGTTTTCAAGCTCGGCAATGCAATAGACATTTTCCATCACATCAAAGGTTTCTTCCAAATTATGACGTGCAGAAAGCCACCCCTTACCGTCTGTAAACCACACAAAGGCAAAGCCATCGATTTCTTTTGCTTCTAACGCAATAGTTTTGTAACTGCGGGCTGTTTCATTGAGTTTGGATCCGCCGCCCGTATAAAAGTTCGTTTCAATACCGTAAACCGTTCCGCCTTTCTTTACAACAAAATCAAAACGCTTCTCGGCTTTTCCTTGATTGGATATACTGGAAAGATTCATCGACCATTTCTTCTCTATATCCGATATGTACATTTCCTTGAAATAATCAACTCCTCGGCGAAGACCTGCTTTAATAAGATAACTTTCGACCAGGTTTTCCATCAGATGGCCGCCGCGATTTTTCCTGCCGTTGCTATCCAAGCCGACTTCCACGCCAGTGACATAATCAACGAGGTTATTGATAACCCTCTCGGAAATCAATTTGAAAAGTCCTGTTTTTCGCATGAACATCCGATATTCTTCTATCCCATAATTTGGCTTGGCAAAATTAAATAAATATTCACCATCGCCGTCTATCGCATAGATTTCACGTCCGCGAACCGCCAACAAAATCGGGATGCACTTTAACACCTGCGGATAGTCAGACACAAGTTTTGAAAAATCCGCTTCAATACCATGCGACCCGACAAGCGAATTTAAAATATTTAATTCCACTTTGATAGAGTCGATTTTGCCATAGACTTTTTCAAAGTCAACATAATAGCCATAATCGCAAATGCTTGACTTGAATTGTTTTATCCAATCATTAAAATTCCTTTCCATTTGCCGTTCCTCACTTAATTACAAATAAGCAATTCGTTTATCTTGCCGCGTTTTTCCGCATTGCTGTTTATCATTCGTGTTGCCGAAACCCTATGAATCCTATATGATTTATACAAATCATCAAAGAAATTGTCTTCCGGATTGACATTTTTCGGATCGGAATTGCTCAAAATGATTTTCGCACCTGCCGCATTTATCTCATCAATAAATTTTGCAAGTCTTATTTGCTCGGCGTCGTCAAAGGCGTCACTATTGTACGAGGTAAATGCCGAGGTTTCCGAAATTGGACGATACGGCGGATCCAAGTAAACAAAGGTCTCGCCGTCAATAAATGATTGGGACAGAGAGTAATCGCCACATACAATGGTTACATTCTGCAACGCTTCGTGAATATTGCGAAGATTATCCGCATCGCAAATTGTAGGATTTTTGTAAGAACCCATGGGCACATTAAATAATCCTTTGCGATTGACGCGGTAAAGTCCGTTGAAACAAGTCTTGTTTAAGAAAATAAAATAAGCCGCTTTTTCTGTAGATGTGCTGTCGTTCAGTTTTACTGTATTGAATTTATCTCGGACATTGTAGTAGTAATATTTTCTGCCGTTCTCATCAAGAGGCAGGAAAGTCATTTGCATTTCATTTAGGCGTTCAATCAACGCTTCATCATCCTGTTTTATAGCAATGTAGGCGTTAATCAGCTCAGAATTGATATCGCTGATATAGAGCTCGTCAAACTGATACCTTGAAAGGACATTGAAAAGCAGTGCGCCGCCACCAACCATCGGCTCTGCATATTTTGTAAGAACCTTTTCGCCGTCAGAAGGCAGCATCTTTTCGATCTCTTCAATCAGTTGCCCCTTTCCGCCAACCCACTTTACAAACGGTTTAAGTTCTACTTTGTGCGTTTTTTCATAACGAACGGTACGCTTGTCTATCGGCTTTTCGGCATTCGCTGGGATTATCCACATATTGCCAACCATCATTGCGCCAGATATACGCTCCTCCGAGCATAAAATCGCTACGCGCCTTTGTGAGATTTTCCACTTCTCCGCAGCTTCTTTCGCAGAAATGTAACTTAGCATATCTTGCACCTCTGGAATTTATACTCCCATTATATTCTAAAACGCGAATAATAGCAAGCGATTTCTTGTCGATAATCAAAAGAAGCAAATGTATTTTTTGCAATTTGGCACCATGGCGTGTGCTTGGCATAGACAAGTGCGGCTCGCTGACGCTCGCCGCAGCCAAGCACACGCCACGAAAAAGACAACAAGAACAAAACGAAAAACCAAACCGAAAGCGCGGCGGCGCGGAGCCGTCCCCGCTAAACCGCTTGGGGATCGGCTGCCGCTTTTCCGCCGTGCGATCCTTTCTCTTCATTGGTTTTGCCGTTATGGTTATCTCTTGAATTTTGCCTCTTTCGGCAGGCTTAGGTTAGCATAGTCCTCGCGCAAGTCAACGGTCGCAAAATCGTCGCTTAAAACACCCATAGAAACCATTCGAGAGTCGAGTAAGAGAAAGTTCCTTGCTCGGCTCTTTTGTCGTTTATAAGCCGTTCTGCGCGCCCTCAACGCAACGATTTTGTCTTTGTCCCGTTGACTTCCGCAAGCCGACAGAGAATTTGCTTTAATTTTACCGTCCCATGCTACCCCGCCTGTTGCCCGAAAAAGGCAAATCCAATTCAAGAGGTGTAAGAAAATGGAACAAAAGAAAGTAACAAGAGATTTCAAAGTCCTTACGGAGAAAATATCTCCGGACAATGTAGCGGTAATGGCGGAACTTATTGCAATGAAAGAGACCAAAATACTCATAAGCTATCTGGGGCACCATGCGGAGAAGGCGCATAAAAACCTTTGCCGGGACATTTTCGGCAAACACGAGCCCGGATATATCTTTTCGGACAGTTACGACTTCGTCCAAAGCGTGGCGTTATTCTTATGTGACCACTATGGAGAGTATTTGGACGACGTCCTGTATATCTCCAAAAAAGGCAAGCCGAGAACGATAAAGACGGAGTGTTATCTTATCGTCACCAAAATGGTATCAAGGGATTACAGAATTTTCCGTAAATGCCAAAGCCTTGAAATCACAAGAGAAGAACCGAAACCCGAATATGGACATCAGTCAGACGAAGAACAAGACTACTCACGAGCAGACGAGATCGCGGCATCCCTTAACCTTACGGAAAACATGAGTCTTGCGCTCGATTACCGCATGTCCGGCTTGAGCTATCCCGAGATAGCGAAACAGCTTTCCAGAGCGGTAAGCACGGTATACGAATACTTCGAGAAAATGCGCGCGAGGTATTCCGCAATATACGGATAGATTTTCCGCGCCATACTTCATTAGAGGCGGTTGCTTGCTATAAAGCAACTGCCTTTTCTCATGTTCCTCGGTGCATAATTTCTACAATTTTTTTTCAAAGTGGCAAAAAACCTGCCCCTTTGATTTGTAGGATAAAGAAAAACTTTTTCAAATAGGAAAAAAGCCTTCCTATTTGACGGATACCATGTGGAAAAAGCAAGCGAAAAACTTTTCGTAAAGGTGCAAAAATCTTGCGAGTTTAAGGTTTAAGCTATGCAAAAAATACAAGGAGGAACAAAAGCAATGCCTTACAAAGCAGCAAAGATCTCGTTTGACGGAAGTCATTACATCGCCACCCCGAAGGAAAACTTTCCACAGGGGCACAAGCGACGACGGGCAACCCGTCCACTAACCGATAAAGAAACAGAAAAGAAAGCGCAATTCGAAGCCGCCTACAAGGAAAGTCAAAAACTGCCGCGCAAAGAACGCAAAGCATGTATGCAAAAAGCTATGGAAGAGGCGATCCCCGACAAGGAGCAGCGGAAAGAATACGTGAAGCGGAACAATGAACGCAAAAAGACGAATGCAATCCGCAGAAAAGTCCGTTTGTCCAAGAAAGTGAATTTGCAACGGGAATGGAGCTATTTTTGCACTTTCACCTTTTCGGACGAAAAGCACACGGAAGAGAGCTTCCGTAAGTCGCTGCGGAACACTTTGAAGCACCTCGTAAACCGCAAAGGCTGGAAACACATCGGCGTATGGGAGCGCGGCGGAGAAACAGGAAGATTGCATTTTCACGGCATCTTCTATATTCCGCAGGGCGGTATGGTCGGAGAGATCGTTGAAACCAAAGATTACAACACCAAAGACCGCCGCATGCAGACGGCGCACCAGAACACATACTTTCTCGAACGGTACGGCAGAAACGATTTTCAGCCGCTCGGCTCGCCGGAAGAAGTACAGCACTCTTTGGGATATCTGATGAAGTACATAGAAAAGTCAGGCGAACGACTGATATACGGCGGAAAATTGCCGACCTACTTTGAGTCGGACGTCCTGGACGAAGATATTCTCGCGCCATACGGAATAGCCCATATTGTCCCAATTATATTGAAACATTGTTATTAACCAAACTATGTTAATTAAAATATATCAAGATATAACGAAGTGGAACGCAGTTACAGGAAAGACGGAGAGCAGTTTTATGTTGGCAGAAAATTCTACAGTTTGGAGAACTACAGCAAGCAACTAAAGAGATATATGACGAGTACAACAATTTCCCTTTGTGCTTGCTGAACTGACTTTGCTCAACGAATAACTTGCTTTTTCTAATCCACGCGTAGCAAAGTTTGATAAGCTGAAAAACCCAATAATGTTTAACAATAGTTTGTTCTTGACAATATTTGTACATTGTGATAAAATAAGATAGAAATAAAAGTATTTCAAATATGATAAGGGAGGACACTATGTTACATATAGACAAGGACATTCTTCGATATTGGACTCGCGTCGGTCACAGGATTGGAGTACTTGAATTTGTTTGGGGTTCACAATTTTCGGGAGTGAAGGAGCAATTCGCTTCGATGCTGAGAGAAATTGTTTCTTATTTACCTAAAGATCTTGTGCCGGATCAATCTTCCTTTCAAAGTTTTACAAACAGCATATTGCATTACTATTTACGAAATAATTATATGATTTATGCTTCTCTTTTGTTGGGAATTGCCATTCTTCGTACTACATTGATAGGAGAATCTTCAGATCCCACCTCAAATCTCGATATGAAACGCATAGCGTTGTCAGCACTTGATGGTATTTCAGACGAATTAATCGATGATAAGGAGGCACTTTTTAAGTTTATTTATTCCAATAAAAGGCAATTTGCTGAAAACATAAATAAGGGGATAGAGCTGTTGGTTAAATTGACATATACTACTTTCGAAACGACATCACAGAATGTTTCGGATGCGTCGGTTCAGTCGGAATATGTATTTATAAGTTATAGCAGTTCGGAACATTCCGAAGCTTCTAATGTATGTTCGGTTTTAGAAAAAAAGGGCATTAGGTGTTGGATGGCGCCTGATTCTATTCCGAGCGGAGCTGATTATGGGGAATTAATTCCCAAAGCAATAGCTGGGTGCAAAGTTTTTTTATTGCTTCTTTCGGAAAAATCTCAACTTTCTAAATGGGTTCCGAAAGAGTTGGATTGTGCTATCACAAATGAAAGAATAATAATACCTTTTCATCTCGATAATTCCCAGTTGAAACAAGCCTTTGACTTCCGATTGTCGAATGTCCAACGGATAGAAGCATACAAGCGGATAGACAAAGCTTATACAATATTGCTTGACCGTATTCTTACAATCATCCATAATCCCAAAAACCGAAAAAATGGAAAGTGAAGTAATTTGCTTTGCAATTTATGTTTTAATAAGTTTTTCGGTGTTGAAAGAATCGGTATTTCAAGAGTTACCGAGCTGAGTGTCGAATAAAATGCGACATATATCGCAGTTTTTATTTACCAAGTTATTGCAAACATCCGAATAACTTATATTTATTTATTCCTTCTACATAAAATAGGCATATATAGGTTAAGTCTGTTCTATGCCGTTCACGGTTACGGTTGCGCCGTCCTCTCCTTCAACTGCGGGTCCGAGACCGATTATATCGCCGTATTGGCGGCAACCGTTAATAGAGACGGTTAAATTTATTATTCCGGACAGGGTGGAATTATAAGCCGCCTGTCCCAGCAGTCCGCCCGCAAGCATTACGTTGTCAACGGTTACTTCGATATCCGTATTCGATATTGTTGCATCAGCGGAAGAAACCTTTCCCGTTATTCCGCCGCAGAACAGAGCCGTTTTCGAAAAGCCGGTTATTTCTATGCTGCCCGTTATGCCAGATACCGTCACGTCGGCATTTATTTTGCCTGCAATACGCCTATCGCACTTTGCCTGTTTGCGGACGTGCAGGTTATGGAGATATCCGCGTCGATATGGCTGATTGTACCGCCGTTTACTCCGCAAACTCCGCCTAAAAAGCGTCTTACGGGTAATAAAATGGGAACGGATAAGAAACGGGCTCCTGTCATAGATGAAGAAGCCGCGCCCATTGTAAAACGCATCTTTGAGATGTACGCTTCCGGAATGAGTCCGAGAAAAATATCCGAAGTCCTGAATCTGGAAGGAATATCTTCGCCCGCAACTTATGCTTACACCCAAAACGGACAAAAGCCGAAGCCGAATGTAATGGGATTATGGACGGCCGTCACGATAAGGGAGATGCTGAATAAAATCATCTACATCGGGCATATGCCGCAGTTGCGATGGACGTCTCTGTCGTATAAAAATCATAAACGGTTCAGAAAAGATGAAAGCGAGTGGACTGTCGTTTACAACAACCACGACCCCATCATCTCGCAAGAATTGTGGGACAGGGTGCAGGAACGCAAGAAGTCTGTTGCGCAAGGCAGAAAAACAAAGGTCGGTTACACGCATCCGCTGGCGGATTTCTCTTCTGCGCCGATTGCGGAAACAAGATGAAGCTTTGCACGTCGGTCAGCCGCAAAGGAACCAGATTATACCACTTCGATTGCGGATATCATATACGGTACGGCAAGGCATATTGTTTTTCGCATTATATCACGGCGAGCGCATTGGAAGAAATCGTCCTCGGAGATATACGTGAAATGGCGCAAAGGATCGTCCTTGATGAAAAGACAATCCGCGAAGATTTTATCCGCCATAACGCCGAGCTTGCGGATAAAGCAATAAAGTCCGCAAAGAAGGAATTGCAGGCAAAACGTAAACGCACGGAAGAATTATCCCGACTTATGCAAGTCGCTTACGAAGACAGGGTGAGAGGCAAAATGCCCGAAGATATCTGCATCGGCTTTATACAGAAATACTCCGACGAGCAGAAAAAGCTGGAAACTGAAATCGCAGAAATAGAAGCAAAACTTACAGAAACGGAAAACACAATACAGAGCGCGGATGAGTTTATACGGAACATCAAAAAATACCTCGAAGCGCCCGAGCTTAGCAGAGAGATGTGCTATGAACTGATTGATAGAATTATCATCGGAGGATCTCCGAAGACGACAGGAAAAGAGCGCGAGATAGATATCGTATACAAAGTCGATATAGCGTCCGTCTTACGGCACAAACTCAATAAATAACGATAAGCGTATGGGTTATCTGAACTCATACGCTTATTTTCTTCCGTTGATGTCTTTCTTCAATGAGTGTCCATAAAATTGTGTCGCAACAAGCACACGCCACGGTTGCAAAAGCAATATAAGCAACTAAAAGTCCGATTGAA
>ERZ1643247.1316-NODE-1316-length-23511-cov-47.246547_pt1 | contig 23511 bp, 26 predicted proteins | sample MGYA00579264_ERZ1643247 | MGnify/ENA primary metagenome ERZ1643247 (study PRJEB29033, sample SAMEA4952262) | chicken gut metagenome | biome: Broiler Chicken; feature: Gastrointestinal Tract; material: Caecum | place: Ireland | collected 2018 | study: Broiler... | reverse complement strand
AAAACGCCAGAGACCTGTAAGCATTCTCCGCTTACAGGCCCCTGGCATTTTACATTTTATAAGAATCCCCTTCAGGTATTCTTCCTATTAAAAATAAGTATAGTTCTCAGGCTTCTCGCTCCAGCCTATGGCTCTCTGTATGTCCTCTGCATAGCTTTCGTCACTGCAGTTCATCCGCCGGCTCCAAAGGAATTTCTTCAGAGGAACCGCTCCCATGACCAGGCTGGACAGATCGGCGATATTAGTCTTCAGCCTCACGTCCGCCCGGGTATGGTCTTCACTGCTGCCCAGGAGCTCTACCCTGTCTTCCTGGATCTTCAGGAAAAAGCTCCTGTTATTTTCTTCCACAAAGGTATCCTCCACCTGGAGCTCCAGAATGAAGTTTCTCCTGGTCTTTTCTTCACAGCGGTCCTGCTCTTTGAAGTAGTTTTCCACGCTGAGTATCCGGAACATATGCCCCATGTTCTTCCTGCCGATCTCCTGAATGGCTCCGTCATAGGCCCGGTTCTCCCCGCTGTCCGGATTGATAAAATACATCTGGAAGTTTTCTTCGGGAGTATAGATCCGCACCCTCTCGATCTGATCTGTCTGAGAGGCAAAGAAGGTAAGGAATTCCTCCAGGGTGTCCATATCTTCATAAACCATTTCCCGAACAGTCAGATCATGGTACATGTCTGTGTAATGATCCACCGGAGTAAACTCAAAGGTAAGATATCCGGTGATCCGCCCCTCTCTCCTGCACACCACTACATAAGGCATATCAAAGATCCGATGGTAATCCATATAGGGATGGATGGTGGCTCCATGGGTCTTCACCGCCTGGTTCCGGTAGAGCTTGAGGATTTCTTCCCGATCCTCTTCCCTGGCATAGGAAAGGTGTTCCTTGTGGCCGAAGGAACGGATATATTGAGGTTTCGGGGAAAACATCATACTCTCATTACAGTAGCCGTATCCCATTTTCCCATAGAAGGCCGGGTTAAAAGGATGAAGTCCTCCTACGTAAGTTCCTGTCCCGGCGAAAACGCCTATGGCTACCCGGATCATATTTCTGGCTATATGTTCCTTTTTCCGTAGAAACCCGGTGGACACATAGGCGATCCCGCCCATATTCATCAGCTTTCCCCTTATATTCTGCTGAAAGTCCATCATCAGCAGAGAGCCGATCAGGGTATTATCCTCATCAAAGCATCCCAGATATCTGCCTTCCTGCGGCGAAACCAGCTCTCCTGCCATATTTTCCAGAAGCTCTTGAGGAGTCTTAGAGGGGAAACCTGTGACCACATTTCGCTGAAGCTGCCGGACTTCCTCCGGTCTTACGAAACGTATCTTCATGTCAGTCTCCTTTCCGTCTTCCTGCTGCTGCCGGACTTACTGCCAGTCTGCCGGATATACAAAGTAGGCGTATCTGGCAGTGGAAGGAGTCTGGAAATGGATATGAGAGTTTTTCGGTATGTAGATGATATCTCCCGGTTTTCCAGTGAGCACCCGGCCGTCGATCTCGATCTCCAGAGTTCCATCTATGACCATGTCATACTCGTCATAGGTCAGTGTCCATTCAAAGCTGGTGTGATCCAGCTCCATGATCCCGCAACCCATCCGGGGAGCTTCCTCCAGGGTGACCACATCTTTCAGGGCCACACCGTCCTGCTGGAATCTCTCACATTTTACAGTATCTGTTTTGATCTTGATAATGCCGCTGGGATCTTTTTCTTTTACAAAGTCTTCTTTGGGGGTATTCTGAGCCGCAGATTCTTCCAGGATCTTCTGTACGATCTGCCGCACTAATTCTTCACTTACGTTCATTGCCCGTCTCCCTTCTGTCTTTATTCTTCTGTGCTGCCGCCTTCTGCCTGAATCGTTGACTGTACCTTGTCAAGGAGCTTCGGCGCCAGGATATTGGCAAGGATCAGAGCCGTAATACCTGCAACAAGCTTTCCTACGATAACCGGGAAGATCATTTCGGAATTTACGCCTGCTGTAAAGCCCAGGTGATCTCCGAATACGAAAGCTGCGCTTACGGCAAAAGCTACGTTAAGAAGTTTTCCTTTAGGGTTCATATCGCCCATTACATTAAACATGGCGATATTGTTAGCCAGGGTAGCCACCAGACCTGCGCATCCTGTCTCGTTCATGCCCAGTTTCTTTCCAAGGGCGTTCAGCGGTTTTCCGAAAGTACGTGTGATCCACTCTACCATCGGGAAAGCTCCGATCAATACAATAGCGATCTGTCCGCAGGTAAGAAGACCGGATTCCAGAGGGATCGCTCCGTCGGCGTCTGGCTCTACCATGATATTAAACAGCGGGAATTCGATTCCTGTCTGATATTCAAATACTGCGATCGCGGTCAGAGCTGTGATAACAATGGTAACCCCTGTTCCGAATTTGTTGAATCCGCTGATCATCTTCCCTGGGATCACCCACAGTCCGATTACGATAAGAGCTGCGATAATGATAACAGGGATCAGGTTTATAAGGATCGTAAGGATGTTCATCTTATAAGGGGTCATGTTCATGACCAGACCGCCTACGATACAGCCAATAGGAATAGTGATCATACCGGCCAGGATACCGGCTCCCAGGTAAGCTCTGTCTTTCTTCTTAATAATAGAAAGAGCTACGGGAATGGTAAATACCAGAGTAGGGCCCATCATGGTTCCCAGGATCAGGCCGGAGAAATTTCCCATGGTTTCGTTAGACGCCAGCTCCATAGCCAGAGGATAACCTCCCATATCGCAGGCCAGAAGAGTGGTGGCAAACATGGACGCGTCTGCGCCCAGAGCTGTGTAAATAGGTACAATGATAGGCTTCAGGATGATCGCCAGTACCGGCGCTGCGGCAACAACTCCGGCCATTGCCATAGCCAAAGGTCCCATGGCGTTAAATCCCTCTTCAAATTTTTCACCGTATCCTTTTTTATTTCCCCGGATCTTATCAATAGCGCCTACCAGCATAAAGATCATCATGATCAAAATGATCACTGAGTTGATGGAAATATTCTGGATCCAGTTAGTTATGCTTTCAGTAAAAACTCCCACATTCGTAATATTATCAATCAGTTCTTGAAACATAGATCCTCCTCCTTTTTGTGATTTTCTGTTTCTTATGTATCTATAGCTGTCCTATGGATATGCCTCCGTATTCTTTTCTTACAGAAGGGACTGGAATACCTGAGGAGCCGGTCTTGGGATCACTGTGCTCTCCACATAGAGTTCTTTATCCCTCTTGGCTGCCTCTACCGCGGCTCTTACCGCTCCTACGTCTCCTGTCAGAGTGACAAATCCTTTTCCCCCTACCGCATAGCCCATCCGGACTTCGATCAATGTAATGTTGGCTGCCTTGGCCGCCTCATCTGCCGCCAGGATAGCGGAAGCCATGGAATAAAATTCCACAACCCCTACCGCCTGGGGATTTTCTACAGTGACTGTTCCGGAAAGAGCCGGGATCAGCTGTTCATGGACATTGGAGATCCTAAGGGAATCTACCACAAATTCTCCTCCCTGGGCCAGTCCGGCTTCCATAGAAGCCTTCACATCTCCTGTATCTCCTCCTACAATGACCACATATTTTCCCGGGCACACAGTGGAGGCCCGAAGAAGCTCCACCTGAGCGGCCTTTACCATATAATCGCTGACTTCGATCCCTCTGGCAATGCTGGACAGTTCTATCATTCCGATTGCTTTGCTGCTCATAGCTTATACCTCCTCCCTGCAGATTTTAATGCCTTCCTGGGTGACCTCAGTCACCACTCCGGCCATGCCTGTGTGGATATTCAGGGACAGTCCTTCTGCGGCTTTCGCAGCCAGCTGGCCCTTTTCCACATGCTGTCCCGGATGTACCACGGGAACTGCCGGCTTTCCGATATGCTGACGTAGAGGAAGGTAACATGTATTTACATCCAGTTCCTGAAAAACCGGCAGTTTCTGAGACACATAAGGGGCAAGCCCCAGCCGGGCGATAAGCCTTTTTGTAGGGATCCTCTTATGTTCGATTCCGGCTCTGGCCTGTGGTTCCATATTTCTCTCAGGTTTTACTTCCCATTTGTTTAAAATGCCTTTCGCATATTCGTTCATTTTTCTGGGAGACAGTCCCATAGGACAGGCAAACATCTCGCAGACGCCGCAGGAACAGCAGTTTACTGCGGTTCCAAATGCCTTCTGGGCCTCCTGGGAGGAAGTTATGAGATTTTCTCTCCAGAGATTCCTCATGACCATGTTTGGTCTTACCTCATGGCCGATGAGAAAACGAGGACACATATCCGTGCACATCCTGCACTGGATACAGGCGGACTTTGCAATGTGGATCATCTGGGGCACTGTCTTTTCGCTGCGCCTTACCAGATAATGGTCTTTGGGAAGGACCAGGAGATTTCCTGTGGTCTTTGTCACCACAGCGCTCTGGATCTCCTCCTTTGTCCGGAGCATTTTCCCCATCATAGGACCTCCCAGGATCACTGCGTAATCTCCGGGAATGATCTGGACTGCTTTTAAGATATCTGTGACAGCAGTTCCCAGGGGTACATGAAACATTTTTGTTTCTTTTACCGCTCCTGTCACGGAAAGGAATTTCTCACATACCGGTATTTCCTCCAGAGAATCTGCTATGGACAATACAGTTCCCACATTGTCTACCACACAGCCAACATCCAGAGGCAGTCCTTTTTCCGGAATGCTTCTTCCTGTTACGTTCCATACCAGGACCTGTTCATCTCCCGCCGGATAGAAAGCCTCTGACTGAAAGATCTCTACCGGGGCGTTCAGCTTTTCTATGGCCTGTGACAGGGCCTGTATCTCCCGTTTATATTCTCCTTTCAGGGCGATTACTGCATGTTCGGCTTCCAGATGGGAAGCGATCTTTGCCGTAGTCTCCACGATCCGCTCCGGATAAGTCCTGCACAGATACTTATCCGTTTCGATCAGCGGCTCGCACTCTGCCCCGTTTACTATGAAATATTCTGCTTTGGCCTTCAGCTTTACATGGGTGGGGAATCCTGCCCCTCCGGCTCCGGCCACTCCTGCAGACTGGATCAATTCTAAAAATTCCATGGCTTCACCGCTTTCTTTCTATGAGCTCTTCTTCTATTTCCTGATCATCTACGATCCCCACAACGGTAGCGTCTACAGGAATATCCATGCCTCCGGCAGCTCCTCTCGCGGAACTGCCGCCTACATAGATCACCTTTTCTCCCACTCCTGCGCCGATAATGTCCGCTGCTACAATGGGATACTCTACAGGAGAGTCATCCAGCAGATTTAAAGGCTGAAGTATCAGAAGCTTCAGGCCTGCCAGCTTTTCTTCCTTTCTGGTAGCCCAGATATTTCCGATCACTCTTGCTGTCTTCATCTTTTACTCTCCCTTCTTTTCCAGGCAGTCACTGCGTCTTACCGTAATGCCATATCTGGAAGCATATTCTCTTGCCAGATCGGTGAAGATGGTCTTTTCACCCACCAGGATCCTGGAAATCTTCCTTTCCTTAAGGGCGGCCATGTCCCGTTCTGTGATCACTCTTTTCGTCAGTACTTCTTCCTGGCAGGAAGGTTCTTTTTCCTGTTCTTCCTCTGCCGGGCATTCCTTCTCCGGCTTCTTAAGGCCGGCTTCTGGCATTTCACCGGTCAGAAGGGCCGCCATCAGGCTGTGAGGAGTCAGGATCATGCCGCTTTCTTCCAGCAGCTTCAGATTTTCTGCCAGCCTGTCATAGTATGGTTTTGGGGCTGTATCTTTATAGGAAAAAAGCTCTACTCCTTCCCTGGCTGCCAGTATTTTCTTTCCCTGGAGAAGGGCTTCCCCCAGGATCCGGGTAAAGGGACAGTCAAAGATCCCTGCTGCCAGTTTTCCCAGAGCCACGTTAGACAGGGTATATACCAGAATGGCTTCGTAATCTTCTGCCTTACAGTCTTCCCCTTTCAAAAGGGCGCATTCTGTCTGATACTTGCCTTCCAGGATCTGGTTTTCCAGGGTTTCATGGCAGATTTCCCCGTGTTTCTCTGTAAGGATCAGGATTTTCGGTTTGCCGGGATCCTGCTCCAATTCTCCGGCCGGACCGGCTGTATCCTGCTCCTGTGTTTCCAGAGCCGCCGCTTTTTCCATAACTCTCCGGCAGATCTCGCTGATCAAAGCATCTGTATCCATCTCTCTCCTCCTTTCCCTTTTAATCAGAGATCAGACAGTTCACCGCGATTCCCGCCGGTGTGACCAGAAAGGGATCTGCCGGTTTTACTGTCTTGATTCCTGTTTCTTTTTGTATAATGTTTTCAATTCCTGTAAGACAGCAGGTACCTCCGCAGAGATAAATGGTGTCAACATCTTTGGGGTCTACATACCGTTTGATAATAGAAGCTATTTTTTCCACCACTGCTTTCACCACCGGCAGGATTTCCTTATGTCTGGAATAATCCTGTTTAATGGCTTCCGCCTCTTCAAAAGAAATATGGTAGTTTCCCGCCAGGACCAGAGACAGATGGGTTCCTCCCGTAGGTTCATCCTCGGTCCGGACCACTTTTCCTCCGTGGATCACAGCCAGGCCTGTAGTTCCCCCTCCTATGTCCACGATCACCCCGTCCTGTATCTTGTAAATGGCATTGGCAGATGAGGGTTCATCCAGTACCGCCGTCACCTCGAAACCGGCGCCCTCTGCCACATACTGATGGGTCTTCACGCTGCTCTCTGTTCCCGCAGGCATGGCAATGGCACAGTTGATCAGTTCTTCACCGATACGTTCCTCCAGTTTTGCTTTCAGCTTTTTTACGATATCCAATGCTCCGGTGTAGTCTACCACCACTCCGTCTCTCAGCACGCTGGCCGCCTGCTTCTCACAGGCCACAGGCCTGTTGTCTTCGTCCAGGACCACCAGTACGATATATGCGGTACCCAGGTCCAGGCCTGTTTTCAGCTTTCCCTTATGGGGAAAAGTCTCTTTTTCTGACCTGCTTACCATTTTCATAAAATTTTCTACCTGTTGTATATCCATGGTCCTGCTCCTTATGTGTGTTTTATGATCTTTCCTAATGTAAATCCTTTAACAGAAGCCGCATTGGCTTCGTCAAAGTCGATGTGCATCTTAAAATTAAAGTCCTCCCTCACCCGGATGATCACATCTTCAAAGGTCACCGGTCTTTCACTGAGGATCTTTACAGACACCCTTTCCTTATCTTTCAGTCCCAGCTGGGCTGCAGTCTGTGTAGGAACGTGGATGTGGTTGTGGGCCACAATAGCTCCCTGGGAGATCTGGAGGGTTCCCGCAGGTCCCTCAATAAGGATTCCTCCGGATCCTTCAATATCTCCTGATTCTCTTAGAGGAGCCTGGACCCCCAAGGCCACACAGTCACTTACAGAAAGCTCTGCCTGGGTAGCGCTGCGCACCGGTCCCAGGACGGCTACCCGCTGCATTTTCCCTTTTTTCCCCACCAGGGTTACCCGCTCTTCACTGAGGAACTGGCCTTTCTGGGACAGGGGACGTTTAGGGTGCAGGACGGCACCTTTGCCGAAAAGCACCTCTACGTCCTCTGCTGTGAGATGTACGTGTCTGGCAGACACTTCCACCTCCACCAGCCCGGCCTTCATAAGGCTGTCTGTTACCTGTTTTATAAGCCTTTCCATAGGTTCCTCCTGTCTGTCATTTCCTGCCGTATTCACCTGCCAGATACTTGCACATGATAATGTGCATGGCGCTGGACATACGGTTCAGCTCCTCTATGATATCCTGTCTTAAATATTCTTTTCCAACATGGAAAGCAGCTGCGGCAGCTACCTCGGTTTCTCTTACCGCCGCTCTCAGCTGATTCAGAAGAGCATAGGATTTTCCCAGAGTATAATCCGGAAGGACCATCTGCTTAATATGATAGAACTTCATAGGATTATGAGAATGTTCTCTCAGTTCTTTGTGATTCAGTCCTATAATGTAATCTCTGCGGAAAGGCTCGTCCATAACGTCGCAGCGCATCATTTCCCGAAGACTTTCCAGGATATCCTGAAGGTCATCGATCAGAGACTGGTCTTCTCCCATCTCCAGGAGAAGAGTCTGGTTCAGAACAAAAGCAGACTCCAGACTATCCAGTTTTCCTCTGAAATAGATCCTTTTATGATCCTTGGGGACCAGAACATTTCCGTACAGATGGGTCATATGTTCCGGCTTTTCAAAGTAAAAAGCTCCTGTTTCATAGTCTATAAATTTGGGTTTTTTATTTTCTTCAGTGGGAACCGCAGGCATGGGAGGAACTTCTGTGGCCTTTACATCCGGCCTTTTATCCTCCTTTTCCGCTTTTTCCGGTTCCTGCTTTTTCTCTTTCTGATAGGAAACTTTTTTTCCGTCCAGGATCTTCACCTTGTTCTGCTGCAGGAATTCCCTGGCAGCCGGCGAAAGGATCTTTCCCTCAGGTACCGTGTAGGTCTCGGGAACAGAAGCACGCAGCTCGTCTCTTAAAATCGCTTCTGTGATTACTTTCATTTTCTGTCCGCTGCCTCCTTACCTGATTTTTTTCCTGACCGGGAAGACGCCAGGGTGTATACTGCCCTTTCACAGACGTCTTCTCCCGGTCCGAAGGGGATTACTCTCCTAAAGAAGGCAGGATCGCTTCTACTTCTTCATGAGGTCTTGGGATCACATGGATGGAGATCAGTTCTCCTACTCTCTCTGCTGCGGCTGCTCCCGCATCGGTAGCTGCCTTTACAGCTCCCACATCTCCTCTTACCATAACGGTTACTAATCCGCCTCCTACGTGTTCCTTTCCGATCAGGGTCACGTTTGCTGCTTTTACCATTGCGTCGGCTGCTTCAATAGAAGCTACCAATCCTTTTGTTTCGATCATTCCAAGGGCCTGTTGTGCTGCCATATCTGTTTCCTCCTTTTTCTTATCTGACTGCTATTTGTTTAAGGAAGGCAGGATCGCTTCTACTTCCTCGTGTGGTCTTGGGATCACATGGATGGAGATCAGTTCTCCTACTCTCTCTGCTGCGGCTGCTCCCGCATCGGTAGCTGCCTTTACAGCTCCCACATCTCCTCTTACCATAACGGTTACTAATCCGCCTCCTACGTGTTCCTTTCCGATCAGGGTCACGTTTGCTGCTTTTACCATTGCGTCGGCTGCTTCAATAGAAGCTACCAATCCTTTTGTTTCGATCATTCCAAGGGCCTGTTGTGCTGCCATATCTGTTTCCTCCTATCTGTTATGCTGACTGTATTCTTTTAATGATTTCTTTCACGATCAGGTCAATATCGATATTGTCATATTTTTCCTGAGTTCTGCAGATTCCATCTGAGCAGTCAGGAAGTTCTCTCTTTATGTCTTCCAGTTCACAGGTTCCTTCTGCCACATATCTGCGGTTAAGAAGGTTCATGGGACCTACATTATCGGAAGTGGCGCTTCCGCCCACAGCTCCGCAGCCCAGGGTCAGGGCCGGCATAAGATTTGTGGTGGCTCCGATTCCTCCCAGAGCGCTGGATGTGTTTACTACGATCCTGGAAGCGGGAACTCTTGCCGCAAAGTAATCTACCATTTTCTGATCCTTAGTATGGATGGAGAAGGTATGGCCTGCTCCTTCGTAATGCAGGATCTCCTGGCAGAGACTGCATACCTGCACATAATCCGGCGCTGTATAGAAGGCCAGGATAGGCGCCAGCTTCTCATTAGAATAAGGATGGCCTCTTCCCACTCCGGTCTCTCTGGCCACCAGTACTTTCGTTCCCTCAGGTATGGTAATACCTGCCAGATCTGCGATATCCTGGGCGGACTTTCCTACGATCATAGGGTTCATAGTCCCGTTGGCCCGGAGGATAAAGTTTCCAAGCTTCTGGATCTGCTCCTGGGTCAGGAAGTAAGCTCCCTGGCTTTCCATTTCCTTCTGGACTTTATCTGCCATGTCGTCGTCACATACTACAGACTGTTCAGAAGCACAGATGGTTCCGTTATCAAAAGTTTTAGAAGCCATGATCCTTTTTACCGCCAGTTTTACATCTGCGGTCTTTTCAATGTAGGCCGGTCCGTTTCCAGGTCCTACGCCGATGGCCGGTGTTCCTGAAGAATAGGCAGAGCGGACCATTGCGGAACCTCCCGTGGCAAGTATCAGGGCTACATCCGGGTGCTTCATAAGATTATCTGTAGCCTGCATGGTAGGTATGGTAATACAAGTTACCAGCTCTTCATTGCCCCCTGCCTCTGCAATAGCCTGGCGGATCACTTTTACCGCCTCCAGAATGGAATTTCTGGCATTGGGGTGAGGGGAAAATACAATAGCGTTTCCTGCTTTAATGGCAATTTCTGCCTTATAAAATACTGTGGATGTAGGATTGGTGGAAGGGATCAGTCCTGCGATGACACCTACAGGAACTGCCAGGACACGGACTTTTTTCTCCTCATCTCTTTCCAGCTCTCCTACGGTCTTCATGTCTTTGATATATTGATATACGCCGTCGCTGGCGAATATATTTTTTATGGTTTTGTCAGCTTCTGTGCCGAAGCCGGTTTCTTCATGGGCCATTTTTCCCAGTCTTCTGGCGTTTCTCACACCTGCCTGGGCAATAGCTCTGACGATCCGGTCAACTTCCTGCTGGCTTTTGCCTGCCAGCTCTTCCTGGGCCGCTTTTGCCTTTTCAACCAGCTCTCTGACTTCCTGTACTGACAAAAGATCTTTATCGTACAACTGCATAATTATTTCTCCTGTTCCATAAAGCTTATGATCGCATCAATCAGCTGCTGTTTCTTTGCAAAGCAGATGTCTTTGGAGGTCATTCCCGGAAGCTTCAGCTCCCTGGCCAGGGAACGGAGCTTCGCCACGGATTTCTTCTCCAGGCCTTCTCTGGTAACAGGTTTTGGCGTCTCAGTGAACCCTTCACTCTCAGGCTGCGGCTCTTCTTTCTGGAGCTGGATCTTCTCAGAAGTCTCCTGGGAAACTTTTTCCGGCTCTTTCCGGATTTCCGGGGTCTCTTCCGGGGGCTCATATCTTATCTCAGTCTGTACCGGACTTTCTTCACTTTCCGGTTCTGAGGGATTTTTTTCCCTGCGGAAGCTTCCTTGTCCTCCTGCCAGCATCTGACCTACCGAAGGGTCAGGTCTGGGGATCACATGTACATTTGCCACACTGCCTACTCTCTCGGCCGCTGCCTGGGAAGCGTCTATGGCTGCCTTTACCGCTGCCACATCCCCTTCCACCAGGACAGTGACTCTGCCGCCTTTTACCCGTACCATGTCTGCCAGAGAAACATTTGCCGCTTTTAAGGCGCTATCCAGGGCCTCTACCGCTGCAACTAAGCCATATGTCTCTATCATTCCTAATGCTTTCATGCTTTACCTCTCTGTTAAGACCTGCTCATTTCCCGGGTTTACTCTCTTGGGTTATCTGCTACATATTCTACAGCTGCCGCAAAAGCGTCGCAGGCAGCCTTGCAGGCTGACTGGCTTCCTGTAAGGAGAGCGCCACCGAAGTTTGTCTCTGATGGCGGAGCATAGAGAACGCACATTTTTACATCTGCTGCCTTTAAGGCTGCATCTACTCCGTACATAGCTTCCAGAGGAGGCGCGATGAGATAAGCCAGAGCTTCCCCTTCCTGGATACCGGCGCCTTCTGACAGGTAAGAACCGGTTCTGGAAATACAGTGTGCGTAATAAATGATCGTATCGTCTTCATTTGCGGAAACAAAATGGGCCTGATTCTCAATAACATCTACACAGGCTTCAAGTCCGCTTCTGACTTCTGCCGGGTTTGGTCCTGCCAGCATTCCGATGATCTCGCCGGCCAGCTTGGTGTTGGCGTTATCAGCGCCTGCGTAAAAACTTTTTGCGTATACTACCTTAACGTCTGCCTTTTTGGTTGCCTCATCCAGAGCTGTATAGGTAACATCATCACTGGTGGATGTGATCAGAGCCAGTGATTTCATTCCCGGCTCCAGATTCAGTTCCTTTGCCATATCCGGGCTTACATTAGGGATGATTTTCGTTGCGAGGACTTCCGCCTTCACAGGATCTCTTTTCATGATATCTTCCTCCTTGTATCTTTTTTCTATACTTAAAGTTTCAGGTCTGTACCGCTGGCTTTATTGTCCAGGATCTTTTTGATCACGTCTGCGATATGGGCGCCGGCCTCTGCAGGTATGGTTCCGGCTTTATGGATATTGGATACTACAGTCCTTCTTGCCTCAGGCATTCCTACAGTTGCCTTGTAAGCAATATAGGCGGACATGGACTCTGCTGTGATCAGTCCGGGACGCTCGCCGATGAGCACGCAGGTCACATCTGCTCCTGTGATCTCAGAGATCTCATCCATAGCTCCAACTCTTCCGTATTTTACAAAGAAAGGTGTGCCCATCTGAATACCATAGCTTTTCAGTCCCTGTTCGATAGCAGGAAGTACGTCTCCGATATTAGCCGCTACTGCCGCAGAGCTTAATCCGTCAGAAACATATACCTGAACCTGGGGATGCATCTGGCATTTTTCTTTAACCGTCTTTACAGCCTCATCGCTGAGTTTTCTTCCCAGATCCGGACGGGTCAGATAAGTATCCTTATCTCCGCACTGGGTCTGTACGCTGAAAAGTCCCATATCGTCAATAAATTTCTGGTCTACATCAGAAAATACCGCGTCCTGCGCTGCGGAATGGGCTGCTCTGAACTGAAGGCTCGGGTCTGTCTTATATCTTGCTCCGGCTTTTCCAATGCCCAGGCGGCAGGGTGCGTATTGTTTCAGATCATAAAAAGCTTCTTTGTTTACCGGATTTTCCACGAGATACTGCTTTCTGATATCTACTTCTGTTACATCGGGGATACAGCCTTCTTCGATAACCGGCTCTTTTGCGCAGGACTGGCAGCTTTCCAAAGCTGTGTCTGCTGTCTGGCTTCCTTTATCCAGGTTCATTTCTGAAAGAACCTGAGCGATAATTGTTCTTAAATCGTTTTCGTTTACCAAGATACCCTACCTCCTATTTCAAAAATACAGATGCGTCCCCGGCCAGGGGTGTCAGTTTGCCATCTTTAGAGAATCCCATTTTTTCCAGCCACTGATCGAATTCCTTGATAGGACGGAGTCCGAAGATCTCTCTTAATGCCGCTGAATCATGATAACCGGTACACTGATACATCAGCATACAGTCGTCTCCCTGGGGAACTCCCATAATGTAGTTGCAGCCTGCGGCTACAAGAAGTGTTGCCAGATTTTCGATATCATTCTGGTCTGCTTTCATATGGTTGGTGTAGCAGGCGTCGCATCCCATAGGGATTCCGGTAAGCTTGCCCATAAAGTGGTCTTCCAGACCTGCCCGGATAACCTGCTTGGAATCGTAAAGGTATTCCGGTCCGATAAATCCTACTACTGTGTTTACCAGGAACGGGCTGTATTTCTTCGCGAAACCGTAGCATCTTGCTTCCATGGTCACCTGATCCCAGCCGTTATGTGCTTCTGAGGAAAGCTCGGAACCTTGTCCTGTCTCAAAGTACATCACGTTGGGTCCCATACTGGAAGCTTCTTTTAACATCAGATCGTGTCCCTCATCCAGCATGGAAGCGGTAAGTCCGAAGGCTTCATTGCCCTTCTGAGAACCGGCGATAGACTGGAACATCAGATCGATAGGCGCATGGAATTTCCGGATGGCCTCCATCTGTGTGGTAACGTGTCCCAGAACACTGATCTGAGTTGGAACTTCGTATGTATTCTTGATCTCATCAAATCTTTTCAGGATATTGGCAATATTCTCTACAGAATCATCTACCGGGTTCAGACCGATTACGGCGTCGCCGCATCCAAGGCTCAGTCCTTCCAGTACGGAAGCGGTAATACCTTTTATATCATCTGTGGTATTGTTAGGCTGAAGTCTGGAGGAGAAGGTTCCCGGAAGACCGATGGTGGTATTGCAGTGAGCGGTAATACGGATCTTCTTGGCCGCGTATACCAGATCCAGATTTCCCATAAGCTTGCACACTGCCGCTACCATCTCACTGGTAAGTCCTCTGGAAGCCCGTTTGATCATATCTCCGGTAGTCTGGGTATCCAGAAGCCACTCTCTGAACTCTCCCACGGTCATTCCTTTGATTTCTTTGTAGATAGTCTCATTTACACCGTCCTGGATGATCCTGGTAACTTCATCCTCTTCATAGGGAACTGCCGGATTGTTTCTCAGATCTTCCAGTGTGATGTGAGAAAGCACCACTTTGGCGGCTACTCTCTCTTCCGCAGACTCTGCTGCGATCCCGGCCAGCTTGTCGCCGGATTTTTCTTCATTGGCTTTTGCCATAACTTCACGAAGAGATTTAAACTCATATACTTTTCCAAATAACTTTGTCTTGAGAATCAATTTGCTTCACATCTCCTTTTCGTTTACTTAGGAATCCACTCTCCCGCCGGTTCTGTTACTGACGGGAATTAAATATCAGCGTCTTGGTCACTACGGGAACTACATGGCCCTCGGCCACCGGCTCTCCGATATCTATATAATCGCCGTTCTGGGTATGGATGCCGTCGATACAGATCACGGCTTTTTTCCTTTCCAGCATAACGTTCAGCGCATTTCCAAGTACTTTGCCGATATCATTTTCTATCACTACTATAAGAGGATAAGGACTTTTCACGATCTTTTCGGCTCCTTCCAGTATCCAGGAAGCCAGTTCCTGTATCTGGCGGAATCCGGTATGATACTTTCCGGAAAAAGCCAGAGCCATCTGTTCCACGGCGCCTTCAGATTCGTAAAGTGAGATCCCTCTCTCTACAGCCTCCAGGAATGCTTTTTTATCCTGCTCTTCTTCTTCTGTAAATCTGAATACCGGTATGTTTTTCACAGGGAGTTTATCCCTGGCATAGCTGATGGTGCTTCCGCTGACGTTGGTAGTATGGGTCCCTGCCCCTACCACTGTGGCCCGGATAGTCTCCGCCGCCTGATACTGCTGTATCTTCTGGAAGGCGCTGTCCGCAAGAACTGCCCTTGCCAGCAGAACTCCCACATCACCAAACCGGAAGACATCTGCCTCCCCGCCGCTGCGCATACATTCTGCAACACCTCCGGAAAAGGTCACCGCGTCAATAGCCGGTTCTCTCTTTAAAGGCCTGCCGTCATTGGTGTAGAGACTTTTATGGAAATCGTCCGGCTCTTTCAGATAAACAGCCATTGCCAGCTGCTCCGCCATATATTCACATACCCGATAAAGCACTCTTCCGTCGGCAGGATCTCCTTCACGGATACGGATCCCGTGCCGTTCTGCCAATTCCCGGATCTTAGGATAGATATAGGAAATCTTTCCATTTTCTATTTTTATCAGTCTTCCTCCGATATCCAGGCAACTGGTTCCCTGGAGATTGCCTTTCCGGAAGGAAGCAATATTGCTGGTGCCTCCTCCGATATCGATATTGGCCACTGTCTGCCTCTTTTCTTCAGAAAGCTTGTCTGCCCCTGCGCCTCTGGCGGAAAGCACGGACTCCAGATCCGGCCCTGCCGTAGCCACTACAAACTCTCCCGCCATGCCGCTTAAAGTCTGAAGCACTGTATTGGCATTGGTTTTTCTGGCCGTCTCTCCGGTAATGATCACAGCCCCTGTCTGAAGATCCTCCGGCTTCATTCCGGCTTTGCTGTATTCCTGCCGGATGATCTCGCCTATCCTGTCCCCGTCAATTTCTGTCTGGGATTTCAGAGGCGTAAAATAGATGGCGCTTTTATAGATGACTTCTTTGTCTACAATACTGATCCTGGGAACTGTATAACTGCTGGCAAGATTTACGATCGTAAGCCGGCTGAAGATCAGCTGGGTAGTGGAGGTTCCGATGTCAATTCCAACGCTTAAAATCTGTTCTTTCAATAAATCCCCTCCTTATCACTCTGAAACTTCTATAAAATCTGCAGTTTCTCTGATAAAATCGATACTCACGCTTGTACCCTGAGCTCCTGAGCGTATCCTCAGTTTTCCATGGAGTTTGTCTTCCACCATCATTTTGACGATATTCAGTCCAAGACTGTCCTTTCTGGTATGTTCCGGCTGAAAACCCACCCCGTCATCCTTCACAAGGATTTCTGAGTAGACTGTGCCTTTCTTCAAGGTTATGGAAATACTGCCATGGTCTCTGCCTTCAAAAGCATATTTCATGGAATTATGAAGAAGCTCATTTACTGCCAGAGCAGTGGAAACAGCCACATCTGAATCTACCATCATATCATCGCCTTCCAGGCGGATATCCACTTTAAGCTCCGGTCTGGCAAGGGATTGGAGTGTATTATTCCGGATAGATCCCAGGACCTTTTTCAGGCTTACGGTTTCTCCTTCTGAATGAGAAAGAAATTCATAACTTACCGCCATGGACAAGATCCTGTCGATACTTTCCTCCAGGGCTCTTTTCGCCGCCACAGATCCTACTCTTCTTGCCTGAAGTCTCAGAAGGGAGGCTACCATCTGCAGATTGTTTTTTACCCGGTGATTCAGCTCTTTCATAGCTACTGATTTCAGGATCAGATTTCGTTCCTGTTCTCTGGGACCTGTAATATCCCGGAAGATCACTGCCAGGATAATACCGTTTTTATTTTTTAAAGGAATCTGACGAATCCATAAATAGTATTTTCCATAGCGGACTTCTTTTAACGTTTCCAGATCTTCGTTTGTTTCATCCCATTTTGTCAGACAAATATTCCGATAAGGCTGTCCCAGGATATCCGAAACATACCCCAGTTTATGAAAAAGAGTCTTGGCATACATATTCCGGAAGCAGACTCTCCCGTCAGTGTCCACCAGGATCAGTCCCTCATCAATCCCCTCTGTCAGCCACTCATTCTCATTGACCATATGGTAGATGGGTACTTCTACTGCCTGATATTTCTTAGATTCTATCTGTTCCTCTGCCGGCTCTGTAATACACTTCTCCCTGATGAGAACGCCGATGATCCTGGAATTATACAGGATCGGTTCCACTGACTGAATGGTATAATTATCCTCCTGGGTCCTGGCCTGCATAAATTTCGTGGCGATCCCCAGATTAAATGTCCTGGCTACCGCCGGCTCATTTTCCGCCTTGGCAAGCATCCCTACTACACTGCTTTTGTATGCAGAAGGCGCTTCCTCCGGTTTAGCCTCAGCCACTACGATAGCGTCCCCCTCTTTGCATCTGCAGTCAATAAACATATTGGCCGCTTCCATATTTGCCAGAGGCTGGAGGGTTTTCGCCATCATCTGGATAACATTGATCTCTTCATCGTTGAGATCTGTATACTGTCTGCAGAGCTTCTCAATTGTATGTTCCATATCATCGTCACCTGCGCATTAATATCATTTCTGCTACTCTTTTCATGGAAATATTTTTCGTCCGACTGATATTTCTGATATAATCATAGGCTTCCTGTTCGGATATCCCTTTCTGGCTCATGACCAGACCCTTTGCCTGTTCTACCAGAGTTCTTCTTTCCAGCCTTTCGTTTACATGCTCATATTCTTTTTCCAGCATGGCCATTTTCCGGCTCCGCTCTACGGCGATCTCCAGCCCGGGAAGAAATGTCTTCTCATTTACCGGCTTTACAAAATAGCCGGCTACATTTGCTTCCTTGGCATCTTCAATAAACTCTCTGTCGCAATATGCCGTCAATAACACCACAGTCTGGGCAAGTTTTTCCTGGCCAATGATCTTGGCCGCTGTGATCCCGTCCAGTAAAGGCATTTTTACATCCATGATCACCAGATCCGGATGTTCTCTCTTACAGCATTCCACAACGTCGAATCCGTCTGCCGCTTCAGCCACCACCTCATAGCCCTGCTTCTCCAGAATCTCCCGCAGATCCATTCTGATTAAGGGTTCATCATCCGCAACAATTACTCGCATCATCCTACGCTGCCTTCCTTCATCCTCCCAGAGCTTATCCGTTTTCTCATGTTTTCCGGAGAAACTCCATAAGTTTTTCAAAGCCTGTGCCCTCAAAACTGCTTGTGACAACAATCTCTCTTGCTCCCGCAGTTCTCAGATACTTCTTTGCATCTTCTATCTGTTTCTCATCCGCTAGATCCTCCTTCGTCACCACCCCGATACATGGTTTTGCAAAAGTACTGGAATATCCCGGCGGAAACATAGTTCCTGCTTCATTGGCCGGCTGTACCAGCAGGATAATATCCGCATCAACTGCTGATACTGTCAGGGCCCCCCGCAGATTCGTCCTCTCTAAATATTCTCCCGGCGTGTCTATCATGGTCCCGTTGACCACTTCTACAGTCTGTGTCTTGTTATATTTGAGATCCTGTCTGGATATATACTGACACAGGGTAGTCTTTCCAGCCATAGACCTGCCGATCAGGATCACCCTCTTCATTTTTTCTTCAGACATACAAACCTCCCGCTGCTAGGATCTGGTAATAGGCGCTGCCGCAAATCCCATAGAATCGCAGAGCACACTCATCACATCATGGAGAGCCGCCTCCACAGCCGCCACATCTCCGGTAATGATCAGGGAACCATTAAAACGGTCTACAAACCCGATCTGGATGTCAGCCGCCTTGCTGGCTACATCTGCTGCGATTATTGCCGCCTCGCTGGGAGTGATGGTAAAAATACCGATAGCTCCCTGGGCATCGATAAGCCCCATTTTACCGTAAAGGCTTTCCACCGGATGGGGTATCACATGAGCCAGAGTCACCTGTTTGCCCGGTACAAATTCCTGAATGATCCTCTCTTTTTTGTCTTCATACATAGCTGTTACCTCTTTTCATCTCAGATCAGGCGTCCGGTATAAGCATGTCTGAATACTTCTTTGATTTCTTCTACAGAGCACTCTCTGGGGTTTGTTCTGGTGCAGGCATCCGCATAAGCTGCCTGTGCCATCTCTTCCAGCGCACTCTCAAAATCTTCTCTGGAAACTCCTGCGCTCTCAATAGTATCCGGTATATGAAGCTGTTTGATATACTGTCTTGTCGTCCTGATCACACTGAAAGCGCTCTGGCGAATGCTGGGACCCTCCAGTCTGAGGACTCTGGCAATCCGCGCATATCGTTTTGCCACCGGCGTCAGTTTATCATGGCAGCCGGCGTTAAAGGCCATTACATATGGAAGCAGGATTCCATTGGCTCTTCCGTGGGGAATATGGAAATGGGCCCCCAGAGTATGGGCCATACCATGATTCAGTCCCAGGCCCGCATTACTGAATGCAAGTCCTGCCAGACAGGACGCATGATGCATTTTCTGTCTTGCCTCCATGTCATCTGGATTCTTGTAAACCTTCATCAGGTTTCCTCTTACCAGCTTCATAGCTTTCTCTGCAGCTGCATCTGTAAAATCATTGGCATTCAGAGATACAAAAGCCTCAATGGCATGGGTAAGCACATCGATCCCCGTATCTGCCGTTACAGAAGGTGGTACGCTCTTTACCAGTTCTGCATCCAGGATTGCCGCATCTGGAAGCAGTTCTTTGGATACTAAAGGATACTTGGCCGATTTAACCGGATCGCTGATCACGGAAAACATGCTCACCTCAGAGCCTGTGCCGCTGGTAGTGGGAACTGCCACAAATTTGATCTTTTCTGAAAGTCCTCCCTTTACCGAAAGCCAGTTTATAGCTTTCGCCGCATCAATAGGGGAGCCTCCTCCCAGAGCAAAAAGAATCTGGGGCTGAAATTCCTGCATTTTCCCAATTCCTCTGGTAACTGTGGCAATGTCCGGATCAGGCTTTACTTCTGAAAAAATCTCATAGGCAACATGATGTTTTTCCATAGGTTCCGTAAGGTACTTCACCATACCGCTGTCATGCAGGAATTTGTCTGTGACGATGAACGCCTTCTCTACGCCGTCAAGGAGTTCATCTAGCCCTTCTTTTCCCATATAAATATGGGTGTTCAAAATAAATTCTTGCAACCTTCATCCTCCTTTCATTTTCGGACAGGAAGAAAATTTCTTCTTTTTGTCGTTAAAAGCCGTCTTTAGCCTTTAAACGGCAAAAAAAGTGCCTGATTAACTAACTATGCTTCGCTGAAGCATAGTCAGAAACCAAGCACTTCATCGTCCTTAGATTATAATCCATTCGTATCCACTACATCGCACATACGCCTAAATTAGACATATTATAACATTCAGGCCGATTTTTGTCAACTTTGTCTAAATACTTTCCACCATTGCCACAATGGATTTGGTTATATTTCATTAATTTTATACTCCTCTAGGTTCACTTTATCTCTAACTTTCTAATCTGTAAGCCCATCCTTTCTTATAAAAAGAGATAAAATTTTCTTTCTCTGTCTTATTTTTCTGCATCCTGAGCAGATCCTAAAGTAACGCTGATCTCCTGTTCCTGATAACTTCCGCCCTGGGACCTCTGAACAGTAACCTTCACGGTTTCTCCTGAAGCGTAGTACTGGAGCACATCCTGAAGCTGTTCCATATTGCCTATGCTCCGTCCGTCCAGTTCTGTGATCACATCGCCTTTCTGGATTCCTGCCTGGTCTGCGGGACCGTTTTCAACAACCCCTGATACGATAACGCCGCCGGGGATACCATAAAGCTGTGTCACATCAGAAGTAACGCTGCCGCCCTGGATTCCCAGATAGGAAGCCTGGCTTGCGTCTACTTTTTCTCTGGTAGGCAGGTTCATCAGATCTTTAAGGCTTTCCTCTGCCTTATCAATAGGAATGGCAAATCCAATATTATCTACGGATGATCCATCAGGTGTAGAAGAAGATTTTGCTTCATTGATCCCTACCAGCTCGCCCTTCATATTTAAAAGAGCGCCGCCGCTGTTGCCCGGGTTAATAGCTGCATCTGTCTGGATCAGGCCTGTGGAATTAATGGTTGTTCCGTTTTCATCTGTCAGTGTAAGGCTTCTGTTCAGAGCGCTTACATAACCGCTGGTTACAGACTGTCCATATCCTAAGGCGTTGCCGATAGCCACTACCTGCTGTCCCAGCTCCAGATCATCGGAATCACCGATAGAAGCAATCTTGATCTGGTTCATGGTGTCACTGGAGATATCAGAGAGTTTTACAGATACTACTGCCAGATCGTTGTCTGCATCGCTGCCTTTTACTTCTGCTTCTGCTGTACTTTCATCTATAAATCCTACGGAAAGGCTGGCAGCGCCTTCTACCACATGGTTATTGGTGGCGATAAGAAGTTCTGAATCATTTTCTCCTACGATAACTCCTGTACCGGCGCCCTCCACTTCATACTGCTGCGTACCTCCGAAAAAGCTTCTCATCTCTTCTACCGACATAGTGGAAATGGTAACTACAGAGGGCATTGCGTTTTTGGTAACCTCTTCTACTGCAGTGCTTTCTCCATCTGAAGAATTTTCACTGTCTGAAGCTGTATTATCGGAAACTGTTTCTGTTTCTTCTATATTTTTTGCTGCCTGGACCCTGCTTCCGGCTGCATTGATCCCATACATAATACTGCCTGCGATCAGCCCAAAGACTACCGCCATGGCGACTAATACTGCCCATTTCTTTCCCATGGACATAGGTTTTTTCTGCTTTTCTGCCTTTACCGGCAGCTCTTTTTTTTCTGGATTTTTTTCTGCTGGTTCTTTTCCTTCCAGTTCTTTCTTTTCCATTTCATTATTGTCATCTTTCATTGTACGTCTGCCTCTTTTCCTTTTTGGATACATCCTTCATTTCCTTTTACATTTTGAAGTATAGGAGTCATCTGTGACGGAATTGTGAAAAAAATTTATTGATTTTGTGTCCTGTTTTTATTGACAGAAAAACCAGGTCTGCTATAATATTCTTACTTGCTCGGAGGGCTGATCATTCGCTGGAAATGATAGGCCGGATAAGGCAACGGATTGAAATATCCGTTTCTTATCCGGCTTTTTTGATGATAAAAAGTCTAAAACACTTAGGAGGAATATCATGGCAAAAACACACAGTCTCACACAGGGAAATATCCTGGGCACTCTGATCCGTTTCGCGGTCCCTGTATTTTTTACTCTGTTTCTGCAGGCCCTTTACGGAGGAGTGGATCTTCTGGTAGTCGGACAGTTTGCTTCTACTGCTGATGTATCGGGAGTGGCCACAGGAAGTATGCTCCTGTCTACAGTAACTATGATCATCACCGGCCTTTCTATGGGTATCACTATACTGGTAGGCGAACGGATCGGCAGTCAGCGTGATCATTTCCCTGGCAGTTATCCGGAAGCGGCAGCTTCCCTTTGAATTTTCCCGGAAATTTATCCGTTTTGATAAGAATATCATCCTTACGGAAATCCGTCTGGGGGCTCCGGTGGCTCTCCAGGAACTGCTGGTAGGGATCTCCTTTCTGGTGATCCAGACTATTGTAAATACTTTCGGCGTAGCCGCTTCTGCGGGAGTAGGCGTAGGGGAAAAGGTCTGTACCTTTATCATGCTGGTGCCATCCGCCTATATGCAGTCTATGTCTGCTTTTGTTGCCCAGAACATGGGCGCCGGGAATCCCCTCCGGGCCAAAAAAGCCCTGGGATACGGAGTCCTGACCGCTTTTGCGGTAGGGGTGGTCATGGGGATCCTGACCTTTTTCCACGGGGACGTTATGGCCTCTATCTTTTCCAAGGATCCTGCCGTCATTGCCGACGCCCACAGTTATCTGAAGGCTTATGCCATCGACTGTATGCTCACGCCCTTCCTTTTCTGCTTTACCGGTTATTACAACGGCTGTGAGAAAACCATGTTTGTTATGATCCAGGGGATCGTAGGCGCCTTCCTGGTTCGGATCCCTGTGGTATATCTGGTCAGCCGGATACCGGGAGCCACTCTTTTCCAGATCGGTCTTGGCACTCCCGCCTCCAGCCTGGTACAGATCACCCTCTGCCTGCTTATGTTTGTGTACCTGGAAAAAAAGTCAAAAAAAATTTAAAAATCTGAATGGAAACGCCTTCCTGGATCGTATTGATAGTGAAACAGTAAATGATCAATACTCTGGGAGGTGTTTTTTATGAAGAAATTTGCGAAAGGAATCATCATTGGAACAGCCGTTGTGGTATTGGGCACAACCGCCGTATTTGCCGCAGGCACTGGAACCGGTACAGGAAGCGGCACAGGCAGCTGTGCTGTCCAGGGAAGTTCTTCCTCCTCCGCCGTTGTCCCAGGAGATGCCAGCACTGCCTGTCCCTGGTGCCGGGAGGATGGACACTGCTATCAGGACCTGGACAATGACGGCGTATGCGACTATTATAATGCTTATACGGGAGAGAATTTTTCTGGCCATCACGGACAGGAAAGCTCTCACCACGGCTTTCAGGGCGGACATCACAATTCCGGACAGAACCGCTCTTCCAGATGTCACGGTTTCTGCCGTTAAGTGCTGAGGGGGCAAAAGCCCCGATGCAAGCATCGGGGGCTTTGACTCCTGCGGGCAGCGGGCCAAGCGAGCGCGTCTGCTTCAGGGGCTTTGACGTCCTGAAATCCCCTGAGTTTCACAGTACGGACCATGAAAAAGCCTGGATCATACGGGTGACCATAAATGCCTGCAGGGATCTGCTGAAAAGCTTCTTCCACAGCAGGACCCTTCCTCTTGACAGTCTGAGGGAAAAACCCGGGGAACCGGCTCCCGATCACAGCGATGTGCTAGAAGCGGTACTGGCTCTCCCTTCAAAATACAAGGACGTGATCTATCTGT
>ERZ1643247.1315-NODE-1315-length-23540-cov-11.411539_pt1 | contig 23540 bp, 19 predicted proteins | sample MGYA00579264_ERZ1643247 | MGnify/ENA primary metagenome ERZ1643247 (study PRJEB29033, sample SAMEA4952262) | chicken gut metagenome | biome: Broiler Chicken; feature: Gastrointestinal Tract; material: Caecum | place: Ireland | collected 2018 | study: Broiler... | reverse complement strand
TAAGCGTATTTATGAGGCTGATCACAGAATCCCTTGTAAATGCGCTCTTTTTTTACTCTTTTATAGAATTCATATTTCAAAAACCTCTTATTCTGCATTTTTTGATACAAACTTTCTTTCATCACATATATAGAAATAGCCGTCCGGTTTTTCACAAAACCAACGGCTATTTCTATAATAATTTTTCTATTTCTGACCGTAATAGGCCCCCGGGCCATGTTTTCTAAAATAGTGTTTATCCTGAATGCTCTGGGGTGCAGGTGTGACTTCCGGTGCCAGCAGTTCTGTTCTGGCCGCCATCTTAGCCACCTCTTCCAGAACCGCCGCATTGTGTACAGCCTGCCGTCCGTCTTTTCCCCAGGCAAATGGTCCATGATTCTTGCATAGCACTGCCGGAACCGCCTCGTAGTCGCGATCCTGAAAACACTCACAGATAATACGCCCGGTGTTCTCCTCATACCCCTCGTCAATCTCCTGCGGCGTCAGCGTTCTGGCACAGGGAATTTCCCCATAAAAATAATCTGCATGGGTCGTTCCGTAGCAGGGAATGGCACGCCCTGCCTGCGCCCAGCTCGTTGCCCAAGGAGAGTGCGTGTGTACAATACCTCCGATCTTTGAAAATTTCTTATACAACTCAATGTGTGTCGCCGTGTCCGATGAAGGGCGATACGTTCCTTCTATAACGTTGCCATCCAGATCCACAAGCACCATATCCTCCGGGCGCAGTTTTTCATACTCCACCCCACTGGGCTTAATGGCAAAAATCCCTCTTTCCCGGTCTATCTGGCTGACATTTCCCCAGGTAAACGTGACCAATTGGTACTTCGGCAGAAGCATATTTGCCTCGTAGGCCTCTTTTTTCAATTGCTCCAACATCTGATCTCTTTCCCGCCTTTCCTCTGTATCTTTTCCGTCCAAACTGCCCAGCTTTCTCTCACCAGAGCCCGCACTCCACCGCTGCTCTTTCCACAGACAATCCTTTCCGATAACGCTCCATAAACACTTCAAATCCTTTGATATCTTCCGGATCCGGCTGCACTTCACATGCCTTCTCCCGTTCAAAAACCCGACTATTTAAGTATGTCTCCAGGCTTTCTTCTTCCTTTTTGTCCGCCAAATAAGATGCCAGAAGCGCAATCCCCCAGGCACCTCCCTCTCCGGCTGTCTCCATCACTGACACCGGGACATCCATAGCCGCTGCCATAATCTTCTGTCCCACTTCTTCTGTCTTAAACAGACCTCCATGTCCAAGCATCTTGTCCAGTCTGACGCCCTCTTCACGGAACAGAATATCCAGCCCTATTTTCAGTGCTCCCAGTGCCGTAAAAAGATGCGTGCGCATAAAATTTGCCAGATTAAAAGCACTGTCTGCCGACCTCACAAACAGAGGACAACCTCTCTCAAAACCGGTGATATGTTCTCCGGAAAAATAGCAATAAGACAGAAGTCCTCCTCCATCTGCATCTCCCTGAAGCGCCTGGTGATACAAAATGTCATATAGCTTTTTGACAGAAACCTGCAATCCCATAGCCACGCAAAATTCCTGGAACAAACTCACCCAGGCATTCAGATCAGAAGTACAATTCTGACAGTGAACCATGGCCACCGGTTTACCATCAGGCGTTGTCACCAGATCCAGCTCCGGATGTACTTTTCTCAATTCCTTCTCCAGAACAACCATAGCAAATACGGAAGTTCCCGCTGATACATTCCCAGTCCGCACCGCCACACTGTTTGTGGCTGCCATGCCAGTTCCCGCATCACCTTCCGGAGGGCATACCAAGCTTCCTGCCTTTAAATAGCCGGAAGGATCCAGCAATTTTGCCCCTTTCTCTGTCAAATAGCCCGCTTCTTCCCCTGCCGTCAACACTCTCGGCAGGATCTCATCCAGTCTCCAGGGGTAGTTTTTCTGCGCTGTCAGCTCCTGAAACTTCGAAATCATGCGGCTGTTGAATTTCTTTGTCTTCGGATCAATGGGGAACATCCCGGAAGCGTCTCCCACTCCAAGAACTTTCTCCCCCGTCAGCTTCCAGTGGACATAACCTGCCAGAGTGGTGAGGTAGGCTACTTCGGACACATGTTCTTCCCCATTTAAAATTGCCTGATACAGATGGGAAATACTCCATCTTTGAGGAATCTGATACCGAAACAACTCCGTCAGCTTTTCGGAGGCTTCCCGGGTAATATTGTTTCTCCAGGTACGAAAAGGTACCAGAAGACGGTCATGGGCGTCAAATGCCATATATCCATGCATCATAGCACTGAATCCCATTGCTTTCACACGCTTTAAACTTACCCCGTATTGTTTTTTTACATCCTGCGCCATCTTTGCGTAACTATCTTGAAGCCCGCTCCAGATATCCTCCAGAGAATATGTCCAGATCCCATTTTCATATCGGCTTTCCCAGTCATGGCTTCCGCAAGCCACAGGTATTTTGTCCTCATTGACCAACACTGCTTTGATCCGCGTGGAACCAAGCTCAATTCCAAGAACGGCATTCCCGTTTTCTATAGTCGTTCGAACTTGTTTTGCGTCAATCCCCATATTCTTTTCTCCTGTCCATCAACGGTATGCCACCGCATTCCATCTCAACTCATTTTTCAAATTCCGAATCGTCGTATCCTGATCAATGTAAACTGCCTCTATTCCCATGGCTTCTGCCCAGTCTCCCATCTGTTCCGCAGTCAAATCATAGGAAAATGCTGTATGATGTGCTCCGCCTGCCAGAATCCATGCTTCCGCTCCTGTCGCCAGATCCGGCAGCGGAGTCCAAAAAGCCGTGGCTACCGGCAGTTTCGGCATGGGTTTTTCCGTCTTTTTACATTCCACTTCATTGATAATCAGACGGAACCGGCTGCCCAGATCAATCAGAGAGACGGCCACTCCCCTTCCTTCTTTGCAGGTGTAGACCAGACGTGCCGGATCTTCACGGTCCCCCATGCTGAGCGGACACACTTTAATAGAAATCGGGCCTTCTGCCACCGACGGACATACCTCCAGCATATGCGCCTCAAGAATGCCTTCTTTTCCCGGAACCAGATTATACGTATAGTCCTCAAAAAAAGAAGTTCCCTTGGCATTCGGGGTATTGGCCGCCATGATCTTCATCAGACGTACCATCGCCGCCGTCTTCCAGTCTCCCTCGGCTCCGAATCCGTATCCTTTTTCCATCAGTCTTTGAATTGCCAGACCCGGCAATTGTTTCAGCGGTCCCAGATCCCCAAAATGAGTTACGATTGCCTGGTAATTTTTCTCTTCCAGGAAACGCTCAAATCCTATCTCCATTGCCGCCTGAACAGCCACATGTTCGCGGAATTCCTTCGGATCTCTTCCTTCCAGAAGAATCTCATATTTATCATAGTATTCTTCCACCAGAGCCTCAATCTCTCCTGATTTCACGTCCTGTACATACTCCGCGATTTCTTGAATCGGATAGGCATCCACTTCCCATCCAAACTTTATCTGAGCTTCTACCTTATCTCCTTCTGTCACGGCCACATTTCTCATATTGTCAGCCACTCTCGCCACACGAATATGGCTGCTCTCGACGATTCCAATGGCCGTGCGCATCCAGGAGGCAAGGCGTTTTCGCACTTTTGTATCTGACCAATGTCCCACGATCACCTTCCGCTCAATTCCCATTCTACTCACAATATGTCCAAACTCTCTGTCTCCATGCGCCGACTGATTCTCATTCATAAAATCCATGTCTATGGTGTCATAAGGAATTTCCTCATGGAATTGCGTGTGAAGATGGCAAAGCGGCTTACGGTATTCCTGCAAGCCCAGAATCCAGGATTTGGCCGGCGAAAATGTATGCATCCAGGTAATCACTCCCGCACAGTTTTCATCCATATTCGCCTCATTGAACGTCTTGCGGATTACCTCATTGGTGATCATTGTCGGCTTCCAAACGATCTCAAAAGGCAGATCCCCGGATGCATTAAGCTTCTCCACGATCATCCGGGAATGTTCCTCCACTTTTCTAAGACATTCTTCTCCATATAAATCCTGTGAACCGGTACAAAACCAAAACTTATAGTCTCTTCCTGTCTGCATCATCCATGCCCCTCCTTCATTCTCCTGCGCATTCTGCGCTGTCCTTTAATTTTCCTTCTTTATCGGCTGCGGAAAAATTTAATAATAAACCCAATCACTGCCAGACAAAGTACAATAGGAATCAGAATACTCATAATCGTGATCAGTAAAAAGATGACAAGTCCCGCCGCTGCAATCACAATCAGTTTCCCATACCAGGTTGTGAGATCCAGCCTGCGTTTTTTCTGAAATACAGTCTGGGAATTTCCCGGCATGTCATCCTCCTCATACCCCTGATCGTACTCATACACGGTACGGTTTCCCTGGGTACTTTGCTTTTGTGTATCAATCAGTGTCTTGGCAATCAGCCAGGGATCCCCCAGACTGTCCATCACTTCTCCCTCAGATTTTCCGGCAGCAATCTCCCTCTCAATATAACTTCTATAATAATCTACATTCTCAAGAACCTGAGCCTCCGGAATCTGCCCCTGCAGATGCCTGCTTAGACTTTCCAGAAATTCTTGCTTCGTCATAGCATCTCTCCTTTAATTTACGTTGTTCAGACATATTCTTTCTTATTCAGACAGTATACAGGAGTGATTGAAGTCTTGACAAGGGATTTTATGCTTTCTTAATAAATAGAAGTTACACATTGATAATTTTTTTAACTTTTTTCTTGACATTTTGCCCAACAAGTGCTATAGTAAGAACATCAAATACAGGAAAACAACGAAATTTTTTTCTGTATAACTAAAAGGTTTCTAATTACTGACGGATAATTGTGGATTACCACAGGGGAATTAGAAATCTGCACAAGCCGACCGTCTGGGCAACATTTGAACTTTTCAAGTGTTGCCCTTTTTTATGTGCATGAAACTTCTCTTTTATCATGCCATAAACCCCTGACAGCCCCTCCGGGGAGGCCGGCAAAAACCAAGGGATTATGAAAGGAGATCAAACACTATGGGATTCAAAAGTGACATTGAAATTGCACAGGAGTGCACCTTAGAGCCAATCACTAAGATTGCGGAGAAAGCAGGCATCGACGATAAGTATCTGGAGCAGTACGGAAAATATAAAGCAAAAATTGATTACAACCTGCTTAAAGAGACCGAAGGAGAAGACGGCAAACTGGTTCTGGTAACCGCCATCAACCCCACACCGGCCGGCGAAGGAAAAACCACCACAACCGTAGGTCTGGCAGATGGCCTTCAGAAATTAGGCAAAAACGTTATGGTTGCTCTTCGTGAGCCATCCCTTGGACCGGTATTTGGTGTAAAAGGCGGTGCAGCAGGCGGCGGATACGCACAGGTAGTTCCGATGGAGGATATCAACCTTCATTTCACCGGTGACTTCCACGCAATCGGCGCAGCCAACAACCTGCTGGCAGCAATGATCGACAACCATATTTATCAGGGAAATGAACTGAACATCGACCCAAGAAAAGTAACCTGGAGAAGATGTGTGGATATGAATGACCGTCAGCTTCGTTTCGTAGTAGACGGACTGGGCGGCAAGGCAAACGGAATGCCTCGTGAGGACGGCTATGACATCACCGTTGCTTCCGAGATCATGGCAGTTCTGTGTCTGGCAAGCGACATCAAAGACCTGAAAGAAAGACTTGCAAGAATCGTAATCGGATATACTTATGGAAAAGCTTCCGAGCAGAAACCGGTTACCGCAGGCGATCTGAACGCACAGGGTGCAATGTGCGCACTGCTGAAAGACGCTCTGAAACCAAACCTGGTACAGACTCTGGAGCATGTTCCGGCAATCGTACACGGCGGACCATTCGCAAACATCGCACATGGATGTAACTCTGTCATCGCTACCAAGATGGCTATGAGACTGGGCGATTACGCAATCACTGAGGCAGGATTCGGCGCAGACCTGGGAGCAGAAAAATTCCTGGATATCAAATGCCGTATGGCAGGCCTGAAACCAAGCGCAGTTGTCATCGTGGCAACCGTACGTGCCCTGAAATACAATGGCGGCGTTCCGAAGGCAGACCTGAACAATGAGAACCTGGAGGCACTGGAGAAAGGACTTCCGAACCTGCTGAAACACGTAAGCAATATCAAGAATGTATACAAACTGCCATGTGTAGTTGCAATCAACGCATTCCCAACCGATACCAAGGCAGAGCTTGACCTGGTAGAGAGCAAATGTAAAGAGCTGGGCGTAAACGTTGCACTGTCTGAAGTATGGGCAAAAGGCGGCGAAGGCGGAATCAAACTGGCTGAGGAAGTCATCAAGCTGGTAGAAGAGCCGAACGACTTCAGCTATGCTTATGAGCTGGAAGGAAGCATTGAGGACAAACTGAACCAGATCGTTCAGAAAATCTACGGCGGCAAGAGAGTGGTTCTGACAGCCAACGCACAGAAACAGGCAAAAGAACTGGAAGCTCTCGGATATGGCAACTGCCCGATCTGTGTTGCCAAGACACAGTACAGTCTGACCGATGACCAGACCAAACTGGGAGCACCGACAGACTTCGAAGTAACCGTTCGTAACCTGAAGATTTCCGCAGGTGCCGGCTTCATCGTAGCTCTCACAGGAGAGATCATGACCATGCCTGGACTTCCAAAAGTACCGGCAGCTGAGAGAATCGATGTTGACGAGACCGGAAAGATCAGCGGACTGTTCTAAGTTTCACCCAAAAACGACCTCTATCTATGAAAAAGAAATACCTCCACCGAACCGGGTGGGGGTATTTTTATACTCTTTATTCCTCTGAATCTGCCTCTTCCTCCTCAACCGGAATCCAGGCTTTTCCAAATTTCACATCTTTAAACAAAGCTGCCAGACCTGTGATCTGTTTTAAACGAAGAATCTCATCCTTATCCATTCCCAGATGTTTGGAAATCCATGCGTCAGAACGGCCAAATTCATGCAGCTCCTTCACAATATTGCTCATCAGATCCACATCATGATTTCCTCTGGCACGATTATGGCGGATCGTACTTGCCATCCGCTGGTCCAGAGGTTTGTCAATCACAGAGACTGGAAGCATCCCTTTCTCTCTCTCATAAATATCAGGGTGCTCCTTGATAACGCGATAGCGGTGAAACCCGTCGACAATCACATATAAATCCTCTGCCTTGGCATAATAACAGACAATCGGCATAGTATACCCGTCTGCTTTGATACTCTCATATAATAATTTCATCTCCGGCGGAGCCACCGCATTTGGATTGTATGTATTGGGCTTGATCTTTTCCACCGGAACTGCGATAACATGATATGCTGGACTCTTAAACACCATATTCCATCTCCTCAACACTCTTATATTTACGCCGGATAATCTCGATTCTCTTTTGCTGCTGTCTGGTCAGTCCAAATCCCATAAAACGGCAAATATGGTCATTTTTCAAAATACAGTAACACATTCTCTTCCAGCTTGGAATATCCTTGGTGGACTTGATATCATCCGTATCATCCGGAATTTTCCCCACAAAAACAATCTTCGATTTTTTGTTTCTCGTATAATTTGAGACGCCGTTTCTGCGGATACGATATCCATGATCTAAGAGCTCCTGGATTGCTTCCTCATCCAGTCCGCCTCCTGTCTCATGCCAGAATTTAATGGACGTGTTAAATTTTTTCACATAATTATTCCGCAGTCTGACGGGCAGCGTGTCCAGCAAAAACATCGTATAAGATTTCCAGGTATGTCCCTCCGGCAAAGTCACATTCCGATACCCCATCGCCTTTGTCCTGCCGTAAATACAGGCAAAATTCGCTCCCTGTACTCTTCCCACCAGTTTCGTCCAGATCTCCGGATCGATAACCCGGTACAAATTCAAAGAGTCTTTGGAATAATCATTGAAAGGAGAAGCTACTCTCATCTGCGATACCTTCAAGCCTGCTTTGTAGTAAAGTTCATATAGATAATTGTAATCATAGTCAAATAGATAGTTCGCATGCCAGATATCATTGGTCGACCAGTCATAAATCGGAGATGCGCACCACACATCTTTAAATTGTCTGGTGATCCAGCACTCCCCGCGATAACCATATTTCTTGTTCAGAAATCCGCTGTACCTCTGCAGCGACTCATCTGCCCTCATTCCCAGAAGACATACCGTCTTTTTATTGCCGTGGGACAGACGATACCAACGCCCGAACTGTTTCGCCAAATCTTCCTGATGCATCCGGTATCGATAAGTGGTCATCGGATTATTCTCCAGACTAATCACATAGTCCTTCTTCGGCATTTCTCTGACCCAGGCGTCCTTTTTCTTATCATCCCAAGGATACCAGTACATCTCATAACTGCTGAGAGCCGTTCTCGTCGCCATGGGAAGACAGACCCAGTATGGCTCCACCTCATCTTTGATCTTCTCGAATGTGCGCTCAATATACTCCGTTGTCACCGTATACTGCGCCTCAAAATCCTGGTGAAACACACCGATTTTTCTGTCCGGATAATACTTTCTCTTAAAATCCAGAACCAGATTGAGCAAAACGCCGCTGTCTTTTCCACCTGAAAACGAAAGATAAATATTCTCAAATTCCTCAAAAATCAATTTCAGGCGATCCTGCAGGGCTTCATACACATTTTGTTCCGAATATTCGCGTATCATGAAATCCCTCCTCATAACAGCATATAATTTCCATAATTTACCATATAACTGTTAATTTAACACAAAATTCGTCGAATTTCAACAAAACTCAAAGAAAATTAAAGAGAGGGAGTACCCTGAACTCCATTTCCAGCGGTAATTCCCTCTCTTTCGAGTCTGCATTTATCCTATTTAGCTGTTTCATCCCCCACTCAGGTATCCCATAGCTCCAGCCACATAAACCAATACTCCTGTTTTCATAGAATCCTCATCAAAAATCACTCTTGGATTATGTTGCATAATTACCTCACTCCCATCGGGACAGGCTCCGATCAAGAAAAACGTAGACGGAACCCGATCACTGATATAAGAAAAATCTTCACTAAAGGGAAGTTTCAATGTATGATCATTCAATTTATCGGGAGCCACATACTTCTTAATTTCATTTCCACACAAAGCAGTCACTTCAGGGTCTGTAACCACCGTTCCCATTTCCAAAGAATATCTAATTTCTGCCCTTCCCCCAAACATAGCCGCAGTCTGATCAGCAATCTCTGTGATTCTCTTCTTTACCTGGCTGCGGATGTCATTGCGAAAAGTGCGGATATTTCCTTTCAGTGTTACAGTCTCTGGAATTGCATTACCTGCAGATCCCCCATTAATCGCGCCAAAATCCAATACCACCGTTTCCTGTGCATCTACTTCCCGACTGTTGATGGTCTGCAGATTTAGGACAATATGGCAGGCAATATTAATCGGATCAATAGTCGTATGGGGAACAGAACCATGACCGCCTCTGCCATAAACTGTAATTTCAAACAAATCCGCCCCAGTAGAAAGACTTCCTGTTCCATAAAGAACTGTTTCTTTAGGAAAGCAAGACAAAATATGGACGCCAAAAGCTACATCAACTTTGGGATTTTCTAAAATTTTGTTTTCCACCATATTCTGACAACCATATCCGATCTCTTCTGCCGGCTGAAATAAAAGTTTTATTTGTCCTGGAATGTCATCCTCTATTTCTTTAAAAATCCTAGCCGCCGTCAAAAGCATTGCCGTGTGCGTATCATGACCACAAGTATGTGCTGCCAGATCTGAAATACACGCAAAAGGAAGCCTGCTCTCTTCTTTCATGGGGAGAGCATCCATATCCGCCCGCAAAAGAATACACTTTCCCTTTTTTGAGCCCATTACCGCAGTCACTCCATGATTTCCCACTTCTATAGGTTCACATCCTATAGCTGTCAGTTCTTCTTTCACATAGCGAACCGTATTATCCAACTCAAATCCCAGCTCTGGATTTTGGTGCAAATATCTCCGATTCCGGATTAATTCTTTTTCATATTTTTCTATCAATTTCGTATAATTCTGCACAATTTTATCTCCTTTCTTCCACTCTAAAATCTTCCTTTTACTTCTATCCCAAAGAATAATTCGGTTGATAAATTGTCATCTCAATGTTAAAATGACAATGTATATTCAAGTGAGGTGTAACATTTATGACTAAATCAGAAGCTTTTGCTTTTTTGGACCGTCTGGCACGGGGAATCGCATTAATCTTCGGCGAAAACTGTGAGACCATCATTCATGATTTTTCCGATGGCACGATGATAAACGTGGCCATCTACAATAACTCTGTCAGCGGACGGAAAGCTGGTTCTCACAGCGGTATTCTAGACGGTTCTCTGGTTGATAAAAGTCAAATTCATATGATCGGTACCAACGATATCATTAACCAGCTGGTTCATTTGAAAAATGGAAGAACCGTGAAATCCTCCACTTTTTTTCTCTCTGGTCCGGATTATACCTATGCACTTGGGATTAACTATGAAATTACCGTCATGGAACAGATGCAACAATTACTCACCTCTGCTACTGCCTGCAGCGGCGATCTGTTTCATACCATGTCAGACAAAGATAAACCCGAATCAGAACCTCTGGAACACCTCTTTACCCAAGCACTCTCCCAAATTGCCGTTCCAATCCCTGAGATGAAAAAACAAGATCGTTTTTCTCTGGTAGCGCTCTTAAAAAAATGGGATTACTTCCGTTTCCAAAGAAGTGTTCCCTATTTGGCCGAACAATTAAATGTTTCTAAATTTACTATCTATAAATATTTAAAAGAACTGGATTCCACTGATTGACATCCGGTTCTTTTTACCCTCTGTTTATTATTTTTCCTTTTTTTATCACCAGATCTGGTCTATGATACAAATTACTAATATCCTGATCGGGCTTTCCACCTACTAATATCATATCTGCCAGCAGATCTTTCTTAATTGTCCCTACTTTATCCTGAATTCCCGCAATCACTGCATTATTCCTTGTGCACTGCAGAAGAATGTCCAGATCTTTCATGCCACAATTTTCTTTTCTATATCGGAATTCCATTCCATTTTCATAGCAATAATCTCCTGCTGAACAATCTGTTCCAAATCCCAGGAATAATCCTAATTCGTATGCTTTTGCCATTTTCTGTGTACAATGACGAAACATAGGTCCCAATCTCTGTTCCCAGTAATCCTTATACGGTCCATCCGAGACATACATGACTGCTAAAGTTGGAATTAAATAAGCATCCTTCTCAGCTGCCAATTCCAGAGTTTCCTCTGAAATCAATGTTGCATGTTCAATCGTCTTTACTCCCGCGAGAATGCAGTTTCGAATCGCTTCGTCACTATGACAATGAGCGGCCACATAGCACCCCTTTCTTTCCGCAGTCGCCACTGCTGTCTCAATCTCCTCCGGAAACATAATACTCTGCTGTGGAATACCCGTATCCACTGCAGCTGCCCCAGACGCAAAAATTTTTACAAAATCCGCCCCCTGAGCGATTTCCTGTCTGACAGCCTTTTTCACTTCATCTGTAGTATCCGCAAAACTGACATGCTGCGCCATCATCTGATTCTCGTCTCCCTCGGATGGCATAATTGCCCTTCCACAAGTAATCAAATCCGGACCATTAATCAGCCCAATCTGAACCATATGTCTTACTTCATTTGCCACTCGGTGAATACTCTCACAGTCCCGAATAGTTGTAAAACCCATATCAAGATATTTTGTTGCTTGTTTTGCAGCTGTAATCAGAAGCTCCATATCTGAATGAAGACATTCAAACCCCACCCGATTTAAAACTGTTATATGCGTATGAAGATCAATCAGACCCGGAAGAAGCGTCTTTCCCTCACAATCCAAGATTTTTTCATGATTCTTATTTTTCAAATTATAAGCTGTTCCCGATACTTCTCTGATTATCCCTTTGTCTACCCTCACATATCCGTCTTCTGTAGTCATCCCATCTGCCAATTCCCTGACCAGTCGTACATGATTTAAAATCATTTTCCTTCCCATCCTCTCATATATGCTTTCTCCATCTGCTCAAGCATTTTACAAATTTTTTCCTCAGGAGCCGCAATCTGAATCCGGTAAAAACCTTTTCCCAGCGATCCATATTCAATACCAGGATCTCCTACTACATTTGCCTCCTGTTCCATAAAATCCTGCAAAGCTTCGTCATCCATCCCCATACTTCCCATATCCAGCCAGAGAATAAATCCTCCCTCCAAAGGCACTGGCTTAATCAATGGCATTTTTTTCTCGCAAAACTCCCGAATTCTCTGTTCATTGTTTTTAACCAGCTTCCATACCTCCTGTATCCACTGATACCCTTCCTCTGTATACGCACTGCACAACGCATTATAAAAAAACGGATCGATACTTCCCATATGGTCTTTTTTCTGCTGCTCCAAAAAACGTTCCCGTAAATCCAAATCACGTATTAGTAAGTTTGCCTGATTGACTCCAGTAAAATTAAAGCTCTTTCCTAGTGAAGTAGAAACTATAATCCCTTCCTCCCCCACTGTGAGCGCCGAGCAAAATGACTGTTTGTCCGATACCATCTCACCAAAAATCTCATCACAGAAAATGATCATCTGGTTTTCTCTGGCAATATCTATCATCTTTTGTAGCTCTTGCTTAGTAAAAACACGCCCTGTAGGATTATGCGGATTACAAATCAAGAGTATTTTGTTGGCTGGGTCTTTACAGCATAATTGGAGATTTTCAAAATCAATTCCATAATTTCCATTGACATATGTCATCGGATTATACACCACTTTCCGATTATGATTTTGAATCACCCGGTCAAAGCGATAATAAGACGGAGCCTGGAGTACTACCCCATCTTCTGCTTTTGTAAACGCTTTTATCGTAGTATTGACTGCAGATATTGTACCAGTAGTAACTACAATTTCTTTTTCATCCAATTGCAGATACCTGGTCTTCTTCATCCACCAGCACACCGCTTGATTGTATCTATGATCCTGAATGGTAAAGCCATACAGACCGTTCTGCGCAAAAGCAGAAAGACTCTTCCTAATTACAGGAGCCGTCTTCAAATCCATTTCTGCACCACTCAGGTAAACCAGACGGTTTCCCGCTCTCATTCGGATTCTTCCGGAAGATAACTCCTCTTCAGCTATTCCTTTCATATTCCCAATATTTTTTCTTTCTGCTGTCTCTGTTTTCATATTTTCTGACAGGACACCGTATCCTGCTCCCTTTCCTCTTTCTTTTTAATAAGCACTCTCAGTTTTTTCTCATATCGTGACACAAATAAAAAACCTATACTAAGACAAAATGCCAGAATCATTGGCAATATAATATTCTCTGCAAAAAACAAATCTAAAACCGACTGTTGCTGCGTTTTAGCATTAGCCACGTAAGGTACCAATTCAAGCATCCATCCTGCAACAACACCTCCTAAGGCCTGTCCAAGTTTCTGCGAAAATGTAAAAACTGCCATAACTGTTCCCTGATTATCCGCACCATCTTTCAGGCGTGCATAAGTACAAGAATCAAGAATACACTGAATAGAGTAAGCCCCTATCATGCTACTCCCAAATCCAAGAATTAACATGACGATTGAAAAAATCACAAAATTTTGATCCATCGTAATCCACCGGAGAATACATCCAACTACGCAGGCACCGCCGCAGAAAGCACATGACCGGGCATTTCCCCAGAATTTATGCATGGGCTTCATCGTCAGAATTCCAATTAATGTTCCCAGCATAACCATAACTGAATAGACACTGAGAAGATCCGTATTTTGCAGATTATATTTGAAATAATAGACCATGGTACTTCCCATGATTGCAGAAATCAGCAAGTAGAAAATATAAGTGACAGCTGTAAGCAACGCATAGTGATTCCTGATCGTCTCACGGATCAATCCCGGAATGGAATTACTTGGTCTCTTAATATCTGTACGCTCCACATTCTTTTCTTCCACAGAGTCATAACCTTCTGTCCCTTTCCAGGAAATCAGGCGAAGTCCTCCATAGATCACCGAGTAAATTGCGACAACCCCTGCAAATCCCCGAATCATATTCTGGCTTTCGCCTGCAAAAAAGGTTGCCAAAGGTAAAGTCAACGATGGAATAGTCAACGACAGAGCAAGATCTCCCATCGACGAAATCTGTTGAATCAACACTCTTTCATCAGGATTATCCGTCACTCGCGCAATCAGCGCATTTGTGGATACCGACAAAACTGTAGAAGCCATTCCCTGAAGAATATAAGTCACAGATACCCAGCAATTTTCCCCGGAGTCGACACTGCCGGACAGAAATAACTGAGAAACAGCACCACCGCCGCTGGGACGGAAAAATATTTTAACCAAAATCTGCATTTTCCCTCCTTAGATTTGGTCTTATCTACAATGATTCCCATCATCGGATCGTTCACCGCATCCCAGACTCTGGCAATCAGCATTATGATTGCTGCAGTACCTCCGGATATTCCCACAACATCTGTATAAAAATATAACAGAAAATACGTATTCAAAAGTATCAGCAGATTATTCGCCCAATTTGATATCCCCAAGACAATCTTCGTTTTTATCGGCAGTTTTTCTCTTATCATAGTTCTCTCCTTTCATTCCTTATTTCAAAATGGTAGGCAACTGTTTTTCTGCCATTTAACTCAATTTCATCTTTCACAACGTCAAAACGATTTTCAAAAATATTGGGATCTGGCTCAAGCAGTTTTCCGTTGACCATATCTTCGAATTCTACCACCGCCTCTTGCCCCAACCGTTCTAAGAGAAACCGCTTCCAGTCTTCTGTATGCATGGGATTCTCCCATCCAAATTGCTTTACTAAATCATCTATGCTCCCTTTTCCTTCTCTGCGAAGCCATGCCTCAGTATTGGCAAGATACAAAAACCCCCTTCCATAAGGGCATTCCTGGGCAGCGCGCTCTTTCCATTGGATTCTGGGTATTTCCATATTTGGCATCTCACGAAATGGATTCTGATAATATCTCCTTCCGATTTTTTCATTCAGACATTTGACTGTAAACTCCTCATCCAAAAATCCACCGATATATGGAAGCCAAGTACAATAATATTCTGTAGCTCCTTCTGTAAACCAAGTTCCTTCTCCTACATTACTGTCATCCATATAAGGCCAAGTATGAGTCATCTCATGAATCAGCGTATTAAACCATTTGTCCGAGTCAAAACCTCCGAAAGCACTATATCCTGAAATAAATGCATACCTGCAGGCAGACCCACCATTACTGATTCGAAAAGGATCTCTTCTTAGAAACACCTTAAAATAAGCATTGAAATCATGGAAATACTCCTTCTCAAACTGAAAAATAGGAATTAATTTTTCAACAATCTTTTGAATTTCAAATTCTGGTTCCGATAAATAATATACCCCGAAACTCTCATTTTCCACTGCATGAATCTGGCCTACGGTGAACAAAGAAAAGCCCAGATCCATAACCGTCATAGTTCTCTTGATCTCTCCTTCTCCAAAAGAAAAAATCCCCCTGCTTCCCTGAGGCATTTTACTCATGTCCCACTGCAAATGAACATCCATTTTTTCTTTCACTGCCGGCAGCAACATTGAAAAAAACCCAGATCCGTTTATTCCCCCAGGTTCTGCGCGAAAGTCATAATAAGGACTGCTTCGGTAATTCTCTGGCAAAATTCTGGGAAAAGCCCGGTAACTCCAATGCAAATTACCTTCCGCTTCACGATTGGGGAAATAACCAAAACAAGGGATTCCACTATTAAAGGATACAACCTCTTTCTCCGTACAATTCAGAGCCCCCTTTTCATCCTCAAAAATCAAATTTTCCATCTTTGGAAAAGGACAAAGCCCGCCAAAAGCTTCATCAAAACGGCTGATAAAAGGTATTGCAGGATCTTTTTCAAAACGCAGACAAAGAAAATCTTAATCCACATAAGAAATAGAATTCCCTTTCCATACCGGCCTGATCGTTATCATCAGTTTCATTTCCTTTTTCTCCTTTATTTCTTTAGCTTGCTAAATTTCATATCTGCACATCTGCCTCACCACTAATTTATATCATTATATCCTTATGATTGATTATTAGTTAATATAAAATTGATTATTAGTCAATTTTACTAATAGAAGAACTTACCTTTCCTGTTAAATCAAAAGATGCACCGCCGGGGAGCATCAAAAAAAGCACTCAGATTACTCTGAGTGCTTTGCATATTCTACGTGCGTTAGAGGATTCGAACCCCCGACCTTTTGGTCCGTAGCCAAACGCTCTATCCAGCTGAGCTAAACGCACATTCAATTGTTTGTTGCCCTCGCAACGAAATTAATTATATGGCATTTCAGCTCAGATGTCAAGCAATTTTTTGTTTGTTTTTTCAGAATTTTTTAATTTCTCCTCAATGCTTCTATTGGACTTAATTTTGCGGCTTTTCTGGCCGGATAAATTCCAAAGAAAATACCCACCGCACAGGAAAATGCTGTGGCAATCAAAATCGTCATCGGACTGATTCCCGGAGACAACGTCATGTCCTGAGACTGGCTGATGATCGAACAGATTCCAAAGGCAGCCGCGATTCCCAGAAGAATTCCGATGATTCCTCCGATCGCGGTTATAATTGCGGACTCAGCCAAAAACTGCATCATAATCGAGGAAGTCTTGGCTCCCAGAGACTTTCGGATACCAATCTCTCTGGTTCTCTCCGTCACAGACACCAGCATGATATTCATAACACCGATGCCTCCTACCAGAAGAGAGATTCCAGCCACAAATGAGATGAACGCTGTCACCATACCCATCATCTGGTTCAGAACTTTCATGACATCCTGGAAGCTCTGTACCTGGAAATAATCCTCTCCGGCGCTCTGATGGTTCTGTTCCAGCACATGAAGGGATTTGTCCGTCACTACCTGAGAATCCAGAGATTTGTTTCCTATCACAGTCACGCCGCTGAATTCATCCATCCCTTCCACCATATCCATGGTTGAAGTATAAGGCACTGTGATATAGGCGGGCATTCCTTCATAGGTATAGCTCACAAAAGTTCCATTTTCTTTCTGAGCTGTCACTCCTACAATCCGGTAACTCTTCGTGATGTCATAACAGGATACATCCACATCCATCCCCACCACGTCATCCGTGCCGAACAGCCTCTTGGCATCTGACTCTGAAATCACGCAGACATTTCTGGCCTCTGCCACATCTGCATCTGTAAAATAGCTCCCTCGCTTCATCGAGTCATTGCTGACCATCCATGCGTCTTCTGTATCCGCTGTCATATACAGGGAGAAATCTCCCTTTCCCGTAACGGTCTCTCCACTCAATGTAGAGGCCACAGAGATGCCTTCCACCTCATCTAAATTTCTCAGATCCTCAAGATCCTCCGGTGTAATCCACTCTTCCTCTTCCATGGCATCCTCGCTGCAGTAGATGTACACCTGCCCAGCTCCCACATCGTCGATCTCACTGTTCATCTGATTCGTGGTACCCTGCCCCAGAGATACAATCGCAATCACCGAGGCAATACCAATGATGATACCCAGCATCGTCAGGAAAGAACGCCCTTTGTTGGCCAATATATTATGAATGGCCATTTTCACATATTCCGCAAAATTTCCCATCATGGTACTCCTTCCCTCATCTGCTTACTCGTTCTCTTCCTTTTCCACCGGTGTCACCTGATCTCCCTCTTCATGATCTCCGATATCTGTGAGCACCTGGTCTCCCTTTTTCAGACCATCCTTGATTTCCACATAAGAATCGGATGAAATTCCTGTAGTCACATTCTTCTTTGTGATCACTCCGTCTTCCACCACATAACAGAAGGAACCGTCTTTTCCGATATTTACCACTTCCACAGGAACCGTCAGCACATTTTTCGCCTCTTTGGCGTGAATGACTGCTTTTGCGTCCACACCGATAAAGATATTCTCATCCGGATCATCAATGTTCACACTCACAGAGATGGTGGCAGCTCCTTTTTCATTTGGTGTTGCCACACGGCTGATTCGCGCCACCGTTCCATGATATGTATAATCGCCCAGCGTAATTTCCGCTTTCTGTCCTTTTTCCAATTTATCATAATCATATTTTGAGACGCTGACATTCACACTCACATCATCCAGGTTCTGAACTGTGAACATCTCCTGTCCCTGTGCTGCCGAAGATCCTTCCACCACCTTGGTGTCTGTCACCACACCATTGAACTGCGCTTTGATCCCTTCTTTTCCTTCTTTTACCAGCTCTTTTGCTGTCTTGGAATCCATCTCGGACAGATTGTTTGTGATCTTCATCTGTTCCTCTTCCTCAGCAGTCACAGATCCTGTATCCGCCTCTGCCTCAGCTTCCTTCGTGGCAAGCTCGGACTGAAGCTCCGCCAGATCACTGGATGCCTGCTCAATGGCAAGTTCCAAATCTGAAGTGTCCACAGTCACAGAAGAAACGTCTCCGGTGCTTCCGTTCAAATCCTCCATTCCGGAAGTCCCGTCTGAGGCAGACGGCACATTCGCCTTCACTTCTTGAAGTGTGTCCTGAGCATTCTCCTTCTCCACTTTCGCTGCCTCATAGTCATAAGTTGCGTTCACCAGAGCATTCGACAACTGCTGTTCCTTGGCCGGATCCTGATTCTGATCATATGCAAGCTGTGCATTCTTCTTGGCAGTCAGACATGCAAGTTCCTTCTCTTTTGCCTGATCAAATGCCTTCTGTGCTTTTTCCAGTTCCTGGTTATACTTCTCCATCTGCTCCTGGTATGCGGCCGCAGCCTGTTTTGCCGCCTCCTGAGCCTGGGCCTGGGCATCGGCCTGAGCCTGCTCCGCCTGAGCCTGAGCATCCAGCTGACTCTGCATCTGAACCTCTGCCAGCTGCTGCTTCAGATCATACACATACGCTTCCTGGCTGTCCACCATGGCCTGCAGCTCATCCACAGAGGCGGCAGCAGCAGCTTGTTTATTCGCAGCTTTATTGGATTTATTCATCGTATTTTCATAATTCAACTCTCCGGAGCGCAGATTCAAGTCTTCTTTCTTCTCTTCTTTCTCCAGATCCTCCACATTATAAGTGATGAGCTGCTCTCCCTTTTTCACGCTGTCACCAGTCTCAAAGTCCATCTTGTCGATTTTGGCGTTAACAGGAGAAAAATATGTCTTGATCTCGTTGCTCTCCACCGTTCCCGATGCGTCCACTTCCTGACTGACATCTCCCGTCTTCACAGTCACCACATCCACCGAAGGTGTTGTCTCCTGATTTTTGCTTCCACCGAAAACGGCAATCGCGCCGATACACACCACTGCGGCACCAGCCACAACGATCATAATTTTCGTCGTTTTCTTGATTCCTTTCTTCCCCTTTTTCACAGTCTCTTCCTCCTACTCTTCGAAGTTTTCATTTATCACATCAGATTCTATCTTTCCATCCATGATACGGACCACCCGTTTGGCCTGAGCGGCAATTCCATTATCATGTGTAATTAAAATAATTGTCCGCCCATTCCGATGCATATCTTTCAGAATAGCCAGAATTTCCTTACTGGAAGCGGAATCCAGATTTCCTGTCGGTTCATCAGCAAGTATCACCGGAGGTTTTGCCGCAATCGCCCTCGCAATCGCCACACGCTGCTGCTGTCCTCCGGACATCTCATTCGGTTTGTGAGAAACCCTCTTATCAAGTCCCACCATATGTAAAGATTCCAGGGCCAGTTTCCTGCGCGTTTTCCGGTCAATTCCGCGGTAAATCAAAGGCAGCTCCACATTCTCTTCCGCCGTCAGATTGGGAATCAGATTAAAGCCCTGGAAGATAAAACCAATCTCCCGGTTCCGGATCTCGGACAGATCATTGTCTGCCATGGTCGAGACGTCTGTCCCGTTCAGGAAATATTTCCCCGATGTAGGCACATCCAGGCATCCAAGCATATTCATAAAAGTTGACTTTCCAGAGCCTGACTGACCGATAATCGCCACAAATTCCCCCTGAAAGATCTCCAGATTCACATGATCCAAAGCCCGAACTTCGTTCTCTCCCGGATTGTAAATCTTACACATGTCTACAACTCGAATTAAAGGTTCCATACGCTCTCCTTTGCTTTTATTTTTCAAGACTCTCCCGAGTCTTCTCCTCATCTAATAAAAACGATTTACTCTTCAAAGAATCTTCAAAAAAATTGAAAAAAGGAGAAGAAGGATCTCCCCGCCCATCTTCTCCCTGCTAAAATCTTCTGTCCTTGTGATTTTGTTTACCGTCCTATGGCTGCTCATTCACTCACATTGCCATCGCTGACTTCTTTATTCTTTAACGCGCCCCACAGATACAGAAGCGGGACAATCAGCATGAGCACCGTACTAATGATACTTCCAACTGCCACACCGGAAGTCAACGCGCCGTAACCGAAGTTGATCACAACATAGGCAATCATCAGAATTCCCATGATCATACAGATGCCTGCCCTCTCGACCTTCCGTGAGTTCGCCACTCCGAGAATTCCGGCAGCAAGGAACACAACAGCCGCAACCACTACAAAGATAATAGAAATCAGCAGTGAAGAAGCTGTGATATTCATCTGTTCATAGAGATCCATCACCTCATCGGACAGCTTTCCCGATGTGAGCTGTGTATAGACGAAAATCGAACTTACACTGCTCAGCAATAAAACAGCACCATAAATAATGCATAAAATTCCTGTTACTTTCAAAAAGCTTCTTCCAGGTGCATTTTGTACCATCTTCTCTTCCCCCTTAGATGTATTATTGAACATATATTTATGTTAATGTTTATTGTATTCTCCCTATACTCATTTGTCAATTTCAATATCCTTACATAATTCTAAAATCTTTCGAAAATTTTTTCCAATTCTGAAAATACCTTGAAAATTCCCTTTTCTCCGGCTTTTTCCTATAGTATACTTAATACATTCAATGACCAAAAAAGCGATATAAAAGAATAAAAACTCTTTTATATCACAGGGGTGTGGTCATTACAGATTGGAGGATTTTTTATGAATATACGTGATTTTTATGTCGGAAAGGTCTTCGATGCCTACGATTATTTCGGTGCACATCCGGACAAAAACGGGGTATGGTTCCGTGTCTATGCGCCTTCAGCGGAAAAGATTTCTCTGATTGGAGAATTCAATCAATGGGAAGGACAGTGGATGGAACATTGTGAAAATCACGGTGTCTATCAGCTCTATGTCCCGGATGCCAAACCGGGAATGCTCTACAAATATAAGATATACGGAGGCGGCAGGGTAACAGATCACTGCGACCCCTATGGATTCGGGATGGAGCTTCGCCCGAACAGCGCCTCCGTTGTGGTGGATCTAAGCGAATACAAATTCCATGACCGTGTCTGGATGGACCGCCGGCAAAAAACCTACGAGCAGCCCATGAATATCTACGAAATGCATGCCGGCTCCTGGCACACCAATCCGGAGGATCCCAATGGCTGGTATAATTATGCGGAACTGGCAGAACCACTGATTGCCTATCTGAAAGAAAATCACTATAACTATGTGGAATTTCTGCCTCTGTCTGAGCACCCGGCCGATGTCTCCTGGGGATACCAGACAACCGGATATTTCAGCCCCACTTCCCGCTATGGAACCGCAGCCCAGCTCAAAGAACTCATAGACAAATGCCATCAGGCAGACATTGGTGTGATTCTGGATTTCGTTCCCGTCCATTTTGCCATGGACGACTACGGCTTAGCCATGTTCGACGGCACGCCCCTCTATGAATATCCCAACGACGCGGTGGGACACAGTGAATGGGGAACCTGTAATTTTATGCATTCCCGGGGCGAAGTGCGCTCTTTTCTTCAGTCTGCCGCAGAATACTGGCTGGAAGAATTTCACTTTGACGGTATCCGTATGGATGCCATCAGCCGCATTATCTACTGGCAGGGCGATCCCAACAGGGGTGTCAATGGGAATGCCGTGGAGTTTATCCGCTATATGAACCAGGAACTGCATAGGCGCCATCCCACCGCTTTGCTGATCGCTGAAGATTCCACGAACTTTTTGAAAGTAACCGCTCCGGTGGAATACAATGGTCTGGGATTTGACTACAAATGGGATCTGGGATGGATGAATGACACCTTAAACTACTTCAAGACGCCGCCGTCTGAGCGTCCTTCCCATTATTATAAGCTCTCTTTTTCCATGGATTATTTCTACAATGAGCTGTATCTGCTGCCCCTTTCCCACGATGAAGTTGTCCACGGAAAAGCAACCATTATTCAGAAGATGTGGGGAGATTACGAATTGAAATTCCCTCAGTGCCGTGCTCTCTTTGCCTATATGTACATGCATCCAGGCAAAAAACTGAATTTCATGGGAAATGAAATCGGCCAATTCCGGGAATGGGATGAGAGCAGGGAACAGGACTGGGATATCCTGACCTACCCTCTGCACGATGCGTTTCACAAGTATATCCGCGAGTTAAACCGCCTGTATGAGACCCAGGAAGCTCTCTACAGCAAAGAATACCATCCGCAGTATTTCCAGTGGCTGGAAATCCATGCCGCTTCGAAATCGGTCTATATTTTCCAGAGGGGAAAGGAAAAAGGTTCCATCATCGCAGCCTTTAATTTCTCTGACCAGACTTGGGAAGACCACCCTTGTAAACTTTCCTGGAAAGCCAGAGTCAAAGAACTACTGAACAGTGACTGGGATATCTACGGCGGGCAGACTCCTGTTCCGTCAAAGAAAACCCTGACGGCTTCCATGTCTGATGAAGAATATATTCTCCCGGTGACTCTGTCCCCATTCAGCGCAAGAATTTTTCTGGTGCTCTCGTAACATTCCAGCCTGAAAACCAGGCTGCGGTTTCACCGAAACTCTGTAAAATTACAAAGGAGCCTGCTGCCCCATAGATGAAATCTATCTCGCAGCGGCTCCTTCCACCAGAAAATGATGTTTCTTAAGCTGTTCTTCAATTCGATCCAGAATTTCCTCACTTTGTGCCCGTACTGTGTGATAATGATATCCTGCCGTCACAGTCAGCAGAGGCCCGGATTTTCCCTCACTGAGTTCCTCCACAAAATCCTGAACCTGGCTTCGGTTACTCACATTCAGATCTGCTCTGAGTTCTCCATATGACTCATGTTTTACAAAAACATCCACTGCCGTCCCGCCATAGTCCACAATGATGTTCAGCTCTTCCTGAATCTGTTCTCTGGAATGATTCACATAAAATACTCGGACTGTATCCGAAAAAGTTCCACAGAGATAACCTCGGTTCGTGGAGATAATAGAGTAATCGGCTGCCCGGAGAAGAGCGATATCCTGCACGATCACCTGACGGCTGACTCCGAATTTTTCAGCAAGGGCCGTCCCGGACAACGGCGTGCGGCTGTTCTTCATCAATTCTATAATCTTCTCTCTTCTGCGTTTCCCGTCCATGAATACCCTCCTTTTCCATAAGAATACCAGTCTGCCTTTTTATTTTCAAGTCATCCCGGCAGAATTTTCGAATCTTTTTCTTCCCTTGACCAGCCATACAGATTCATGTAAGATACATGAAAGAAAGTTAAAATATTAAGGAAGATTTCTATCTTCCGCTACATACAAAGGAGGCACTTTCATGAATGCAACCAAGAAGATTCTATTCACCGATCTGGATGGA
>ERZ1643247.1312-NODE-1312-length-23593-cov-25.189226_pt1 | contig 23593 bp, 24 predicted proteins | sample MGYA00579264_ERZ1643247 | MGnify/ENA primary metagenome ERZ1643247 (study PRJEB29033, sample SAMEA4952262) | chicken gut metagenome | biome: Broiler Chicken; feature: Gastrointestinal Tract; material: Caecum | place: Ireland | collected 2018 | study: Broiler... | reverse complement strand
TGGTGGACTGCCAGGGGCTCGAACCCTGGACCCCGGGATTAAGAGTCTCGTGCTCTACCAACTGAGCTAGCAGTCCATATGACTTTCATTGCGTTACAATTTCGGCTAATTTTTCAACTTTTCTCTATTTTACTTAAATTTTGTGGAAAAGTTGTTAATTTTTTAGCGCGCAATAAAAAAACTATGTGTATTATACAACACATTAAAATTTTTGTCAATTATTTTTAATAAATTTCTCTTATGATTTTGTTTTTATTTCGCCATGAAGCCTTTCAAAGTCGGTTATGTAGCGCTTTATGGCAATTTCAATCTCCTTATTTTTCGAGCGAGCGTTATAATCGGCTGTGCATTGAAGTTTTTCATGCAGTGTTGTGGAAATTCTCAGTGTAAACCTTGGATATTTGTGTTCCATAATTTCACCTCCATATAGAATTTTACTAAAAAATTTGCGATTTTCCATTTAAATTTTGCAAAAATAATATATTTTCGACATATTTCGACACCAATATGCACAAACTTGAGTTTTTACATATAAATTTACTATGAGTGTGAATTTAAAGTTAATCAATGCGGATAATCTTCGTCATAATATCTCCTTGTTTAAGGATAAAAAGGTGTGCCTTATGGTGAAAGCAAACGCCTATGGCCATGGGCTTAAAGAAGTTGTGGAAATTTGTGATGATTTGGTGGATGCATATGGTGTTGTTAGTGAAGAAGAGGGGGCGGAACTTAGGAAACTGACAAAGAATCGTGTTATCATTTTTTCTGTTGCACGAGACTTTCTTTTTTGCAAGTCGGAAAAGTTGGAGTTTATGATTGAGAATGAAGAAATGCTTTGGCAGGCCATTGAATATGGTTGTAAGAATCTATTACACCTTGCCATAAACTCTGGCATGAACAGGTTTGGCACAAAAAGCGAAATTGTGCTTAAAAACATCGACCAAATTTTAAAGGAAAAGAAGATTAATTTGAAATCGATTTACACGCATTTTTCGCAAGTTGAAAATGAGCGTGTGACCAATAAGCAATTCCAAAACTTTTTGAAACTTAGAAATTACATTTCCGAAGATGCACCAATTTGTTTGGGCGGCAGTGGAGCAAGTTATTTTAGCACCGACATGATAAGATTGGGTATTGCTGGCTATGGATATGGAAATGAGTGCGAATTTGTTATGCAGATTCGTTCCCAAATTATTAAAACACTGTATGTGAAAAAAGGCGAGTTTGTGGGCTACGGTAAAAAATTCCGCGCAAAATCTCCATGTTTTATTGGCATTGTCCCAATAGGCTATGGCGACGGGCTTTTACGCAATCTTTCGCAAAAATTCTATGTGAAAATTAATGGCAAAAAATTCCGCGCGGTTGGAAATATCTGCATGGACTCGTTCTTTGTGAAGATTGATGAAAGTGTTCATGTGGGGGATGAAGTGGAGGTTATGTTTGATGCTTCATATCTTGCCAAAAAGGCAAAAACCATTCCTTATGAAATTCTGACAAACTTTTCTAAACTTAGAGGCGAGGTAAAAATTATTAGAAATTAAATTTTTAAGTTTTCGTTAAATGTTTAAAAATTTTGATTAGAATAATAAAAAATGCTATTTTTTTTTGGAAAAATGCGCAATTTTTGATATAATATCAACATGAGAATTGTTGCAGGGAAATTTAAAGGCAGACGCTTAGTGGAAAATAAATACGAGCATATCCGTCCAACCACGGACAAGGTTAGAGAAGCACTTTTTGTGAAACTCCAGTTTTTTCTTCCTGATAAGGATGTTTTGGACCTTTTTTGTGGCACGGGCGCGATGGGAATTGAGGCTCTTAGTCGAGGCGCAAACAGCGTGATTTTTGTGGATAAAGATGCGCGAAGTGTGGCACTCACAAAACAAAATCTTAAAATTGTGGGAAGTGATGCCAAGGTTGTGAAGTGTGACGCAGTGAAATTTGTGGAAGTTTGCAAGGTTAAATTCGACCTTATTTTGCTTGACCCGCCATATAAAAGTGGACTTTATGAAAAAATCATTCCCCATATTCCAAGCATTTTAAACGAAGGCGGTGTTATCGTTTGTGAACACGACTCGAAAGACACCTTTAATTATTCGCCTTTTTCCGTTTATGATGAAAAAAGATATGGCAACATAACACTTACATATTTGGAACTTCAATAAACTTATTTTTGCCTTTTTCATATATATTCCTAGGAGTGAATATGTGTGGAATTTGTGCATACAAAACAAAAGAAAATGCCGTTAAATTTGCCGTTGAAAGTTTGAAAATTTTGGAATATCGCGGGTATGACTCGTGCGGTATTTCTTTTTTAAAGAACGGCGAAATTGAAACGATAAAATCTCTTGTGGATATCGACGATTTAAAAAAGAAAACAGAAAACTTGTCATCAAATTTAGTTATTGGGCACACGAGGTGGGCAACGCATGGAGGTGTCACGCTTAAAAACGCTCATCCTCATCTTTCTTCCTCAAACAAAATTGCGCTTGTGCATAACGGAATTATTGAAAACTATAAAACGCTGAAAGAAAATTTAAACTGTGCTTTTCAATCAGAAACCGACAGCGAAGTTTTGGTCAATTTGATTGAAAGTGAAAAAGGAAGTTTAATTGAAAAAGTGATTTCTGCTTCAAAAAAAGTGGAAGGAACTTTTGCGATTGCAGTGATTGAAAATGGCGAACTTGTGGTTGGAAAAAGAGAAAGTCCGCTTTATGTTGCTTACTTTGATGGCGGAGTTGTTGCCACAAGTGACATTTCGGCTTTTGTTGGAAATGTGAAAGAATTTTACATTTTAAACGATAACGAATTTGCCAGTTTAAATGAGAATAAAATTGAATTTTTTAATGAAAATGGCGAAAAAATCAAAAAAAATGCAGAAATTTTGCCAAAAATCACTCAAAATTTCAAGATTTTTGATAAAACTCACATGGAAAGCGAGATTAAGGAAACGAAAATTGTTTTAAAAAACACTTTAAAGGAATATTTAAATTCCAGTGTTTTTAGTGACTTGAACTTGCCCAAAAATATTAAAGAAATCAACCTTATTGCCTGTGGAACGGCATATCACAGTGCGCTTATGGGGGCAGAATTTTTTAAGGAACAGGGGATTAATTCTCATGCTTATGTTGCCAGTGAATTTCGCTATGGCAGGGAAATTTTAAATAAAAATGCCCTATATATTTTTGTTAGTCAAAGCGGAGAGACGGCGGATACCATTGCTTGCGCTAAACTTTTGAAAGAAAAGAAAATGCATCTTCTTGCGTTAACCAACACGCCGAACTGCGTTTTAAACAGAATTTGCGAAAATGTTTTGCCAACTTTTGCAGGGAAGGAGTTTGCAGTTGCCTCCACAAAGGCCTATTGTTGTCAGGTTTTTGTTTTGTTTATCTTCTCTCTTTTTCTCTCGCAAAAATTACAAGATAACATTGAGGAGCTAATTAAATTTACAAACGATTTTCAAATTCAAGATTTTGACAAAGACCTACTTAACAAAATTTCCTCCTTCCAAAAAATTTTCTTTGTTGGACGAGAAAAAGATTACATAACCGCGTTAGAGGCAAGTTTGAAACTTAAAGAAATTTCCTATATAAACTCCATTGCCATTCCTGCTGGTGAACTTAAACACGGCACATTGGCACTTGTGGATGAAAACACGCTTGTTATTGCCATTTCAACCGAAAAAAATGTGCGAGAAAAACTTCTTTCAAATTTGGAGGAGATAAGGGCGCGCGGAGGCGAGGTTGTGCTTGTTTCAAATTTTAGTTGCAAAGATTACATAAAAATTCCACTTCAAGCCATGCACGAAAACTTTATGCCAATAGTTTCCATTATATCTCTTCAATTTTTTGCGCTTAGGATGTGTGAGAAATTGGGATATAATCCAGACAAACCAAAAAATCTGGCAAAGTCTGTGACTGTGGAATAAGATTAAAATTTGCTTTATTAAGTCATTTTAATATCTATTAATGAAAATCTTTTTCAAACCCTTTTCAAAAGCCATGGTGATAATTGAAAAAGTTAAAGCATAGATTTAAACTATGAACTTTTTCATGAAAGTGTGAGCGTATAATTTTGATAAAGGAGTCAATAATGAAATTGAAAGCAAAGATATTAAAAACTGAGGGCAAAAGCAAATTTTTTAAGCCAATTTTGAAAGGCGTTTTCACTTCGCTTTGTGTTTCACTGGTGGCAATTCTCCTCTTTGCCTTTATTTTGAGGTTTACAAGTGTTTCCGACAGCATAATTTCGCCAGTGAATCAAGTCATTAAAGGTGTGGCAATTTTTCTTGGTGTGTTTTTTGGGCTTAGAAAAGTGAAAGAAAACGGCATAATAAATGGCGCATTAATTGGGTTTTTCTTTATAATTCTTGCCTTTTTGGTGTTTTCTTTGCTTGACGGGACATTCTCGTTCAATCGAACTCTTCTAAACGACATCATTTTTGGAACGATAATTGGCGCGATTTGTGGCATAATTTGCGTGAATTTGAAAAAAATTTAGTTATTTAATTGACAACCGTCCCGTTTTGGTATATACTTAAATGGTAAATTTAACCAAAATACCATTAGTAAGGGGCAGTATGGCAAAGAACAGACTCAAAAAAAATTCCATATTAAATTTTGTTGCGGTTGCAGTGCTAACTCTTGTTGGAATTCTGCTTTCAGTGTGCAGTTTCACAATTCCATACACAAACACAACCTACAACGGCTTTGCAAATTCCATTTCGCTTGGTCTTGACCTTGCGGGAGGAATTTATTTTGTTTATGATTGCTCTCCTTCTGAGGATTCCTCTGCCGACTTTAACACGGCAATCGACGCCACAGTGGCGCGTCTTGAATCGGTTATCGGAGCGGAACACTCTGAGGCAGTCATCACAAGGCAGGGCAGTAATGAAATCAGAATTGAAGTTCCAAGTGTCACCGATTCTGACGAAATTTTCAGGCTTATTGGAGAGCCAACTCCACTTTATATGACACTTGACGAATATGGTGAGGAAAGAATTAACGGACAAGACATCGAAAATGTTTATGTTTCTTTCCAAAACAATCAATATGGTGTTGTTATTGACTTCACAGATGAAGGTAGCCAAAAGTTTGAAGAATTAACGAGCGACGCTTCTAATAATGGGAGCACAACTGGCAATATCTATATTTATTTAGGCGAAATTTCGGATAATGCTGTTTGGAGTACATCTGTTCAGTGCTCAGAGGCAATAACTGGTGGAACAACCTTTATTTCTGGTGGCTCTGACAGTTCAACCTCTTGGTCGCTTGACGAGGCTGAGGAGTATGCTTTAAGAATTATGTCTGGCACTTTCAATGTGGAAATGTCGCTTAAAGAAAGTTCAGTGGTTTCTGCAACGCTAGGCTCACAAGCGCTTATGTTGTGTTTGATTGGCGGAGCAGTTGGCATTGTTTTAATCATGCTTATATTATGGCTTAGATATGGCGATTTTGGCTTGCTTGCATCCTTTGCACTTGTCATCTACATTGTTTTAATGCTCTTCTTCTTGCAAGCAATAAGTTTTGTTCAACTCACTCTTCCAGGGCTTGCGGGAATCATGCTGAGTATTGGTATGGCCGTTGACGGCACTGTTATCATCTTTGAAAAGGTGCGTGAGGACTACCGCTCTGGCAAGAAAATTCCACTTGCTTGCAGAAATGGCTTCAAGCGTGCATTCTGGCCAATTTTCGACTCTAACATCACAACAATAATTTCGGCAGTTGTGCTTCTCATTTTGGGAACAAGTTCCATTCAAGGCTTTGCCACAACTCTTCTTATCGGCATCATTTTGTCGATGTTTATGAACTTAGTTATTTTAAGATTTTTCGTTAAGTGGTATCTTCCTTTCAACAGCGTGAAAGCAAAACCTCTTCACTTGCCAAAACAAATTAAGCCAGTGAAAGAGCAAGTTGGCTCTGCAAATGAAATTGAAGTTATCGTTGAGGGAGGTGCTGGCAATGAATAAGAAAATTAAACACTTCTCTATTGACGACAAAATTGCAAACAGCAAGTTCAGTTTCACAAAGAATTTAAAATATTTCTTAATTGCTCCAATCATCATCACTATTATTGGAATTGTGCTTCTTTGTACTTTGGGCTTTAACCTTGGTTTCGACTTCACTGGCGGAACAAACATGACGGTTTACACCAATGGCGAAAGGTTGGAAAATGGTGCTTTTTCTGAGCAAAGTTATGATGTTGACAATGATGAAGATTATAACACCGTGCTTGGTAAAATTGACAGCGTGCTAAGCGAATTTGGCTTGGAGGCTAGTTCCTATCAAAAAACCACCATCGATATTAATGCAGACAGAGGGCTTGGCTTTGTTATCTCAGACGGTGGCGCGGTTATTGTTAAATTCCAAAACGGCGACGGCGATGTTGAAGAGATAAACAACAAAATCAGGCTTGCTCTTATGGAAGAGTTTGGATATATTTCACTTCCTGAAAACACTGACATCATGAATTTAGACGATAGCGCAGTCCAAAGTTTCATCGACGGAACAAACCATTCGGCACTAATTGCAAATGGTGGTGTCACAACTGCAAGTGCAAGCAGTGAACTTATGATGAGGTCTTTCTTAGCACTTCTTGTTGCCATTGTTTTAATCTTAATTTATGTGGCAATAAGGTTTGAATTAACAAGCGGACTTGCAGCCATTTTGGCGCTTTTCCACGACATCATCATCACAAGTTCCATTATGCTTATCTGCCGAGTGCAAATTAATTCCGCATTCATTGCGGCACTTATCACAATTTTGGGCTACTCAATTAATAACACCATTATCATTTTCGATAGAATCAGAGAAAATGTTAAGATGAGTAAGAATCTTGGTAAAATCAACACATTTGAGGTGGCAGATAGGTCTGTTAGACAGACGCTCACTCGTTCCATTTTAACCACTTTAACCACTTTCATTATGATTTTCTTCGTCACAGTGATTGGTGTTAGCGACATTCAAGAATTTGCTTTCCCAATCATGATTGGTATTCTTTCAGGGTTCTATTCTTCTGTGTTCTTAACGCCTGGGCTTTGGGCGATTGCATACCGTCCTTCCAAGAAGAAGATTGCAAGAATGGAAGCAAAAAGAAAACGCCAAGAAGAAAAAGCGAAGAAAGGTCAACAATACGAAGTTTAAAAATATGCTGGTTTCAGCATATTTTTTTAATTTTAAAGTTCCTCTTGCTCGGTTTTGCGGTTGATAAAGGAGGAAGTGTCGCTGGCGATAAAGATTTTGTTTTTGCCATACCTATTTTTTATTTCTTCCACACTTTCAGTTAACTTTATTTTGTCGTCGTCAAACATGGAAAGTTGGTGTTGTTTTTCGGTGGAGGATAGGTTGGAAACACGCACTCTGAGTGCGCGAATTTTTTTATCATAGTTCCAATAAGAGTCAAGAAGTTGCATGGCGTTTTCATAGATTTTTTCATAACTTTTCATTGGCGAAAAGGTTTTTGCGTGGCGAAATTTTTTAAGTTCCTTCGTTTTCACTGTGACAGAAATGGTTTTCCCTTCATATCCACCTTTTGCCATACGCATGGCAATTTTTTCACAAAGAAAAGCAATCACTTTGCAAACATCGTTTCTTTTTTCAATGTCCATAATGGTGGTGGTTCCATTGCCGATGCTTTTGGGTGGAGTTAACGCAAAATAGTTAGCAACATTTTCCACTAATTCTCCTCGAAGTTTAAGCCTAAGTTCCACGCCAGTTTTGCCCATGATACTTTTCACAATATCCTCATCTAAATTCGAGAAATCTCCAATCGTCAAGATGTTCATGTTTTGAAATCGCCTTTCAAGTTTTCCGCCGATGCCAACAATGGTGTTTAGAGGTAGTTTATAGGTCATTTCTTTAAACTTTTCGTAAGGAATAACAGTTGTGGCGTCTGGCTTTTTCATATCTGAGCCAAGTTTAGCAAAAATCTTAGAAAAGGAAACTCCAACTGAAACGGTTATTTGAAATTCCTCTTTAACTCTTTCGCGAATTTCATCGGCAATTTCCTTTCCACTTTTTTTGAGATAGGTAAGCGAGTTGGTCACATCCAGCCAACATTCGTCAAGCCCAAGTGGTTCGACAAAATCGGTGTAGTCAAGATAGATTTCATGAAGTTTTTTGGAAATTTTTTCATAAACATCATAGTGCGGAGGAAGGCAAACAAGGTCTTGGCATTTCAGTTTTGCTTCCCAAATCGCTTCTCCAGTTTTAACACCAAATTTCTTTGCGATTTCATTTTTTGCTAAAATAATTCCATTTCTTTTTTCAGGATTTCCAGTCACTGCCACTGGCTTATCTTTAAGTTCTGGGCGCGTTGCACACTCCACGGAGGCAAAAAAGTTGTTGACATCGGAATGTAAGATTGTTTTCATTTGCTTTTTCTCCTCCATTTTGGTATATTATTAATTGTCATGATTTTGTTATGCCGTTTTGGAGGTGGAAATATGCGAATTTTAATAAAAAATGCCAACATTTTAAGTTTTTCTAAGGAGAAATTTGAAAAAAAAGATGTTTTGGTTGACGGAAATGAAATTGTGAAGATTTCAAATAACATTGACACATCTTGTGGAAGAATAATTGACGCAACGGGAAATATTCTTATGCCAGCGTTTGCAAACTTATACTTTAACGCTGAGAGGGCGATTAAAAATAGTTATGGAAAGGTAAATGCTGACGAATTTTTTAAAAACAGCGCTTTGGCTGGCGTGTGCTTTGGAAAAGAATTAGACTCGTCATATCTTGAAAACATCGCAAGTTTTAGCGAGAAACAATTAGACGAAATCTGCTTAAACCTGAAAAGCCCAGTCTATGTGAAAATTGGGCAGGACTTAGAGGAAATGGGCGAGATAAACGCTCTTTCCAAAAAAATGCCAAGTGAATATTTGGAAGATTTTGGAATTTTGGATAAGAAAACTTTTATCATTGGCGGTAATTGTTTTGAAAAGGACGAAATTGAACTTTTCTCAAATTATAATATTTCTTTTATCCTCTTGCCAAACGACGACGCCCGAAGCGGAAGAAGATTTGCAAACATCAACACTTTGAAAAAATATGAAATCCCGTTTGGACTTGGAAGTGGCGAGTTTGCCGAGATAAACTTCTTTGAAATGATGCGTCAAATTCTGTCGTATAACTCTTTTGTTATGGAAAATTCCTCGCTTATGACGGCAAAGGAAATTTTGGAAATTGCCACGATTAAAGGTGCAGAGACGTTAGGCGAAAACGGTGAAGTGAAAGAGAAAAACAAGGCGAATTTTCTTATTGTTAAACGCGATGAAAGATATATTAACCCATTTAACGAAATTGTTTTTGGTAAAAATAATAACGACATCTTGTTCACAATAAAAAATGGAAAAATTCTTCAAGAAAATGGCGTTTTTGTTATGGAAAATTGAAGAGAATATGTTAAAATATCATAAAGAAGCGGTTGTAATTTTTAGCGCTTTCGCTTCTAAAAATAAAACATTAAACCAGCGACATTAAGGAGAAAAAACAATGGAAATTAAAGAACAACTTGCAAGTGAATTTGGTCTTAGGCAAGACTATGCAGAAAACATCATCAACTTGATTGACGAAGGGAATACCATTCCTTTCATTGCAAGATATCGTAAGGAAATGCACGGCTCTTGCGACGACCAAGTTTTAAGAGATTTTGCTGACAGACTGAAATATCTAAGAAATTTAAATGAAGAAAAAGAAAAGGTTCAAAAAGTGATAACTGAGCAAGGAAAATGGACAGACGAACTTGCTAAAGCTCTCAGCGAGGCTATGACCTTGACCGAAGTTGAAGATATTTATAGACCATATAAGCCAAAGAGAAAAACTCGTGCATCAGTTGCGATTGCCAAAGGCTTAGAGGGACTTGCAGATATTTTGCAAGCGCAAAGCAAAAGTTATGTTCTTCTTGACGAGGCACAAAAGTATGTTAAGGAAGATGTTCCAACAGTGGAAGAGGCTGTTCAAGGCGCAAAAGACATTGTGGCTGAAAGAATTTCTGATAATGCAGAACTAAGAAAGGAACTTAGAGAAATTTTGGCGGAAAAAGGAATAATCAACTGCACTCTTCTTGAAAATGAAAATAACTTGACCTATGAAACCTATGCAGGTTTTAAGCAAGAGGTTAAGAATTTGCCAAGTCACAGAATTTTGGCAATCAATCGTGGCGAGAAAGAAAAATGCTTGAAGGTGGAGATAACGGTTGATGAAAAGTTGATGTTCTCGGTTATCAACAAACACTTTAAGAAAAATAACCCTGACACTGACGCTGTTATGGAAGAGGTTATTCGTGACTCTTACGACCGCTTACTCTTTCCAGCGCTTGAACGCGAATGCAGAAGCAATTTAACTGACCGTGCAGACGAGCAGGCCATCAAGATGTTTGAAGTGAATTTAAAACCACTATTGCTTGAAGCGCCACTTAAAAACAACATCATTTTAGGGCTTGACCCAGCGTATAGAACAGGGTGCAAAATTGCAGTTATAGATAAAAACGGCGCTGTGCTTGCCACAACTGTTATCTATCCAACTCCTCCTCAATCGAAAACGGAAGAGAGCATTGAAAAACTTAAAGCACTCATTGAAAAATATAATGTTGACATCATTTCCATTGGAAACGGCACGGCTTCAAAAGAGGCAGAGATTTTCGTTGCAGAACTTATCAAACACGTCAATCGTCCTGTTAGTTATGCTGTGGTTTCTGAGGCAGGAGCGTCGGTTTATTCTGCCTCCAAACTTGGTGCTGAGGAATTTCCTGACTATGATGTTTCCTTGCGTTCAGCAGTTTCCATTGCAAGACGCTTACAAGACCCTTTGGCAGAACTCATTAAAATTGATGTTAAGTCTATAGGTGTTGGGCAATATCAACATGATATGCCACAAAACAGGCTAACCGAAGTTTTGACAGGGGTGGTTGAGGACTGCGTTAACAGCGTGGGAGTGGATCTTAACACGGCTTCTCCTTCACTTTTATCCTATGTTTCAGGGCTCAACATGTCGATTGCCAAAAACATTGTGGCATACCGAACAAAAATCAAAGGCTTTAAAAACAGAGAGGAACTTTTAGCCGTGCCAAAACTTGGGCCAAAAGCCTATGAGCAATGCGCTGGTTTCTTGCGTGTTGTGGGTGGCGAAAACATTTTGGATAACACTGCTGTGCATCCAGAAAGTTATGACGCAACAAGAAAACTTTTGAAACTTTTCAACTTAACAGAGGATGATGTTAAAAATCATAACCTTGTTTTGTTGCCAAAACTTATTGAAGAAAAAGGCGAAGCAAAAGTGGCAAAAGAATGTGGTGTGGGCGTTCCAACTCTTGAAGACATCACAACAGAACTTCAAAAACCTGGCAGAGATATTCGTGAAAGTATGCCAAAACCAGTTTTGAGAAGCGATGTCATCCACATGGAAGACCTTAAAGAAGGCATGATTTTTGACGGCGTTGTTAGAAATGTTGTGGACTTTGGCGCATTCGTGGATATCGGTGTGCATCAAGACGGGCTTGTGCATATCTCACAACTATCTGACGGATATGTTAAACATCCTTCTGAAGTTGTGAAGGTGGGAGATAAAGTTAAGGTTAAAGTGCTTGCTGTTGATCTAAACAAAAAGAGAATTTCTCTCACAATGAAAGGCGTTGAGGAAGAATAATGGAAAGGTGTTCTAAATGCGGAACAACCGCCGAAGAGATTTTACAAACTGGCTTTGTTGGTTGCGAAAAATGCTATGACCTTCCAACAATAAAAAAGGCAGTTCAAAATTTATATGGCGGAAAAAGGCATAAAAATTAAATAATTTATGTGATTTAAAGGTGAATATGAGCGATTTTGAAAGAGTGGCAATATCATCAAGAGTTAGGCTGGCGCGTAATGTGGCTGGCTTTAACTTTTTTACGAAATTAACCAACGAAAATGACGCTATGTTCATTTTGAAAACTATGGAGAACATTTTAAGCAAGTTTGGCTCTTTCGATTTTATTCGCCTTAAAAAGCTTTCACTCAATGAGTGTAATGCTCTTCTTGAAAGGCATATTATAAGCAAAGAACTTATCGAAAATAAGGATATTTCTGCAGTTGCCATAAGTGCGGACGAACATTTGATTGTTATGATGAATGAAGAGGACCATTTAAGATTGCAGTGCTTATACGACGGTTTCAATTTAAATAGACCTTATCGCGAAATCAAGGCGCTTGATGATTTAATTTTATCTGAAATCGACATCGCATACCGCGATGACTTAGGCTTTATCACGGCAAGTCCATCCAATTTGGGAACTGGAATGAGAGCGTCAGTTATGCTTTTTTTGCCAGCACTTGAGCATCGCGGGGAAATTGAAATCATGAAGAAGGAAGTTCTTCAAAATGGTTGCACAATTCGCGGACTTTATGGCGAAGGAAGTAAAAATTACGGCGGATTTTATCAAATTTCCAATCAAAATTCGCTGGGAAATAGTGAAGAAGAAATCATCGATTGTGTTTCCGAGCAAATTTTTAATATCTGCGAAATGGAAATGTCGGCGCGTGAAGATATTTTATCCAGCGACCACTTAAAAATTAAGGATGAAATTTTTCGCGCATATGGAACACTTAAAGAGTGCGCGCTTTTAGAAGAAACTGAGATGATTAAACTTTTATCGCTTGTCAAATTTGGCGGGGCACTTGGCTTTTTAAAAATAAAAGAAAAGGAATTTGAAAAACTTTTCACAGAGGGAGCGTCGGCAAATTTAAGGGAACTTGCAAATTTTTTTGAAATAAAAAAGGAAGAAGTGGTGCGTGCGGAGTATATAAATAAGAAGATAAGCGAATTAGTAAGCAAAGGAGGTTAAAATGAGCTATAATAACAACATTCAATTTTCAGATAACATCGAAAAAGTGATTAAAAATGCCAGCAAAATTGCTCTTCGCTTTGGCAGTCAACTTGTTGGCACCGAGCATATCCTCTATGGCATTGTAAGTATTCAAGACTGCCTTGCCAGCAAACTTTTAAGAGATTATGGCGTGACAGAAAATGAACTTTTCGACTTGTTTGAACAATCTTTTTCAGGAATTTCCATTTTTGGAAATGTGGAACTAACTCCAAGAACCAAGGAACTTTTTAAGCAAGCGCAACAAATTGCTATGCAATTCAATCACTCGTTTATCGGCACAGAGCATCTTCTTCTTGCCATGATTTCCAATAAATCTTGCTATGCCACCAAGGTGCTTATTGGTGCGTTCAATGTTGATGTTGATAAACTTAAAGACCAAATTATGAACAATATGCAAATCAATGTTCCGTCGAACAATAATGTTGAAGAAAGCAGACAAATTGGAAGCGAACTTCCAGACAAACTTCTTGAAATGGGAAGTGACATCACCTTAAAAGCAAAGCAACATAAACTTGACCCAGTGATTGGAAGAGAGGAAGAGATTCAAAGAATAATTGAAATTCTTTGCCGTAAAACGAAAAATAACCCTGTTCTTATTGGCGAAGCGGGCGTGGGTAAAACGGCGGTGGTTGAAGGTTTGGCACAGGCTATTGTCAGCGGAGATGTTCCAGAGGAACTTAAAGATAAAATCATCTATGCGCTTGAAATTGGCGGGCTTATGGCTGGCACAAAATATCGTGGACAAATGGAAGAAAGGCTAAAAGACGCCATTGAAACGATAATAAAAAGTGGAAACATCATTGTTTTTATCGACGAAATTCACACTTTGGCGCAAGCGGGCAGTGAAAAAGGCGAAACCAGCCCTGCTGATATGCTTAAACCATATCTTGCACGCGGAGAACTTCAAACGATTGGCGCAACAACCACAGATGAATACCGAAAATTTATTGAAAAAGACAAGGCTTTGGAGCGAAGATTTCAACCTGTCATGGTTAATCCGCCAAGCGTGGAGCAAACCATTGAAATTTTGAAAGGCTTGAAAGACACCTACGAGGCGTTCCATAAAATTATCATCACGAACGAGGCAATTGAGGCTGCTGCCACACTTTCTGACCGCTATATTATGGACAGAAGTTTGCCTGATAAAGCGATTGACCTTATTGATGAGGCTTGTTCAAGAGCGAAAGTCAATTTCACTTTGAAACCTCAAAAAGTTCGCGATTTGGAGGAGAAAATCCGAGGCTTATCTGCAAATCGTGACGAGGCATCACTTCAAAGGAACTATGAAAAAGCGGCAAAACTTCAATCGGAAATCGTTAAACTGGAAGATGAACTTAAAAAATTTGATGCCACAGTTAAAAGAAAAAGTTCCAGCGGACAAATTGGCGCAAACGAAATTGCCGAAGTTGTTTCTAAATGGACAGGCATTCCTGTGACAAAAATCACGGAAGGCGAAAAAGAAAAACTGGTTCATTTGGAAGAGATTTTGCATAAACGCGTGGTTGGGCAGGATGAGGCTGTGGATGCAGTTGCAAAAGCAATCAGGCGTGCAAGAGTTGGCTTGCAAGACAGCAAGCGTCCAATTGGCTCATTCTTATTCATGGGTCCAACGGGTGTTGGTAAAACAGAACTATCTAAGGCGATTGCGGAGGCGATGTTCGATAACGAGAACAACATCATAAGAATTGACATGAGCGAGTATATGGAGGCGCACACCGTTTCCAAACTTATCGGTTCGCCACCAGGGTATGTTGGATTTGATGAGGGTGGGCAACTGACCGAACAAGTCAGAAGAAAACCATATTCAGTTGTTTTGTTCGACGAAATCGAAAAGGCGCATCCTGAGGTTTTAAATGCCTTACTTCAAATTCTTGACGATGGTAGATTAACCGACAGCAAAGGAAGAACTGTTAGTTTCAAAAACACCATCATCATCATGACAAGCAACATCGGTGCAAATGAAATTAAACAACACAAGAAACTAGGTTTTGGTGGAGAAGTTCAAGAGAAAATTTCCGAAAAAGAAATCTATATGGAAGCACTCAAAAAACGCTTTAAACCAGAACTTATCAACAGAATTGATGTGATTTGCATCTTTGAAACCTTATCGAAACAAGACCTTATTAAAATTGCACACATTCTTCTTAATAACATCAATAAGCGTCTGGAAGCGCGTGGTTTAACATTAGAAATTCCAGACGATGTTGTGGAATATATTGTTGGCAAGGGTTCTAACATGGAATATGGCGCAAGACCTTTGAGAAGATATATTGAACAACAAATTGAAGATAGAATTGCCGAAAAACTCTTACTTGGCGAACTTGATGAAAAAGGCAAAATCAAAGTCTTTTTGAATGGCGACCAAATTGATTTTAAAATGGATAAATAAGCGCGTGTTTTAAAACAAAAGAGAACATATTGATGTAAATTTAAATATGTTCTTTTTTTGTGTGGAAATTTAAGAAAAGAAAATTAAGAAAAATATGCAATTTGTTTGGAAGAAATTTTTGATTTTGCTATAATTAAGGTGTAAGGAGAAGAAACTATGAAAATTAAATTTGTAGAGAGAAACTATAAGATTGCTGACCACTTTAAAGAGGTTATGAAAGCAAAACTTGAAAAACTTAAAAGGTATTTTGGCGACGATGCAACAGTGACCGTTGGTTGCGTTAAGCAAAACAAACAAGAAAAATTGGAAATTACAGTTTCAAACAAAGGTCTTTTGTTTCGCTCAGAGGTTATGAGCGACAATATGTATGATAACATTGACCTTGCTCTTCCAAAACTTGAAAAGCAAATTGTTAGAAATCGTGAAAAGAAAATTGACGCGAAAAAGAAGAAAAACGAGTTTGAATTTATCTATGAAATGCCTGAGGTTAAATTGCCTGAAGTTTTCAAAAAGAAATCCTTTAATCTTGACCCTATGAGTGAAGATGAAGCAAAGGATGCCATCGAACGCCTTGGTCACACTTTCTACATTTTTCTCAATGCTGAAAGCGGAAAGGTAAATGTTTTGTATCGCAGAAATGACGGCAAGTTTGGTTTAATTGAAGTGAATTATTAATTACAAAAATCAAAAGAGGCGGTAAGTTTTTGCTTGCCGTTTTTTATTTAAAAATATTCTGGCAAAGGAAAAACTAGCAAAAATCGCATTTTTTTAAGAAATTTTATTGATTTTTAAGTGTTTTTTCTTAGTTTTTCAATTTTAAAAATGTTTTATTTAAATTTTAGGTATGATTATTAAATAAAAAGAGCAAACTAATTTTATGAAGAAATTAGGTTTAATATTACTTGCAATTTTGTTTGTATGTGTGGGATGCGAAACGCAGGGACTTAGATGCGCGCATTTAACTAATGCCACGCAAGGACTTAGCACCAACTATGCCATAAGAATGGTGCTGGATGAAGATGAAAGAGTGAAAGAAAAGGAAGTTGACCTTCAAATTAAGAGTAGCAATGAAAACCAAAAAATTCTCTTTGGCGAAGAAGGAATGGATAAAGTGGAACTTAATTTTGTTAAGGCTGACGAGTGGTATAATCTGTCCTATTTAATGGCGCAGGCAAATGGCGTGGAGAATGAGGAGTATGAAACTTATCAAGACAAAGGCAACAAAACCTATCTTTTCACATCTTTAACCGACACCAAATTAACATTCCGAGTTGTTGTTGGCGAAGCGGTTTTAAGTGACTCCGGAAACGGTCAAGTGTTAACTTCCAGCGAACCAGTTTCAGATGAACTGGAAATTGAAGTTAAGAAAAACGAAGAATAATGAAAGTAATTGCATAAAAACACTTTCATTTTTTTTAAAATTGTTGTATGATATATATAAATTGGAGAAAGGTATGTTATCTATCAGAAATTTATATTTAAAATACACCAAGGAATATTTTGCGCTTAACGACATCAATTTGGATGTTGCAGAAGGGGAAAGCGTGGCGCTTGTTGGCGAACAGGGCAGTGGTAAAACAAGTTTACTTAGAGTTATTTGTAAACTTGAAAACTTTGATAGTGGAGAAATTTACATCAACAAAATTCCAATCAAAAAAGTGGACTTTCGCATTGACATCAGTTTGGGCTATGTTCCATACTGCCCAGTGTTTTTGGAAAATAAAACAGTGTATGAAAATTTTCAATACATTCTAAGCAAAAAGGGCGTGAAACCTGCCGATGCTGAAAAGATGATAAATAATGCTATTATTGAATTTTCCATAGAGAAACTTCGCGACACAAAAGTGAAAAATATTCGTGTGGAAGATAAATATATTCTATCTCTCATTAGGCTTTCGTTCAGACCTATTGACTTACTTTTAATTGACAATATTTTCGACGAGATTTCCGATGTTTACACCGAGGCGATTTTAAGTTTAATTAAAAAATTAAAAACACCAAAAACAACTTTGATTTTGGCTTGTTCGCGTCCTGAACTTGCAGATAAAATTTGCAAGCGTAAAGTGATTTTTGAACATGGTTCCATAGTTGATGATTAAAAATTGCAAATTTTAACCGAAAAATCGCAAAAAATTTGAAAAAATGTGTATTTTTCTGTTATTTAAGGTTTAATTTTAACTGAATTTATAAATTATAATTCTTCGATAAACTTTTGCGGAGAATTATTTTTTTTGTTTTTGCTTTGCTTAGAGACTTCCTTTTTTTGAGTTCCTAGAAGTGACGACATAACATCAGCGCCATTCTTTTTGCCAAGTAGAAGAGGAAGTAAGTCGCTTAAATTCTTATCTGAAAACTGCGGAAAAAGATTGGAAAGAAAATTTCTTTGAGGAGTGTTTTTATTTTCGTTTTGTAAATTGTTTTGATTAGATTGATTATTGGAAGAGTTTTGCGTGACCACTCTTCCGTCTTTCATGAAAATTTCTTCGGGATAATAAACATTGTTCACATTGTTTTCGTTCATACATAATATATATGCAAATAAGCATTAAAATTTTAAACTTTTAAGTCAAATTTATTTTTCTTAAACATATATTGATTATAGGAGAAGTTATGAAATTAAGCGAATTTGCAGAGAAATCACAAAACCCAACAGGTTTAGAAAAAGATTTAACAAACACTTACGACGAAATGAAAAATCTTTCACATGACGAACTTCTAAATAGGCTTCAAGAGGACATTAAAAAGCAAAAGGCTAATGGTAGCTTTAATTATGAAGGTATGATTAATTCCTTAAATCAAATTAGGGCATATCTACCTAATGGCGTTTACGAAAACATGATAAGGATTATTGATGAGATAAATGGAAAAGATTGACAAAAGATTAACAAACCTAATTACCTCGTTTGCCGATGTTAAAAAAATTGATTGCTTTGTTTATTATCGAAATAAAGCGGAGATTTTGAGGATTTTTAAAAACATACATATTGAAAATGACTATTTCTTTATTCGCGCTCTTCACTGCAAGATGACAAAAGAGGAAATTTTGACTTATTCAAAATTCAATGCTGTTGAATATATTTCCTCTCTTTCCAAAGCAACTTGCCAGATGAAAATTTCTAAGGAAATTTTAAAGGCTGAGGAAGTGGCTTTAATGGGGAAGGGGGTGAATGTTGCAGTTATTGACACTGGCATTTTCCCTCATGCCGATTTTTTGCTTGGAGAAAACAGAATTAAGTTTTTTAAAGATTTTGTTGCCGAAAAAAAAGAACCATATGACGATAACGGCCATGGCACTTTTGTTTGCGGTGTGTGCGCGGGTGGAGGGTGTCTTTCTAAATTCAAGTTTTGCGGAATTGCTCCAAAGGCGAAACTTTTTGTGCTTAAAGCATTAGATGAAAATGGAGAGGCGACGGCTAATAAGATTTTGGATGCTATGGAGTGGGTGTATGACCACCATATTGCCGAAAATATTAGGGTTGTTTGTATGAGTTTTGGCAGTGAGCCAATAGGTTTTAACGACCCAATTATGCTTGGCGCGAATGCTCTTTGGAAAGACGGTGTTGTGGTGGTTGCGGCGGCTGGGAATAGCGGTCCAAAGGAAAGCACAATAAAATCTCCTGGAATTAGCCCTGAAATTATCACTGTTGGCGGATTTGACGATAACCGCTTTGACGATAATTCGTTTAATAAAGATTTTTTTGAAATGGCAAACTTTTCTTCTCGCGGACCAGCGCTTAGGCATTTCAAGCCAGATTTGGTTGCGCCGAGTGTGGACATAACTTCGTGTGGAATAAGGAATTTTTACACCAAACTTAGTGGAACAAGTGTGGCAACACCTATGATTGCGGGCGTTGTGTGCTTGATGTTGGAGCGTTTTCCAAATCTTTCACCTAATCAAATTAAAACAAGGCTTTTGCAAGGATGTTCCAGCATTGGTTTTGATGCAAACAGTGAGGGGTATGGTGTGCCAAACCTTCTGAAAATTTTAAGGTGACTCGGGCGCTTCGGAAGCAAAAATTTTGACTTCGTAAAATTTTTTCGCACTTCGTGCCTGTTCGCTTGCGCTCACGCTTCCTCGCTCAGCAAAACCACGAAAAAAATTAAACTGTTTTATTTACAGTTTAATTACAATTAGGTTATTTTTTCTTATAAAATTTCTGAGGTCATTTTTAAAGCGTTAAAGATGTCGGTTTTAAAGTCGGATATGTCTATATCCACACAGATTTTTGCGTTTGGTTTTTTGTCATACGAGGTGTCGAGATAGCCATATTCTTCATTGCCATTTTTATAGTATTTCATTTCAATATATCCGTTTTCCCATTTCATGTTTTGTGGATTTGTGAGGTAATACATGGTGCAAACATCATGAACGGCAGCGCCGAGATGCCCGACATGAAAATCTTTATACTTTGTGAACATCTTTGCAAAAATTTTGCCGATTTTATTTGTCTTTTTGAAAATTTTAATATCGTTCTTATCAAGATAGGCAAAATGCCCAAGTTCCATTGGCACCATAACAAGAGGTATTTTGCTTTTAAGCACAATCTCCACACTTTCTGGGTCAAAGGCAATGTTAAATTCGCGGTATGGTTTGCCATAGATTTTCTCTTTCGTTCCGCCCATGAAAATTATTTCTTTAACATATTTTTTGCTGTCAGGATATTTTTCCAACATTTCGGCAATCGGCGTCATAGGTCCAATGGCAACAATAGGCAGTTTTTTCTTACTTTCTTTCAGCATTTCAAACATCGCATCGCAAGCAGGAGTTTCAATTATTTTACTCTTAATTTTTTTAGGGTTAACCTTATATCCGCCAAGCCCGCCTTTGCCTTGCGCATTGAGGGCGTAGGTTGGTGGGCGCTTTAAAGGGTGGTCAGGTCCAACAGCAACTGGGATGTTTTGCTTGAATAAATCCATTAAAAAAAGGCAGTTGTTTGTGGCGTTTATAATTGGTCCATTTCCACCAGCGATGCAAAAAAGTTTTATGTTTATCTCTTTGCAAAATAGGGCATACATGATAGCTGTGGCGTCGTCAACACCAGGATCGGTCACAACAATACAATCAATTTTTTGTTCCATAATCAAAACACCTTTTAACAATTTCAATTTATTATATCATATTTAATTTCCCCAAGCAAATGATAAGGGGAATTTTTTTATTTTTTTTAAGTTTTCTAAATATTGTGTGGTATGCAGGAAAATTTTTTGCATAATACACCATATTTAGTTTTATTTTTATTGATAAAAGTCAAATTCCACATTCTCCAAAATAACTCACGATTTGACAAAGTAAGATAAATCTTCACATTTTTCGTATGCTAGAATTTTGGCAAGGAGGTGTTATGCAAATAAAAAGTCGTGTGCATAATAACACGCTATATGTGCTTTTATGCGGAGAACTTGACGAACATTCCGCTTCATACACAAAACTCACTCTCGACAAGTTGTTTTTGGGAACGAATTTTCAAAAAATTGTGATTGATTTGTCGGAATTATCGTTTATGGACTCCACAGGTATTGGCGTTTTGATTGGACGCTATAAGAAGATGAAGGACAAAAATATTCCTATCTATATCTGCAATCCTTCCAGCCACGCAGAAAAGATTTTTAAAATGACAGGGCTTTACGAAATTATGCCCAAAATTGTTTAAGGAGTTTTATTTATGAAATATTCAAATTTTATGGAAGTGACCTTCAAGGCTTTGTCGGTTAATGAGGGGTTTGCGCGTGTTTGCGTCGCTTCTTTTTGTGTGCAACTCAATCCTTCGGTGGATGAAATAACCGACATCAAAACTGCTGTCAGCGAGGCGGTGACTAACTGCGTTGTGCATGCCTATCCTAATGCAATAAAAGGAGATATTACGCTTAGATGTGAACTTGAAGGCGATCTTGTTTCTATCACCATATCCGATAGAGGCGTGGGGATTAAAGATGTGGAAAAGGCACGCGAACCTTTCTATACCTCAAAGCCGTCGGAGGAACGCTCTGGCATGGGCTTCACGGTTATGGAAAGTTTTATGGACAGCGTGGATGTTTCCAGCAACTCATTTGGCACAACCGTGAAAATGACTAAAAGAATCGCAACTTGCGAAGTAGCTAAGGAATGTTAAGTCAGGAAGAAACTATCTCTCTCATCAAAAAAGCGCAAAATGGCGACCAAGACGCCAAGGAAACCTTAGTTAACGAAAACTCTCCGCTTATTAAAAGCGTTGTGAAGTGGTTTAAGGATAAGGGTATTGAAAATGAAGACCTCTACCAACTTGGATGCCTTGGCTTTTTAAAGGCAATTAATAATTTTGATTGCTCCTTTAATGTGAAATTTTCCACCTATGTTGTGCCAATGGTGGTGGGCGAAATTAAGCGCTTTATGCGTGATGACGGGGCTGTGAAAGTGTCGAGGGCGATTAAATCGCAAAACATCAAAATCAACAAATTTGTTGATGACTTTTTTGCTGTTAACAATAGGCGACCAACAATTCAGGAGATTGCTAAGACTTTTCATATTCAAGAACAGGAAGTTGTGATGGTGATGGACTCTGCCAAAATGCCAGTCTCCCTTTTTGCACCCTTTGACGACGGTGAGGAAGAGGGCTTGACTGTGATAGACAGGTTCGACAGTGAAAGCGGTGGGAGTGACTTTGTTGATAATCTGGCGCTTAAAGAAGTTATTGAAAAACTGGATGACAGAGATAAGAAAATCATCCTTTTAAGGTATTTTCAAGATAAAACTCAAAGTGAAATTGCCAAAGTTTTGGGCGTTTCACAAGTGCAGGTGTCGCGTCTTGAAAACAAAATTTTGGATACTTTGAAGAAAAAGTTGTCAAATTAAAATTTTTTTTGAAAAATGCTTGAATTTGCTGGTCTATGTGTGATATAATTAATACGACTTCGGATGTTCCGCTGTGGCTTGAGGCTTTACGAACATCATGTCGAAAATCTGAAAAAAGGAGATAAGTCATGGCAAATTTAATCGACCAAATTGAAAAAGAAAACATGAAAGAGTCTGTTCCTGTCTTCTCTGTTGGCGACACTGTTAGGGTTAATGTCAGAATTAAAGAAGGCGACAAGGAAAGAATTCAGGCTTTTGAAGGTGTGGTTATTGCAAGAAAAAATGGTGGCGTTAGAGAAACTTTCACTGTTAGAAAAATCTCTTATGGCGTTGGTGTGGAAAAAACCTATCCAATTCACTCACCAAAAATTGCAAGCATTGAAGTTATCAGAAAAGGTAAGCCAAAAAGAGCAAAACTTTACTATGTTCGTGACCTCACTGGAAAGGCTGCCAAAGTTAAATCAGCAGATAATAACTAAGGTTTAAGAGTGCTTTAAGCACTCTTTTTTATTGTCATAATATTGGTGAGTGGGCGAAAGTGGCTTTTTGCTACACTATGTTTGAAAACTTTGCTTTTTTAATTTTTAATAAGATGCTTTTGAAATAAAATATTTGCAAGGCAAAAAGCCAGCGTGCTTACGCGCGCCCATGCTTTGCATGGACTTTCGCCCGCGTTTTCCCGCACAAGCAAAATTCAAAACACAACTTTTTTCACGCTTTAAAAAAATCAAATCAAGAGGATTAAAAGAATTCTCGTTTTTTATTTTTGTGCCAAGTTTAGTTTAAAGGCTTGCATAATACACAAGATTTTGTGGTGGTATGCAAGTTTATATTATCGGAAGCCGAGCCAAGCGCGACGAAGTCGCATTTGAGCGAGGCTGATGGTCATACACACTATGTGATGAACACAATTTATTGTGTGTTTTGCGTTTAGCAAAATTTAAACTTAACTTGTTTAAGTTTTAGCATCACATAGTTTATTTTAATTCGTTATCTTTTATAATTTCAAAAATTAAGGTTTTTGCATCGTTTTTTGCGTAATTTTTCATGTTTTTTTTGATATTTTCGCTGTTTTTTAAAAGATAATCTAAATTTTTAAACACTAAGTCCTTGGAAACTTCTTCCTCTTCTAACATCTTGGCAAGGTCTAGGTTTTGAAAAAGTTTAGCGTTTTCAATTTGGTCGCCACGCGAGCATTTTTTTGACAGTGGAATTAAAAGCATAGGTTTATTCAAAACAAGAAGTTCGTTGATAACTCCACTTCCAGCACGAGAGATGACAACATCGGCACGAGCATAATAATCTTCAATATTTTCTGCATATGGAAGAGGTAGATAGTTTTTATGAAAGGAAATGGCGGTGTTTTGTTTGCCGTGTAAATGCATCACATTAAATTTTGTTGTGAGAAAATCTAAGTTTTCTTTCACAAAGTCGTTTAAAAATTTTGCACCTAAACTTCCACCTAAAATTAATAGATATGGCAAATTTTCATCCATTTGAATTTTGTTTTTATT
>ERZ1643247.1310-NODE-1310-length-23610-cov-7.041690_pt1 | contig 23610 bp, 14 predicted proteins | sample MGYA00579264_ERZ1643247 | MGnify/ENA primary metagenome ERZ1643247 (study PRJEB29033, sample SAMEA4952262) | chicken gut metagenome | biome: Broiler Chicken; feature: Gastrointestinal Tract; material: Caecum | place: Ireland | collected 2018 | study: Broiler... | reverse complement strand
TGAGCACGGTGTTGACAAGCCCGCGCACCTTTGAAAACTCGTCCCGACCCTGCAAAAGATATTCTTTCAGCGCCGTCGTGTCCTCCGAACAATACTTCGTGATATTGTGATATACATTGAAAAGCATGAGCTGCTTTTAGTCCATCTTGCCCTTGATGCAATCCTCGCAGAACGCGAGCACCAATCCGAAGATTAAGTTCCGCGCCCCCGCTTCCCATGTCGGCTGGTCTCTGTTCTGTACGGGACAGAGGGTATACACGAGGTCTTGCGCGTTTTCATAGATTTCGTCCTTCAACTCCTGTACACGCAGCCGCGCCGCGTCGAACGATAAAAAGGTTTCCCCCGCGCCGTAGTATTTTCCGTCCTTGCTGACAAGGTTGTTCTGCAATTCCTTGACCAAGCGAATGCGGCGGATGAGCACGTTCATGGGATTCCACTTTCTCCGACAGTGTTTCCAGAGAGTACATGGACTCATGCCGAACTTCACGCTTTTCGTTTCGGGATATTTCCCTGTTATTTTCCCGTACCAAAGGCAACTTTTCTTTCTCCACCTCCAATCGTATAAACCGATGCTTGTCCAGCTTGAACTTGACCTCTACCTTGCTTTCGTTTTGCATATCTTGAAATCCTCCGATTTTTTGATTTTTCTTTGAAAATCGCAATCGGACAGATTTCGTCGCTATATGAAAGCCGCCCGATTGCGTTCGGATCCGAACGCGATCGGGCGGCTTTATCTGTTTTGGAGCATAAGACAAGCCCGGCAAATAAAACCCGATTCTATTTCATCGGATCCTATTTGTCGGGCTTGTATAAACCTTTCCTCCCCTCGTAAAAACGAGTGTTGATGGCGCAATTGATTGTTACGAAAAGTGCTTCATACTCTTTTTTATCTTCGCTTTTCCCCAAAAATTCGCAAATGGCCAGCATATTCCGCAACGCTAGAGAAAAAAGCGCGTTTAACGGTAGATCGAACCGCTTGGAGTCGGCGGCAAACAATTTTCCAGCTAATCCGTCAGCCCATTCGTAAAAGTTCCAAAGCAACTCCTCCCCGTAAAAATTTGGGACGAGTCCACCTTCCAACCTCGCCGCAAACAGTAAAAGTAATCCCCGCATCCTCTCATAATATTCCGCAAGTAGCGTAAGATCCCCGGAATATACGGCATATTCGCGCATCGCGAGGATGTAAAACAAGCTAAAAGCGGGGATCCGTAAGTCCGACTGCGAAGGAAAAGTGATGGGCAGCAACCCGCTTTTACCGCTTTCGCCCATGAACTTTAAATTTGCTCTCGCATAGGCGAAATATTCTTTGCCGAACGCATAATACCCGCACAACATTTGATTACGGCTGTCTAACGTATACAGCGCCTGTTCGCGCCACGGGCAGTCCTCGTAATGATCATGCATACACAGTTGTAATGTCCGTACGCATACGTCATATATCTTTTGACACAAATCGTCATCGGCATAAAAGGGCACGACACTTACGGGATAGAAAACGGGTAGCAATGAAACTTGAAGTTTTATTCCTTTCTTTGTTTCGGCAAAAACCTGAATATAACGCGCGGCAAAACGCATAAAGGGACAGAGATACTCCTGTTTTCCCTTTTTTGCAAAATAGGTAAACGTGAAATCGCGACCGTCTATAGCCGTGCGTACCCTGCCGTCGGCGATATGCTCGCCGTAGCCGACGACGAGTTTAGTTTCCTCTTCGCTCTCGCCAGACAGATACAAAAGTCCCACCGTTTCTTCTAGCAGATCGAACAAAAAGTATTGCCCGTCCTCAGCTGCGCCTTTTTCGCAAAAAACGGCCTCGTTTTGCTTTTGCCCCTCGCTCTCCCCTCCCCGATAGATAAATCCACATTCTCTGACAAGCTCTCCGCATTTTAAACCAGAGGTTATAAGATTTTTTATCGGACGCAGATAATGCGGTCCTTGTTTTTCCACGGCTACGCTCGGCATACCGCCCTTTATTTCTGCTACCCGCGCGTCATATACGATCCTGTAACCGAGCTGCTCGGTGATCTTTTCTTTTTTTCCGCTGATATACTGCGGACAGAGCGAGGACAGGCAGTCCTCCCCACTACAACAAAGAATTCCCCCCTGCTTGTCTTCCATTTCGAACCATAAACCGGGGCCACCATCGTAATTGGTAGAAAACCCGTCATCCCCGCAATAATAGACGATGATTTTCAAGGTATTTTCCCCTACTGCAGCAAAAGAGGAAAGATCAATCCGATCGTATATTTTATACCACGGATAATCCGGATATTGCCCGAACGCCGACAATATACCATTTACATACACCGCATACTTTGTATCCACAGAAATATACAGATATGCCCCAGCTCCCGCTTTATATGTAAACCGGGTATCAAATTGCACATAACTGTCCTCTCTGACTTCTGTATTGCTCCATATCCATTTTGCTCGCATTTTCTTTTACCCGTTTAAAAAATACTCCGCCTTTCAACGTATATTTTATCTGCTTTACAATAAATCATAATTGTATTTTTGCTTTCCGTAATAATACAGGCGGAGTTGCTTTTTGCTCCGCCTGCTGACATTCCCCTATCTTTTTTCCAATAGTCGCTTTTTTCCTGTCAAAACATCCGATTTTTGCAAACCTTACAAAAGGCATAAAACCCCTATTCATTTTTCTATACTTGGGACTTTTTAACCAAAATACAACCTGCCGCCAAAATAACAAAAGCCGAGAGAATTATTGCCGCAGTGTTCAAACTGCCGCCACAACCGCTAATCGCCGGAGTTTCGCCAAGCTCTACTCGGAACGGCTCGCTATAAAGGTCATATCCTCCGTCTTCACTGCCGTTATAGTGCAAAATAACTTCGGCATATCCGTCCCGTATAGTAAATCGGAACACATCGCATTCTGCAGTTATTGTGGTACGATCATACAGCATAATATCCGCTTCAAAAGTCGTATCAATCAATGACGCCTCATCCTTTACATAATAGGTGCCCTTTTTAATGATCTTGCGAGGATACTTAGAAAAATATGCCGCGATATCGTTTGTGACGCCAAACATCCCGCTCTGAATTACGGAATTCGCGTTTGTAGGCGTTGTATACGTCCACGAATAGGGCAGATATCCCCTGCTTTTGAGATTGCGTTCAATCATATATTTCCAAGAAGACTGACTGTCCAGAACAGCATTCGCTTCTTGCAGCATTTTGAACCCTGTTAGTGCATTGTTCGGTTTCGAAACATTAGAAAAACTATTCAGCCATGCCGTAGGTATGGAGCGCGTGGAGGGTGTTTCAGACATCAATTTAAGCATATTAAGCGCGAAAGCGATGACGACGACCTTGTCGCGTACACCGTACTCTTCAACCTTTTGACCGAACAACTCCACAATCTTAGGATTTGAGCTTTTGATCTCACAGTTGAGAACGATGTCCTCTTTATCAGCGAAATAAGAAAAGAGCATATCAATGGTCGGGATAGGGAACTTTTCCCTTTTGGAATTGAGTACATGCACCTGTGCAAGCTCGGCGAGCGTTTTACTCTCGGCGTCACCCGTTCCATCCGTCGTGCGGTCAAGCACGGGATCATGCATGATAAAGATACCGTCGTCCGCACTTACATACATATCTATCTCGACCATAGTCGCGCCGCTCTCATATGCGGCTATACAGCCTTCAAGCGTGTTCTCAGGATAATCAGGATCCGAGCCCAAACCGCGGTGCCCAATGTTGTTGAAAGGGCGGGCAAGGGCGGAAGCGGAATAATCATTAAAGCAGGCATATACTTCCTGCGGCGCCTGCTCGGTTACAATGCCAAGTGCTCCGCTCGAAACGGCAGAATATGTCCCAAAATTGTCAAAACTCCCTGCCTCCACCCAAACCGCCTTAAATCGCGCCTGCAAATAGAATACTGTGTCCGCATCCGCTTGCTCCACCGACAGCATAACGATATTCGCATAGGCATGCGTTGATTCGGCAACCGCCTTTGCCGCATAAAACTCCTCTTTTGCCGAATAATCAACGGCACCGCGAATGTACGGCTGCCTCTCCCTTACCGACTCCACCACCGTTGCGTCATCGGACATGATGGTAATGTCATAGATATCGTTCTCAGACAGCCACCGCGAAAGCGACTCCCCCTCCGCTTTCGTTTTCACATAGGCGACGGTCAGCACACCGTTTGCCGCATTAATAGCGTAAATTTCGGAGAGGGATGCGTATACCTTTCCGTCCGCGTCCAATGCGTTCAGTTGCTCGTCGATCTGCACAATAACGTTGGAAGGACGCAGCTCCGCATTCAGCAAAGCAAAGCCCTTTGCCTGCTCCTTAGCATTAAGGGGAACAACAACCGCTGGCGCGACGGCTATCGCTGAAATCTGCGTGTCTGTTTCCACAATCTCCTGTTGCGCAGATACGGGTATAACCGATGCGACCACTGACATAGCCATAAGCGAGGCAACCACACAACACAATAACTTTTTCATATAACCTCTAAATCAGCTCTTATACTGCGTATAGACATGGCGGACGGCCAACGGGGACTCACCCACGATGATCTCCGTTCCGCCGATCATGCTCGACTCGTGATAATCGTACAAACTCGCCTTCAGCCCGAATGTATAGCGAACGCCGTCGTATACGGCACTCGCACTGTTTTTATGATAATGCCCGAAAAACCACCCCTCGCAGTTATACTTTTTCAGCATCTCATGGAAGACATAACTCGAATCGATATATACGCAGTCTTCCAGCATTGCGCCGCCGTCCCCGTTATCGTTTTCGGGAATTTCAAACGGAGAAAAAGGTTTCAGCGCGTTCCCCTCCCCCCAGAACTTGTTGTTGGGAGAACTGTACCCGTATTTTTGCACGGCATCTCCGTAGGCGCGCATCGGATGGTGAAAAAAGCCGATGGACTTGGGGGATGTTCCCCCGTTATACACCTTTAACAGCTCGTTCCGCTCTCTGAACCACTCAATCTGCCCCGCCATCAGGCCTGCTTCGGAATACATGTTTTGCGAGGGGTCATTGTCGGTATGCCCGTTGCTGTCCATCAGCCACACGACTTCGGTTAGCTCGCCGTCCTGAACGATGCCGATATTAAAATTCCCGTTCCCCTCCGCCAACAGCCTCTCCTGCCCGTCCACCGTTTCAACGGGGCCGCGGAGGAAAAGGCAGTTTTCCGCCTGCGCATACTGCTCGCAGGTATAGGCGACTCCTTTCCTCGTTTCGTTGTCGTGGTTCCCGAACGTCAGCGTCCAAGGAATTCCATAGCTGTCCAACTCCGCAATCAGGGCGCTTTGCGTCGTTCCCTTATCGTCGAACTCGCCGTATACATTATCTCCGGACAGCACGATCAAATCGGGCTGCACCCTTTCGACCGCCTCCCGCATATATTTCCAAGCGAGATCGTACATTTTTTCGGGCAACCACATTTCTGTTTGCCCCTCGCCCAATCTGTCAGGCGCGCGCTGCTGCGTGGAATCGATGATCTGAATATCCGTCAGCTGCAAAATTTTTACATCTCTGCCGCCTTCCACATTTAGTACGAAGTCCACGCAATCTTCGAGTTTTACCCCGCCATGGTTGTCCTCATCATATTCTTCTGTATCGCTGTGGCAGCCCACAACGCCGCAACCGATACCCAAAGGCAGTAGCAACGCCACCAAAGTTGACAATACCCTCTTCATTTTTCCCCTCCGATTTATCTGTATTTTTTCTGCGTCTGCAGTTCTGTACGCAAAGCGAGCGAGCGCAATTATTTCAAAACAACGAGCGCACCTTCGCCTGCATCCAACGTCAAATCGACCGTATATGTACCGAGTTGCTCCCGTAAAGCTGCGCCCTGCACGATCTCGTAGCCGTAGCGGTCGTCAAAACACAGCCGCATCTGCGCGCGCCTTTTACGGTCGTAGTTGACCACATACAGCGCCGTGCCGCCCTGATAGTCGAAACAGCCTACGAAACAATCGTTCCCTTTGACCTCTTTGAGCTGACGGAAACGGCCGTCCTTGAAAAACTCGGGGCGAATCTTTTCGTTACCCGCCTTTGCAAGCGCAACCGCCCTTTCGCCGTGTGCGATCATGCCGACATTTGCGCTGTTCATAAGTACATGATCAACGGCAGCGATTTGCCGGTTTGCACGCTTTGCATACCCAAACCAGCGCGTCCGTTTTCCGTCCGCTCCGATGATGCCGCAGCGGTCGAAATTGAGCGTTCCGCCTTCCGCATAGCAAAAATGCAACGGCTGTACAAGCGGAAAGTACTGGATCGCTTTACAGCCGTAGGCGAGCGCAATGTTTACATCGAACAGCGTTTCCCCCTCATCGGGATAGGGAGCGACATTGGGTAAATCTTGCAAAAGGTCGTTCCACTGCCCACCCGCCTGTAGCATACGCCATAGCGGTACTTTGTATTTATCCGCATACCGCTTCAGCCCCGAAAGCGCGTCGAACAACGGCGCGAGCGTTTCGTCGGACGTGTCCTTACATGTGAAGTAATATCCCGTCGCGGACAAAAAAGTGATGCCTATGTCCTTAAACAGGCTGTCGTAATAGCTGTCGAGATCCATCTCCTCGCCGGGGCGGGCGCCGCCGCGGGTCGAGTCATCCACCTCGTAATTGAGCACATTGGTATACATTGTATACTTTTGCGAAAATCCCATTTCCCGAAACAGGCAGTAAGCTTCCTTTACGCCGGGAATCTGGTACCGAAACGGTTCATCCGTCAGAGATACGCCCAAAAACGCGGGGCAGGCGGCATACTTTTGCAAAAGGGCCTGCAACTTTTCACGGCCGAAAGGAAGCGGATCCCCCTCTTTGTACACCGTATCCCGCCCGCCGACAGCTTCCATGGGCGCGATCTGCGGGAAGATGCCGATGTGGTATTTTTCGCCGTATTTGAGTTCACGGCATACATCGGTATCGTCGTTAAAATCCGCAGACTCCTTGAACCGTACGATCATATTCACTCCCACCTCTGCAATATCGCAAAAGCTCTGTTCGCACAGCAGGTCGGGGAGAACATGACCGCGCACCTCTCCTCCCGAGCGATACGGCCCCCAATAACCGCCGACGGGCATGACGTCTTTCCCTCCCAAATAGTCGAAGGAAAGCGCTGCAAATTCCACCGCCTTGCCCTTTTTCGTCAACACATATTCTCTTTCCAGTTCCTTTAACATAGCATCCGTTCTCCGCATTTTCTAATTTTTGCTTACAATTATTTTCCGTGCGGCGAAATATCGCCGCACACCTGTTTACTTCAACACGACGAGCACACCCTCGCCAGCTTCGAGCGTGAGGTCGATCCGCCCGCCCATCACCAGCGCGCTCTTTGCCCGCTGGATAACCTCATAGCCGTAATTGCCGTCAAACTTCAAGCTCACTTTCGCCTTTTCCTGCCGATCATAGTTGACCACATACAGCGCCGTTCCGCCATAGTAATCGAAACATCCGATATAGCAGTCGTCCCCTTCGACGCCCGAGAGCTGGCGGAATTTGCCCTCTTGGATAAATTCGGGGCGCAAGTCCGCATTGTCGGCGCTCGCCATACGCACGGCATCCTGCCCGTGGGCGATTAAACCGACATTCGCGCTGTTCATCAGCACATGGTCGATGGCGGCGATTTGTTTGTTCGCTTTCTGCGCAAAGTAGTACCACTGCGTCTTGTTCCCCGTAGCGCTGATCAGTCCGTTACGGTTGAATTCATACGTCCCATCCGTCGCATAGGAAAAATAATAAGGCTCCACCAACGGGAAATATTGAATCGCCTTTGCACCGTATGCGAGCGCCATGTTCACGTCGAACAGCGTTTCGCCCTCGTTGGGATAGGGATCGAGATGCGGCAGGTCTTGCAAAAGGTCATTCCATTGTCCGCCTGCCTGCAACATGCGCCACATAGGTACGTTGTATTCGTTGGAATATTTTCTCAGTCCGGAAAGGGCGTCGAACAGTTTATAGAGCATGGCGTCCGGCGTATCCTTTTGCTCAAAGTAATACCCCGTTGCGGACAAAAACTTCAATCCCACATCGTTGATTGCCCTGTCATAATAAGTGTCAAGCGGGATTTCTACCCCGGGGCGGTTGCCGCCGCGTATCGCATCGGAAACTTCCCAGTTCAACACATTCGTATAGATGATATAATCATCGGAATAGCCCCACTCTTCGAACAGCGACTGCGCCTTTTCCAACCCGTCCATCTGATACCAAAAGGGCTCGTCTGTCAGCGATACGCCCAAAAAGGACTCGTGCGCAGCAAGGTCGCCGATCAAATCTTTGACGTTCTCCTCGTTAAAAGGCAGGGGCTGCCCCTCTACATAGCTCGTTTCGCGGCCGCCGATCGACTCCAGTTCCGACACGGCTGCAAAAACGCCGACGCCGTATTTATCGCCGTATTCCAGCTGCTTGACGGCGCTTGCGACGGAACCGACCGAAGCGCCTTCCGCAGAGCGCACGACCATATTGACGCCCGCCTCGTGGATCATCTGATAACTCTTTTCGCTCAGGATATTCGGGATCTGCTGCCCGTTTATACTGCCCCATTCCGATTCGTAAGGGCCCCAAAAACCGCCGATAGGCATGACGTCCGAACCGCCGATAAAATCAAACGAAACAGACGCATACGGCACGGGCGTACCTTTTTCGGTCAGCGTGTATTTCCCTTCTTCGAGCGGCTTCATTCCTTCGCCGCCCTTGCCGCCGCAGGCCGCCATCGAAAACAACATCGCAGACGCCATTGCAACGGAGATAATTTTGCCGATTTTCCTTTTAATCAACTATCTGTCCTCCATAAAGACCGCGGTTATTTGCTACTTGAGTACAACGAGAGCACCACCGCCCTCATCCAAGGTCAAATCGACCTGCGTACCTGTCATTTCGTACGTATACGCGGACTGAGTTATCTCATAGCCGTAGTTGTTTCCGAACTTCAAAGAGATATTCGCCTGCGCCTTGCGGTCGTAGTTCACCACATACAGCGCCGTGCCGCCCTTGTAGTCGAAGCAGCCGATATAGCAGTCGTCCCCCTCTACGGAAACAAGCTGACGGAAGCTCCCCTCCTGGATAAATTCGGGGCGTTTTTCCTCGTCGTCCGCCTTGGCAAGCACGATCGCCTTTTCGCCGTGCGCAATCAGCCCGATGCTCGCGCTGTTCATCAGCACATGGTCGACCGCCGCGATCTGCGCATTCGCCGCCTGAACGGGTTCGTACCACATCGTCTTTTCCCCGTTTGCCCCGAGAATACCGTTACGATTGAAGTTGTACGTACCGTTCGGCGCATAGGAAAAATGCGTCGGCTGGATGAGCGGGAAATACTGAATCGCCTTGCAGCCGTAAGCGAGCGCAATGTTCACGTCGAAAGTCGTTTCGCCCGCACTCGGGTAGGGATCGCGGTTCGGCAACTCGACCGCACCGTCATTCCATTGCCCGCCCGCCTGTAGCATGCGCCACAGGGGAATATTGTACTTTTCCGCATAGAAACGCATGCCGGAAAGGGAGTCGAACAGCGCTGCGAGATTCTCGTCGGACGTGTCGACGCCGGTGTAGTAATACCCCGTGGCAGAAATGAAGGGGATTTTCATCTCCTCGAACAACCGAGTGAAGTATTCGTCTACTCCCATCTCCTCACCGGGTCGATAGCCGCCGCGCACGGTGTCGCTTACGTCAAACGGCAATACGTTCGTGTACATGGTGTAATCTCCGTAGCCGAGCTCGTCTACAAGTCGGTACGCCTCCGCCAACCCGTCCAGCTGATAGGCAAAGGGCTCGTCCGTAAAGGAAACGCCCAGGAAAGAATCGTACTCGGCGAAGTGGTCGATGGCATCCTTCAAGTACTCTTTCGGGAAGGGAAGCGGATCCCCCTCTTTATACGACGTGCTGCGCCCGACAAAGGTTTCAAACTCGGCGATCTGCGGGAAGATACCGATGCCGTATTTTTCGCCGTAGGAAAGCTGTTTATCCGCATAAGTTGTATCTAAAAAGGAAGCGCTGTCCTGAAAGCGCACGATCATATTCACGCCCGCCTCGTGCACGAGTTCGAAATACTTTTCATCGAGAAGTTCCGGGAGCTTTTTGCCGTCCACCACGAGATCGGGGGAATCGTAAGGCCCCCAAAAACCGCCTATGGGCATGACGTCCTGCCCGCCGAGGAAATCAAAGCTCAGCGACGCAAACTCGACCGGTTCCCCTTTTTCGGTTAAGACATAATCGGGCGCGGGCTCGTTTTCGTTACCTCCGCATGCCGCCAGCGAAAAGAACAGGCAACCGGAAAGGATGGCGGACGTTATTTTTTTAAATGATTTCTTCATGGTTATCTCCTTTATTTTGCCCAAGGGATCAAATCTTCGTCGCTCCACTTGTCTTCGTACGGGAAATCCCCTGCGCCCGGCAACACGTTCGCCTCGAATTCGACAGGCGTTTTGCTCCCGTTCGCATCCAGATTTTCAATGGATACGTTGTCGATTTGAATATTGGACGCCTTCCCGGAGAGAATGCGGACATAGCCGTACGGAGTGACGTCGGAAGTGACCCGATAGAGTTCGACGAACTCGCCGTTCCCCTTTTTCCCGCTCAGCGTGGCTGTGCCGTTTTCCATACGGAATTTAAACGTAAAAATCTGTCCTTCGTTGGCAGGCAAAAACATATTTCCGACCGCCGTATTGCTGATTGAAACGCTTTCCTGTTGCATTCCGTTCTCGAAATAACGGACGGTTCCGTCATACCAAAGCATCAGTTTGCATGGCGAGGAGATGGAAGCCGTTTCCCTCCCGTTCCACGAATCGTTGCCGAGGGACACGCCGAAACTCCCCGTTTCCTGCGCCAGCGCCGCGCCGTCCTCCCCCGTTTCGGAACGCCGCTGCACGGATACGACGTCAAAGGTCAGTTCGAAATTCGAATAGCGGTACGCCGTGCCGAAGTATCCGCTCTCCAGCCTGCGGAAGACGAGGCGCCCGTCTTCGACAAAAATGCCGCAGGGCGCGTCATAATATTTGTCGCGTTCGCTGAAAGAATACCAGACCTTTTGATTGTAATTGCCGCTGTCGAAGTTCTCCGTCGCGGAAACGGTGTCGGGCGTTGCGGCGTTGTCGTACGACCATGCCACGACATGCACGGAGGACAACTCCGCATCCGTCTTTCCGCCCGCCTGCCCGACGCCGAAATACCCTTCGGCGGAAACCTGATTTCCCACAGTATCGCTGCCGGCAAGCGCGATTTTTTCGCCGCCCGCAGGCGTGACTTCTGCCAAGATCTTGTCCCCTTCGAAGGCGACCGACACGGAAAAGGCAGAGCCGTACTGCAACCCCGGATAGGAAGCGGCGGGGGCGATATCCGCCTTTGCGCCGTCCTTATAAGAGGAAACGCCGACGGCGAGTTTGCCGCCGAGGTCGGTAAACGCAACTTCCGTGGAACCGCTGTCGCCCGGCTCCGCGACGAGGCTGCTCAAGCCGAAAAACAGCGCAAACCTCGCGCCGCTCGGAATAGAGCGGATGGTGAGGGTGTAGTCCGCCTCCAGATTGCGCTCCACGCCGTCTGCACTGACGTCGTCGACTTTCTGAATGGCCACGATGCGCGCGTTGTCCTCGGAGGTTGCGTCAAAGCGCACCTTCCCGCCGGAAGCGTTCGGCTCGCCGAAGTCGAGCCACGTTTTTGTATCCAAGCCGTTCGAAATCGAACTGTCTGTGACCAACACCTGGCGGGAAGACCCCGCCAGGGCAATCAGGGAAATATTGCAGAGGCAAACCGCAAGCACAACAGACAATAAAACTGAAATCGTTCTTCTCTTCATTCCTATCACCGATATCAATAGCCCGCGTTGAACATCCAGTTCTCCCAGTTATCCTTAACCGTCTGCTGTACGGAACCCCAAAGCGAATCCGCATCGCCGCGGTCGGCTTCATTAAGGGCGCTCAAGGAAGAAATGATACCAATGTTCATATATTGGTTAACGGGGTTGAGCGACATCATCGGAGAGCGCTGGTAACCGCCACACGAGATAATCTGCAACTGCGGCTGAAGCTCGCGGCATTGCAGCGCGAAGTCCGACCACGTATCATCCGGCTCGATGATGGAGGGATTTTCCAGCGTGAAAGAAGGCATCTGATGGATGTTTTCCGCAAAAAGCTGGCCGCCGCGGTCGGAGAACACAAAACGCAGAAATTCCATCGCTGCATCCTTTGCCGTGGAATACTTGTTGAGGATTACGCCGTGGCGATCCTGGTTCCCCATCATCTGATTGCGCGCCGTATAAACGCGTTCGTAGTCTGCCATCGTCACTTCAAACCCGGTGCCGGACACCGTATCGCCCGTAGGCGCAGCGACCTCGCCGCTCGACACTTTGTCGATATAGGTGACCAAAGCGGAAAGTTCGGCGTCGTCTTTCACGCTCTTATCAGGCAAAACATCGCGGATGGCGCTGATCACCGGCGTCTTCATCAAACGCAGCTGCATGTCGGATGCGATCGCGCCCTCCATTTCGTTTTCCAGCCATGCGCCGTTGGGCATCATTGCCGCGCCGTTGTTCAAAAAGCGCGTCTGCTGCAAGCTGATTTCCTCGGTATTGGAGCCGGGGTAGACAGTATCGGGAGTGATAATTTGGGCAAGCACTTCGAGCGCCTGCTTGCGGCCGTCCGTTTCGGAAAGCCAAGTATCCATGTCGGGGGTATTCCCCTCTTCGTCCGCGCATTTGATCCAGCGGTTCATATAGTAATCAAGTCCGCTGTATTGCACCTGCCAGGCCGTGATAACGAAATTGTAGTAACCGATCGAGCGATCCTGATAATGGATGAACGCTGGGATATCGTTCGCGGCGAGGGTAAGGGCGAGTACTCTCAGCTCGTCCGTCGTGTTCGGAACCTTATACGTAACCCCGTCCAAAATCTTTGCATTGTACATCAACCCGCCGACAGAACCCGCATAGCTGAGCGTATAATAATGGCCGTCGGAATTGATAAGCCCCGCCTTCAGGGAATCCTGGAACTTATCTCCGATTTTAGTCGTTTCGCCGTCAGCGGTCATTTCATAAACGTCATCGAGCGGTTCGTACATATCTTTATAGGCGTCCAATGCGTCCAGCGAGCCGAAGTACAAGTCTGTCGTGTCGTTTGCTCCCTTCTGCAGCGACTGAGCAAAGCCCGTGATGCTTTGATTTGGAGTAAAGATGATTTCATATTCGGGGTGCATGATCTTGAATTCCGCGACGATCTGCTCCATATACTCTTTGCCGTAACCGGAGTCCCAGAAGGAAATTTCGATTTCGGTGTCCTTATTGGTGACCGGTTCCCGCCTGCCACCGACGCAGCCGACCGCAGAAACGGAGATTAAAAGGCCTAAAGCCAATGCTATCAGTTTTTTCATAGTAGTTCCTCTGATTAAATAAATTTATTTTATTCTTTGATACCGCCGAGCGAAACGTTGTTCATCAGAGCATTATTAAAGAGGATGAACAGAATAATCGGCGGAACACAGGAGATAAAGCAGCCTGCCCACAGGAGATGCTGCGCGGCTTCGCCGCCCATGTTTTCGCGGAAGATATACAAGCCCGCAGCGAGCGTAGGCATTCTCTGCAGATAGAGCAGAGCACTGTCATAGGCGTTCCAGTTGCCGACCCAGGAAAGCAAAAACAGTGCGCCGAACATCGGCATTGCCTGCGGGAGCATAACGCGGAAGAAAATAGAGTAATCACCTGCGCCGTCGATTTCAGCGGCCTCCGCATAGCTCCACGACACACTTTCCCAAAAGGAATGGAAATAGAGATAGTTCATCCCCATGCCGCCGAAACTCGCAATCAGCATCAGCGGGCTGTCGATAAAACCAAGCCGCTCATATAACAAGTACGCACTGCCGCCCGAACCGTAGATGGGCAAAATCGACATGATCAGCGACGCCGCGAAATAGAACCCTGCGCCTCTGAATTTGTACTTTGTCGTCACATATGCCAACATCACGGAGCCCATGATATTGACAAAACTTCCCAAAATCGCAAAGTACAGGCTGTTTGTGACCATACCGAAAAATCCGATGCCGTTGACCGTCATTTCGGTAAAGACGACGCCAAAGTTCTCAAAATGCCATTCTTGGGGTAAGGAATAGGGATTCAAAGATGCGTCGATGTGCGTCTTGCACGCCTGCAAAAAACACCAGACGACCGTATACAGATAGGTCAAGACGATCGCGAGGAAGAATACAAAGATAAACCCGTATAAAATGCGTTCGGGAATGCTCCTCTTCTGCGAATGGTTTTTGACGAAGGCAATGAATTTTTCCCGCACCTTCCCCGCCGCACGGACGAACCCGCCCCTGCCCTTTTCTGTTTTTGCATTCATCAGTACTGCACCTCCTTGAAGGCTTTCGACGCAAATTTACGCACGGTAAACACGATGACGGCGGCGACTGCCGTGATCATCATACCGAGTGCGGACATCGTGTTGAACACGTTTGCCGTCGGCATCTGCGTCATGTCGTACACCTGTATGTACATCCAGGAAGTAAGCGTCTGCGTGTCGAACAGCCCCTTCGTCAACAGGAATACCTGCCCCGATGCGCTGAATATGGAGGAAAGCTGCATGGTAAGCAACAGCATGAACGTCGGCCAGATGCAGGGAATTACGATTTGGAACGCCTCGCGCCATGCGCTCACGCCGTCCAGCTTCGCCGCCTCGATGACCGAATCGGGAATGCGGGCGAAGGAGCCGCTCCACAAAAGCAGGTTCCCCGGAAAGCCCAGCCAGACCATGTTCAGCCAAACGAAAAAGTTAGCAAACCGCGAGTCGGCAAGCGGCTCGACCACCTTGAGGTCGAACATCATGCACAGCAGCTCTGCAAACGGGCCGTCAGTCGCGCACCATCTTCTGTAGATGGTGGCGATGACGACGCCCGGCAGAACGCTCGGTAAATAGAACAGAATACGGAAACCTTTATAGAAAGGCACCTTTTTGTACAAAAAGTATGACACAAAGAAGCTGACGAAAAAGATGCAGCAGCTGATGGCAAACGTCGTTAACGTGTTGCGGAAAATCATGCTGAATTCCCCATCCAGCGGGAAAAGCCTGTTCCATGCGGACTGAATGGTTGCAAACGTCCATACGGTCTGCCCGTTTTCCGTTCTCTGAAACGCCATCAAAAACGAATTGAAGTTGACGTAAACGTAGAAAACCAAAAAGCTCAACGTAGGAATAACGGCGAAGCTGAAAATAAACAGCGCTTTTTTCAGCTTTCTTTTACGCAGCTCCGCCGCGCGATTCTCTCTTTGTACTTCTGCTACCATAAAGGTTTACTTCCTCTTGCTTTTTTTCGCCAGAATGACAGCGCCCGCGCCCGCAAACAGAGCGGAAAGAGCGAGCGTACCGCCGACGACGGAGCCGCCGCAGCCGCCTTCCCCTTCCGTCGGCTGTTCCCACATGGCGATCAGCGTGACAGACTCCGTTACAGGCTCGTCGAAGCTGAAATCTTCCCCGTCGGAGGTTTTCCAACCGGCGAACACGTAGCCTTCGCGCGTGGGGTCGGCAGGTTTCTGCGCGATATAATCGCCCGAATCGACGGTGATCCTGCTCGTGGAGCCCTGACCGCCCGCCAGGTTGAAGGAGATGGTGTAGCTGCCGAGCCGCTGATAATTTTTACCGTTGAGGAGGATGTTTTCTTCGGTGACGGTACCCGTCTGTTCCGCGCCCGCCATCGTGATGACCAGCTCGCCGCGGGAGTTGACGGAGAAAGCGGAAATGTCGCTTTTCGTGCCGTTTTCATTCAGATAGGAGCCGCTTGCCGCGAGGATGAGCATGCTCTTCGTGTCTGCATTGTAGTAGGTCGCGTAATACGCGGAAGGATCCTCGTCGCGCACGATTTCAAGATTGACATTCTCCGAAGGCATCACGAAGGAATAGGTGCCGTCGTTGTTTTCCGTCACATTTACATTGTAACGGATGCCCTCGTCGTCCGTGAATATAAATTCGCAGTCGCCGTACATCTCTTCGGTGAAGCGGAGCGTGACCGTTTCGTTCTTCTCCGCGAACATCCACTGGCTGAACGCACCCGTGCCGCGGTTGTTGGTGCTGAACTCGACGCCGAGGTCGTACCCGTCTGCATCGGTGATGGTGAAGTGGGACATTGCCGCGGTATAAGAACCTTCGTTCCATGCGAAGGCGACCTTGTTCGCACCCGCCGCGTCGATTTGCTCGAGCGTGCCGGAGCCTGCGCCGTAATCGCCCGCGGGATGCGCCAGCAGAGCGACCGGTTCATAGTCGAGCGTCACCTCGAACGCATGCGCCTCGGCATCGTAACTGACCGCCGTGCGTTTGCCGACCTCGGCCATGGTGTTGCCCTGCGCCCACGTGCCGCCCTCTTCGGGGGCATACCAGAGATTGCCGACGTACGGATAGACGGGGTTGGGCATGGAGAGCACGCGCGCCACGCCGAACACGCTGACGTTCTGCGTCTGCATCGTCGTGGTATAGCTGACGTTGATGTCCCCCGCCGTTTCGCGCGCATTCATGAAATATGCACCCGAGCCGTAGTCGAAGGAGAGCGCGTAGAATGCGTTGTCCATCTTAACCTGCGTGAAAGAGGCGCTTATTTCGTCGATGTTCAGGCGGGCGTATTCGTCCGAGCCGTATTCGGGCCCGACGGTGACAGCCTCCGCGGGCATGGTGAACGACCAGGTGCCGTCGCCGTTGTCCTTGACGTTTTCCAACTCGACTTCCTCGCCGTTTTCGCCGACCGCGGTCAACCCACTCGTCGCGATGTCGTCGCCGAAGTCATAGGGGGTAATGGTGATCGTTTCCCCTGCCGTACCGAAACGCTGTATGCTCGGCGTCGTCAGGCGGGTGGGGAAATAAAATCCCAAATCTTGTCTTGTTTCCGCGTCGTAGTATTTCGCGTTCGTAAGTTCCGCAGAGAAAGAGCAGCTACCGTTTGTTCCCCAACCGAAATAACGGGCGCCCGCTTCGTCGATTTTGGCAAAGTCCTGATAAACCAATCCGACATTTTTCGGCGATCCAAGATATTTATACTCCTCGCCAGCAATGGTTACCTTGGCGCCTTCGCCGACAGTATAACGTGCCACCGTCTTTTTGCCGTTTTGGAACATATTGACTACGTTGGAATCTTCCAATTCAGCGTACTCTTCGTCTTTAATCGCTGACATCGCGGCGTTGTCGACGGTTGCCTGATTGTAAATATATCTTTCCATGCCGATGGTAATCGCACGGGTGAGTGCATAAGCGCCGTCGGTGCGCTCATAAAGGCTTTCAACAACGTCCGCTTCGAGCACGATGTCGTTCTCGGTTGCTACGGCATTCGTAAAATAGGCGCCCGCTGTGGCGGCGAACACAAATTCCACGTCGTAAGAGATGCCGTCGATTTTGTTGGACGCCACGTTTGCAAATTCAAGGGAATAGCGCGCACCCGTTTCGCCCGAATCCTCCGCCGTCTGTGCGGCAAAGGCGATCGTATTCCACGCCGCGCCCATTGCGAGGGCGCCCGCCAATACCGCTGCCGCCGTCGTTTTGACCAGAGAGCGGCTGATTTTTTTAATCATTCTTTTTTCCTCCTGATAATTTTTCTGCGTTTGCAAAAAGCAGTATATGCCCGCGCCGCCGCAAAGCGGCGCGGAGCTTTCCATACTTTTAGTCGGCTTTCTTCTTTCTGATAAAGAGGATTGTTGCCGATGCTGCTAAAACAGCAGCGGCAACAACGAGCGCGCTCGTTGCAAGGGAAGCGCCGCAGCCGCCTTCGCCGGGCTCGCCCGGTTCTCCCGGTTCACCGGGGTCGACGGGCGCCGACGCCTCGTTAAAGGTCACTTTTATCGTCTGCGAGGAATCGTTCCCGCTCATATCCGTCGCCGTGATGACGATGGTGTTTTCGCCCTTGTTCAACGTTACCGTATACTGCCCGTTCTCTCCCGCAACCGCGGTTCCATTGAGAGTGACGGAAACGGTCGCCGTTTCGTTGACGGATACGCCGAATACGTATTCCGCCTTGTTCACCGTGCCGTTCGCCGCGCTCGTCGTGATAACGGGGTCGGTCGTGTCTTTCAGGATAACGACATATGCCTCGCGCACGAAGTTGCCGTACTCCTCCACCGCCGTGATGACGATGGTGTTCTTGCCCTCGCTCAGCGTGACAGTGTAACTGCCGTTCTCCCCGCTCACTGTCTCGCCGTTGAGCGTTACGGTAAACGTTTTCGCATTGGTAGCCGAAGCGGTGAAGGTGTAGGTCGCGTTCTCCACTTCTTCGTTCTCTATGTCGGTTGTGATTTCGGGCATCACGAAGTCCGCCGTCAGCGTGAAGGTTTTGACTGTTCTATTGCCGACGGGGTCGACCGCCGTGACGACTACGGTATTTGCTCCCTTCTGCAAGGTGAAATCATATACGCCGTTGCTGCCCGTTACGGGTTCGCCGTTCAGCAATACGATGGCCGTGTACGCTTCGTCCGCCGCGGGAAGAGTGAATTTGTATGCCGCAGATTTTACATTCGCGTTCTTGAACGCATCTTCCGATTCGAATACGGGGCCGCTCTTATCGGAGGCATAGGCCGTGCCGTCGATCGTGATGGAAATGCCGCCATCTTTGGTATATGTGCCCGTCGTTTCCCGGCCGCCCGCGGTGTAATAGAGCGTGCCGCCCGCGAAAACCACGCCGGAAATTTCCGTCTTTGTTCCGTCTTTCAGGATCCACGACGAATCGCCGATGAACAGATAATCGCCGCCGTTGCGGTAACCGCCCGCAAAGTTCGCTATATTCTCCTGCTCGGCGACCTCAAGTTTTACGCCGCCCTCGGGCATCGTAAAGGTGTAGGTTCCGTCGCCGTTGTCCGTGTATTGCACGTCCTTCCCTTCGGCGTCTTTCAGCGTGAAGGAACGCACTTCCGCGCCCGCCTTAAAGGTGACGTCGCTGCCTACCTTGCCGTACAGGTCGGCATAGCTGTCGACCGTTTCGTTTTGCCTGTACCACTTAAGACCGAGATCGTACCCGTTGTTGCCCACGATCTTCATATCGTACAGCAAACCGCTGTAATTACCTTGGTTCCACGCGACGCCGATGTACGCAGTACTGCTCGTGGGGTCGTGCGAACCCGCGGGGTGCGGGCCGCCCGTCCAGGCATCCGTGTCCGTCCCGCTGACGACGACCTCTGCTGTATTGCCGTTCACCGTCGTCGTGAATGCATTCGTCTTGTTGCTGCCCGTCTTATAGACGATGTCCGTCGCCCCTTCCGTGCTGTGCAGCATGCCGTCATACGCATACCAACAAGCGGAAGCGCCGCCATAGATCCATCCGTCGCCGTCCGAAACGCTGTCCAACAAGACAGGACCGCACAAATTCGCCACCGTGCCTACATTTCCCGAGAACGCCGCAGTCTGATAATGGATGGAAAGATTTTCGCCCGGAGCAGGGATGCTGTTGGAGTACCAGCCATTGTTGTCCCAGCCAAAGTTGAACATATAGCCCGCGTTGTCCATCTTGAAACGGATACCCTCCGCCGTCGCCGCAGGCGCTTCGATTGCCGCATAACCTTCCCAATCATAGGAAACGACCTTGGCAAGCTCCACGTCTGCCGCAGGCATGGTGAAGGAATAGGTGCCGTCTTTATTGTCGATCAAGGGAACGTCCGTTCCGTCCGCCGTCGTGACGACGTATTTCTCAATTTCGCTCAAAGCGGGCGCCTTAAAGGTAATCGTTTTGCCCGCTTTGCCCTGCAATTCCTTCGTTGCGTTGATGGAGTGCCATGTAAGCCCCAGATCATAGCCCGTATCATCCACGATTGCAAAATCGACGAGAGAAGCGGTGTATGCGGCCATGCCCGCGTTAGAAATCATGCAAATGTACGCGGTGTTTGCCGTCGGGTCATTTTTTACACCCGGATACGGGTTGGCCGTCCAGTTGTCTGCTTCGTTTTCGAATATGGTCGCAGCCGTTCCCGCCACCTTCGCTTCAAACGCATTGCTCGCCGTTTTGCCCTCGCTGTATCCGAGATATTTGATCTCCGTAACCTCGCCTACCGCATGCATAGGGCCGTTATACACCCACCAGCATCCGTTTCCGCCGGCTGCTGCCCACCTGTTGCCAGGAATATCATCTCTGACTAACGGGCCGAACATACTGGCTAAGGTGCTCATGCCCCCTTCGGATACGACCGTCTGATATCGCACGGTAATCGGCTTGCCCGGCGCAGCGACAGAGCTACCGTACCATGCCGCATCATCGGTCGCCCACGTATAATCGAACTTATAGCCTACATTGTCCATCTTGAAACGGATGCCGTCTGCCGTAGGTGCGGGCGCATCGATTTTGTAGCGCGCCTCCCCGTCACCCGAACCGGAGCCCGACTCCGCTTCATCCGCGCTCGCCCATAGGCCGAACGCACCGCAAGTCAAAAACATACAAGCAGCAAATAACAAAGCGAGCACGGCATAGATATGTTTTCTCAATGCTTTCATCATAAATGCCCTCCTTAAATGATTTCTGATTTTTACGGACTTTTACCCTTTACCGCCTTGCGCGCTTTAAGAAAAGGACCCGTAAGTATCGATTTATATGTGTTTTCGAATACATATCCAGCAAAAAAACTCGCCTACACAGGCAAAAACATCAAATCGCCCATATCATTCCGCTAAACTGTGCGGCAAAAATATGTTTTCGAATACACATCGGCGCTTTTTAATGGGCTGCCCGTTTTCGGAAAACAAGGCTGCCCATATCGAACCAACGATTATAGTATATCACAGAATTTTATTTTGTCAATACCCTTTTTAAAAATTTTTGTCAGTAAAAAATTTTTTTAAAAGCATTTACAGCGTTTCGCGGCAGACGAGCGCTGCCTCGATGTTCAGATCGGCGCTCGTTTTATCGCTCACAAGAAAGCGGATGTATTCCGTACATACGCGCTCCACGCCGTTATCGATAGAGGTAAGCGCGGGATAGGTCATCAACGAATCGTACATATTGTCGCAGCCGATAACGGCGACATCCTCGGGGATGCGCTTTCGCGCCTCATGCAAGGCGCGCAGAACCCCCACCGCGACCGTATCCGTCAGGCAAAATACCGAATCGAACGGATATCCGTTCTCCAATACCTGTTTCGTGCAGCGGTACCCGAACTGTTGGTATTTTTCCCGAGGGTAATCCCCGGCAAAGATATTATCTTCGCCCCTATACCAGCCGAACTCTTTCGACAATTCGCAAAACGCCTGGACGCGTGTATGATTGAACAGCAACCCGCGCACAAGCCCGCCGATAAAAATGGGACGATGCTTGCCGCTCTTTTGCAGTCGCTCAAACGCCTCGCGCATGGCTTTGGCATAGTCAACGTCGACGTTGAGATCTCTGTCGCTGTGGCTTCCCCGGTAGAAAAAGTTGACCGTTTTGATTTTCGCCTCGTCTACGGCGGCACAGTCGTGCTCGGTGATGATGATGTGCGTCAGGTTGATCACTCCGTATACGCGCATCTGCACGATCTCGTCGATAATCGTACGCAGATTGTGGTCTGTGACGGTGTAGAGCATCATCGTATAGCCGAACTTCTGCGCTTCGCGCGCCATAACTTCGATCGACCGCGCGGTATAGGTGTTGCACAGATCCTCTGCCAAAACTACAATAATGTTGCTCTTGCCGCGGCGAAGATTCTGCGCGAACAAATTCGGCTTATAATTAAACTGCTTGACGGCGTCCAGCACCTTTTTGCGCGTCTTTTCAGACACGTAACCCTGCCCCGTTACGACGCGCGTGACCGTAGTCGTCGATACGCCCGCGATCCGCGCGACCTCTTCACGATTCATCATTTTTATTGTTTCTCCTGTCTTACCCGCAGTATCAGGATACAAAGTCCGTTAATTATTGCATTATATCATTGATAATTTGATTTTTCAAGCAATTTTTACTTACGAAAACATTTTTTTGCTCTAATGTCCTCCGAAATGTCGCATCGGATTAAACGCCTAGCAGGGCAAAAAAGGAAAGCAAGCTCAAAGTTTATAGACGTCCGCCGTAAATCCCGACGGGATAAGCATATAGTCGTCCGTCCAATTTGCACCTTCGCTGACGAAGTGCTCGGGGCCGTACGCCTCCTGCGGCTGCGGCGTAAAATGCAGCGGGCCGAAGGTATTGCGGCGCGTGAAATACACGCGCAGTTTCAAATTTTCCGCGCGCACTTCCCCCGTATAGGGCGGGAACGCGACGAGCTCGTCCTTCTCGCCCAAAAGGTGCAGCGTTGCGCCGTGAAGCTGCCGGATACAGACGCGGAAAGCACCCGACAACCCCGTTTCGAAGGTGATGCCGCCGCTGTAGAACGGCAGCCCCTGCGCCCCCACTTCCGCGGGAGAAAGCGTTTCGGGCAGGTCGCAGAGGGTATTCGGCAGTTTTACGCCGAAATCTCCCAGCACATACACCGCCTCGATGTTTGCCGAAACGCAGAAGTCCAGTTCGGTGCAGAGGATGTTTTCGCCCTCCTGCACCTTTCCCTCAAACAGGCGGAAGCAATTATCCACCCACCTTCCGCCCGCCTGCCTGAGCGGTTCGCCGTTGAGCGTCATGCGCTCGTATTCGGCGGCAATGCGCACGGCATAAGCGCGTTCGCTGCGGAAGGTGTAGGTGAGCTTGACTTTGCCGCGGGAGGCATCGGCATCTTTGCCGAACTTTGCCGCAAACCACGGCTGTACCATTTCGCCGCCGCGCAGCGTCATGCCGAAATGCGTGCGCAAGGAGCGATCCACTTTCAGAACCTCCCGCTTTTCGCAGAAAGGCTTGCCGTCCAATTCGCACGCCGCGTAGTCGAGCACGAGCACGTTGGGTTCGGTAAGGGTGTAGCGCATTTTTTCGGGAAGCGCTACCGGCTCTCCCGCCGTTGTTTTCGTCGCCTCTTTTGCACCCGTCAGGCGGAAAATGCGCATCTGCCCGCGCGCAAATTGCATATTTTTCAGGGATACGTTCCCCATTTTTTTGAGCACGGAGAAGTCCCACTCCTCCGCGAACGCATCGCCGCTCGCAAGGCGTATATCTCCGCTTGCCGCCCGGCGTTCCTCGAGATTTACCGCAAACAGCCAACGCTCCCCCATCCACTCGCGGACGGCGGTCGCCACCCCTTCGGGCGCGGAGTGCACATCTGCGGCGGGCAGTTCGGATGCGCGATGCACGACCTTGCCGCCTTGCGCGCGGAATTTTTCGATGAGCGCCTGCGTTTCCGGACGGACGCGCTGCCCCTCCGCGACAAGCAATGTGCGATAGCGCGCCTGTCCCACAACGAGCAATGCGCCCTGCCCGTCCTTCTCTACACGGGCATATTTTTTAAGCAGTTCCTCGTCGCCGTAGTCGAACTCGTGCTGCGAACGGATGATCTGCCTGCATTGCTCTATAAAGGCGGCGTCCAATTTCGCGACCTGTTCCTCTGCGGGAGAAATCCCGTTGACCCAACCCTTGTGCACGCGCAGCCACATGTTCTCCACGGGATGGATGACGAGCAAGTCGCATTTGCGTGTACCCTCCGTCATGATCATGCCGACGCGCGCGAAGTGATCTTCGAGCGGTTTCCAATCGCGATACCAGCTGTTCTGCGAGAGGATGCTCGCAGGATAGTCACGCTTTGCCTCCCCCTTCATGCTGTACCACGACAGGTGCGGGCAGCGCAGGTTGACGCCGAACAGCACGTGCC
>ERZ1643247.1309-NODE-1309-length-23610-cov-7.056082_pt1 | contig 23610 bp, 23 predicted proteins | sample MGYA00579264_ERZ1643247 | MGnify/ENA primary metagenome ERZ1643247 (study PRJEB29033, sample SAMEA4952262) | chicken gut metagenome | biome: Broiler Chicken; feature: Gastrointestinal Tract; material: Caecum | place: Ireland | collected 2018 | study: Broiler... | reverse complement strand
AGCAGTGTATTTTCAATAGATTTAGTGCGAATTATTTTTACCTGTCAAAGCTGTTACCTGCCGGCTTTTTGCCGCTTTTTCTCCTTTTTTGTATAAAAGTGGAGAACTACCTTTTCAAGATATCTTTTCAGTACGATCTGGATCTCTTCTTTCGGGTGGATCGGCCGGACAAGTATATTGCGTATGCCCGCCCGCTTTGCTCCCCACACATCTGTAAAAAGCTGGTCCCCCACAAAAAGCGTTGTTTCTCTGGTGGTCCCCATAATCTCCATAGCCCGGATATAATTCTTTGTGGAAGGCTTATGCGCATTACAGATATAATTCGTCTGAATGTCCTTATTAAACATCTTTACTCTGGCCTCCTGATTATTGGAAATCAGGCAGGAAGCAAATCCGATCTTTTTCAGCCTGTCAAAGAGTTTTCTGGCTCTGTCGTCCGCCGGCGCTCCGTGAGGCACAAGGGTATTGTCAATATCAAAGATAACGCCCCGGTATCCTTCTTCATACAACTTTTCAAATGGGATGACATATGTGGACGCCACATACTCATCCGGAAAAAAACTGTCAAACATTATTTTTCATCCAACTCCATCAGTTTAGAAATCAGTTCCTCACAGATCTGCAGAATCGTTTTATTATCCGTCTGCACTACAACATCCGCAGCAGCCTCATATTTCTCCCGCCGTTTCTCCATCATATCTGCAATAAACTCAACATTTTTATTCCCTTCAAGAATCGGTCTGTCATTGCTGTCCTTCACTCTCTCATAGATCGTCTCCGGACTGGCGGTAAGAAGAACAACCCTTCCGTTCTTTTTCATCTCAACCACATTTTCCTGACGGAGAGCCACGCCGCCGCCGCAGGAAATGATACAGCTCTCGCCGGTCTGCAGTTCTTTCAGAAGATTTGTTTCAAGGTTACGGAAATACTCTTCCCCGTATGTGGAAAAAATATCCGGAATGCTCATTCCTTCCTTCTCTGCAATTACCTGATCCATCTCCACCAGCTTCATATCAAACATCGTACTCAGATAATCGGAAATCGTTGATTTACCGGAGCCCATAAATCCGATCAGGACGATATTGTACGGGAACAGCTTTCTCGCCTGTATTCTCCTGCTGCCGCGGAGAATCTGCTGAAATACATCCTGTATTTCTTCCTGATACCTGTTTCCCTTCAGCTTTTCCTCCAGCCGGTGCTGCTGTTTGGCTTCCTGAGCCGGCTGAAGTATGGGCATTCCGTATGTTTCTTTGTAAGCCATGATCTTCTCGACAATCGAATTTCTTTCCACCAGCGCGTCAATAATTTTATCGTCGCAGATGGCAAGCTGCTCACGGTACATTTCCAAATCGTTCATTTTCATCCTCCGTCTGTAAAGCGGATTTCTATCCGCCCCGGTGCTTCTTCTGGGCACGGATCCCTTTATGCTTCGGCAACAGAAAATTGCCTGCTCCGCGCCCGCACAGTACACCATATTATAGCAATTTTCCCCTGCTATGGCAAGGATGAATCAAGGAAGGCCCGGGCAGGCTCTGCCATTCAGATCAGGCCTGATCAGGGATGAAAATCTTGCAGATCACTTCGTTTTCTGTCACCAGGGGCTTCTTGTGGGTAAAGAATACGGTTCCTGCTGTAGGTGAAAGCACAGTAGAAATCACATTTCCTTCATAAGGATGTACAATCTCTGCCAGAGGCGTACCCATCCGGACTTCGTCCCCGGGATGGCACAGTCTCCGGTAAATTCCGCCTGCGGCTGTTCGCACAGAAGCCAGTTCTTCCTCTGCAATTACAGTGGAAATATAACCGCTGTGGCAGCTGTATTTCAGAATTCCCATTCTTGTCAGGAAACGGAGTACTGCTGAAACCGCCTGCCTTGCTGATGCCTCGTCAATAAAATCTGTTTCTGTGGTATAGATCGAATACGCATTTGTATCCCAGATCTGCCAGTTGTAATTCAGCGTCGTTGTATCAATGGGTCTGGGCTTTCTCACCACTACATAAGGGAGCCCGAACAGCCCCGCAAGGCTGGTATTCTGCTTTCCGGTATCCATCATCCGGACATGGGGAATAAAATCTCCGGGCATATAGAAACTGGCAAACTGTATGCCGTAATCATAATCCTTTACTTTTTCAAATACACCTGCCGCAATCCGCTGGGTTGTCTCGCCCAGATTATAGCCGGGAAACATCCGGTTTATATCTGTATTATCCACAGGCCAGAACCGTTTCCCGATATTCATGGCGTGATGGTTGACAGAGGGGACAACCAGAATTTCTTTGTCCGCCGCAATCTTCCGTGCCGCCTCCAGCTCTTCCAGCTTTCTTATGATCTGGGAACATACATAAAGCTGCTGCACTTCATTTCCGCGGATGCTTCCCACGATACAGGCCGCCTTTTTTCCGTGTCCGAAGCTGTAGCCGCTGATTGTAAGGTCTTCCCTGTACGGAGAAGCCAGCTTGTAAATTTCTGTCTTTCTCATATTTCTTATGCCTCCCCTTCTTCTCTGCTTCCCAGTATTCTTCCAAGCAGTGATCCGCTGTACACCACCGGATATTCTCTTCTGGTGAACACCATTCCGGATATCGGCGCCGTTACCGACTGCTCCACATCTCCGGTCAGCGGATTCAGAATTTCTCCCAGAAGCGTTCCCTTCTCCACCTGCTCTCCGATCTTTACATGAGGCACATAGATTCCGGCGCTGTCTGCGTTCAGATATCCCACTTCCCGATCTGTGGATACAATCGGTTTTCTTACTTCTCCCACAGGTCCTTCCCAGACACCCAGTTCCTTCATTACGTTCAGAACGCCTTCCACAAGCTGGTTTCCGTAGGATCTGGTAATCCGCATCCCGACTCCCATCTCCACTACCAGCGTAGGAGTTCCCACGCTGTTCAGGCTGTAAGCCAGCGTAGATTCCAGAACAGTTGCCGAGGCATGAACCCACACAAAATCCACATTAATCTTCTTCGCAAGGGGGACAAGCATCTCCGCGGTAATCTCATTAATCCGCACCTGCGGCAGCTCCATCAGGAAAATGTTACTTGCATGAATATCCACGCACAGATCTGCGCCTTTCAGATCTTCTGTCAGTTTATATACAACGGATTCCATCATGGGACCTTCTTCATTTCCCGGGAAAATCCGGTTCATATCCAGATCAAACATGGGAATTCCTCTTGTAATTGAGTCAATCCCCAGCGGGTTCAGAGCCGGATAAATATCCACAATTCCTTTCAGATACCCCGGCTCGGCTTTCAGCCTTCTCAGCAGCTCATAACAGACAAACTGCCCCTCCAGCTCATCCCCGTGTGTGCCGGTTACAATTGCAATCCGTTTTTCATCCCCGGAGGGATGCGCCGGCATAATCCGGTTTTTCCGGATCGTAAGTTTCTCATCTACCGGCAGTTCCATTGACACGACTGTCTCTACCATCACTGATCTCCTCCACATTTACATAAATTTTCTGTTCCTGGGATGCATTTCCCAGGAATACCCCTTTATCTACCGAGCAGTCTGCATAATCCCGTCCATGGGCAAGCTTGATATAATAATCATCAATATGCAGATTGTTGGTAGGATCCAGGCCATACCAGCCCCCGTCCGTATAGATTTCCACCCATGCATGCGTACTCCCCTCTCCGATCATCATGCCGTTCACATATCTGGCGGGAATCCCCATATACCGCATCACCGCAATCATAATATGAGCATAGTCCTGGCATACTCCTTTTCCCATCCGCAGCGCCTGAGCAGCTGTTGTTCCCACATCTGTCACTCCCGTGGCATATACAAGCCGGGTATACAGACAGCCCATAGCGCACACCGCTTTTTCCATAACCGTCTCTGCTCTTTCTTCCCTGCACTTTTCTGTAACAGCTTCCCCGAATTCCCGGATCTCCGGCTTAATCTGCGTATACTTTGACGGATACCGGTACATGGGATGAAGGGGACATTTCTGCACAGTCATCCCCTGAACATGAGCCTCTCCCGCGATACGGTAGCCAAAACTGTTATGGGGCCCGGCACAGCAGCCGCTGATCTTAAGATTTCCGAACCCGTCCCGGTCCGCGCTGGTATAGTCCGCAGGGCTCACCCTGCATTCTGACAGCATGATTTTCTGCCGCAAAGAGTCCCCGGGAACGCAGCGCAGTGCAAAATAATGGCTGCTTACCGGAGACGAAAATTTCAGTTCCATACTGTACTCAAATCTCAGTTTTCTCATAATATAAGCCTCTGCTCTCTTAATAATAACTTCCGGCTTTTTGTGTACCGTTTTATGCAAAAAGGCTTCCGAGACATCCAAGCGCTTCCCGGTAATGGGCTTCCGGATTTTCTTCCCGGAGTATAATATCCCCCAGGCGTCCCAAGCTTTCTGCATGATAGTTCAGACTGGTTTTTTCAAGCCGGTTGCACAGCTTCCGGTACTCTTTTTCCAGATCCCCGGTGTGATATTCAAGACGGAGGCAGAGATCCAGACGTTCTACATATTTTCCGCATTTCAGGATATTGCGGCACTCTTCCTGATCTATATAGTCATCGGCTCCACCCCAGAATGCCAGCAGATAATCAATGACCTGCTGCAGCTCAAGCAGCGGCGCCGTTGTCTTTTTGCAGGCCTCAAACGTATCCAGAGCAAGCTGAACATAGGACAGTACCGCAGTACTCAGCTCATCCCGGAGCACAACTGCATTGTCGTAAGCACGTTTCATATTGGAAAGCACAGAATCCGGATTGTCCTCGCCAAAAAGATAAGACTGTACAAACTGCTGGTTGGATGTATAGATATTGGGAATATTCAGCTTCTTACAATATGTCTCATAAATCCCTTCCGGCTGCTCAATAATTCTGTCATAAATATGAAAAAACATTCTCAGCGTTGTATACACCCGTTCTGTATAACGCCCCAGCCAGTACAGATGATATGCCGCATTATATCGTCCCGGCGTCATAATAACGGGTATCCCTCCTGTGTTTACCCATTCCAGTGTTTCTCTGAGCATAGTGGCATAATTTCTATTATCTTCCACAGAATTATTTCCAAATGTGGCGGGAGAAACCCGTCTGCAGATCTCTCTGGCTATCATAGGATAAGACGCGCCTGACGGTATTCTCAGATTGTCTTCCAGAATATACCACTGTCCGTCTTTGCCAAGCACCAGATCAATTCCGGATATGTGACTGTAGATGTTTTTCGGCGGAATAATCCCCTCGCACTGGGGAAGGTATCCGGATGATATAAAAACAAATTCTTCCGGCACAACTTTGTCTTTTATAATCTTCTTTTCCCCGTATATATCATTCAGAAAAAGATTCAGGGCGTCCACTCTCTGGATCAGTCCCTTTTCCAGATATTTAAAATCCTCATGGGTAATCACCCGGGGAATTGCGTCAAAGGGAAAGAGCTGTTCATGAAACTCACCGTCTCTGTAAATTCCGAACTTGACGCCATACCTGGCCATCAGACGGTTATCCCCTCCGTGTGTTCAACCAGTTCTCTCATACATGTTTCCTCCTGACTAATAAAGGCGCTTCCACTGCTGCCGCAGAGAAAACGCCTTTGTCTTCCGACTGTCCGAAGACAGTCTTTTCTGAAAATAAATATATAAAAAGGGCACCCGATCAGAAGATCAAGCGCCCTTGCTATGTGAGATAATATAAACGTTTTTTGCTCTGCTGTCAAGACTTTTTCTTCCCGTCCCTGCAGGGCTGCTTCTTATTTCCGCTTACCCCAGACTGCCTCCCGCACCGCTGTACTCACATTCTTCCAGCCTGTCATCCGGCAGACGGCACCTGCGCCGCTCCTTCTCTGCCAGCCGGCTTACAAACGCTGTGGCGGGATGATGCAGAATCTCTTCCGGCGGCGCATACTGCTGGATTTCTCCCTGATCCATGACCAGAACTTTTGTTCCGAGTTTCAGTGCCTCTGAAATATCATGTGTCACGAACAGGACCGTAATTCCTGCCTTTTCATAAATCTGACGCAGTTCTGTCTGGAGCTGTGCCCGGGTAATCTCATCTACTGCTCCGAAAGGCTCATCCATCAGCAGGATCTCCGGGGACGCCGCCAGGGCGCGGGCTATCCCCACCCTCTGCTGCTGGCCGCCGGAAAGTTCCGCCGGGTACCGCTCTCTCAGTTCCTCGTCCAGACCAACGATCTGCATCCATTTCGTGACAGCTTCCCTGGTCTTCTTTTTATCTCTTTTATTCAGAAGATCCGGTACATAAGCAATGTTCTGCTCCACCGTCATATGGGGAAACAGTACGCTGCCCTGGATTGCATAGCCGATATTTCTGCGCAGAAGAGTCTGGTTTTTATCCCGGATGTTTTCTCCATTAATCAGAACATCTCCCGCCGTGGGCTCCAGCAGGCCGTTGATCATCTTAAGGGCCGTCGTCTTGCCGCATCCGGATGATCCGATAATGGTGACAAATTCGCCCTTTTTTACCGAAAGACTGAAGTCTCTGAGTACTACCTTTTCTCCGTAGGCTTTCCGCACATGACGGAATTCAATCATTGTCTGCATATTGCTTCCTCCTACTCTATGAGCCCGTATGAAGCAAGAAATTCTTCCGCCACATCTTCCGGCTCCCTGTTTTCCGTTTCCACCTCATAATTCATCTGTGCCATATCGCTGTCCGAGATCAGCCCGGTTACTTTGTCGAAAACCTCATTCAGTTCCGGATGTGCTTCCAGCACCTCACTGCGCACCACATTACCACAGAGATAGGAAGGATAGAACTGTCTGTCGTCCTCCAGAACCACCGCATCCGCCGCGGAAAGCTGTCCGTCTGTGGTAAACACAACCATTACGTCGATCTGCCCCTGCTCCAGAGCCTGATATTTCAGGCCGATATCCAGGTCCATTGTCGCCTTAAAATTCAGCCCGTAAGTGTCACAAAGGGCCTCGTATCCGTCTTCCCGTTCAAAGAAATCATATTCCGCGCCGAAAACAAGCTGATCTGCAACTGCCGCAAGATCGGAATAAGTATGAAGATCATACTTTTCTGCAATCTCCCGGCGCACCACCATGCCATACGTATTATTAAAGCCGTACATGCCGGTCCACTCCATGGAATAATTATCCCTGTATTCCTGCTGCAGCTGATCAAACAGATCTTCTGTGTACAGCTCCTCATTTTTCAGCACCATATTCCAGCCGGTTCCCGTGTATTCCGGATAAAGATCAAATTCTCCGCTTTCCATCGCAGGCTGAATATTGGAAGTGCCGCCTCCCACTCCCTGGGTCAGCTCCACATGCAGCTCCGTATCCTGTTCAATAAGGATTTTCAGCATTTCGCCTATTATATACTGCTCGGTCATAGGTTTCGTTGCGATATGGATCGTCTCTCCGGTATTGGTCCGGAACACTGCAGTTACAATCAGTGCGGCGCAGATCACCGCTGCCGTTCCTGCCGCTATGATCCGGTTCGTTTTCTTTGCTTTTGCGCTGCGCTTTTTCATCCGCCGCTCCACAAATCCAAGCAGAAAATCAACTGCCAGGGCAAGCACTGCGATCAGCAGACTTCCTGTCATAGTCATTGCCCCATTGTTTGTGGTAATTCCCCGGTAAATCGCAACTCCCAGACCGCCTGCTCCGATGAAAGAGGCAATACCGGCAAGAGCGATGGTCATAGTTACCATACTGCGGATCCCTGACAGAATTACCGGCATGGCAAGAGGCAGCCGGATCCGGAAAAGGATCTGAAGCCGTGTGCTGCCCATTCCTCTGGCCGCCTCAAGAATAGCCGGATCAATATTGGAGATTCCCGTATGGGTATTGCGCACCATAGGCAGCAGCGCATATACGGTAAGGGCGATCACGGCCGTTGCATTTCCCACACCGGAAAATGGGATAAGAAATCCCAGCATGGAAATAGAAGGAATTGTATAGAGGAAATTGATCACTGCCAGCGTCGGCTTTGCCGCTCTCTGGAATTCACTGATCAGAATGCCGGCAAGACCGCCGGCAAGAATGGCCAGTACAATCGCAATGAAAGAAATCTCCAGATGTTCCAGCAGCAGTCCGGCAAAAAAGTCCGGCCGCTCCGTAAGCAGGGCCCATATGTTTCCTAACATCTTTACTCACCTCTTCTCTGAATTGCTTTTACCGGACAGTTTTCAAAGCACAGTCCGCAGTGCAGACAGTGCTCCCGGCTGATTACAAAGGGAATCCCTTCCGTAATGCACTGCCGGGGACAGTTCCTTTTACACTTTCCGCACCCGATACATGCGTCTGTAATCTCAAATCCTTTCTCCTGCTTCTCTGCCGCCCCGGTTGTAAAACTCTCCCTGTATATGGGAGTCTTTCCAAGATCAAAAAACTCAATCTGTCCTTCTTCCACGCAGAAAGGCTCCAGGATATATCTGCTCTCTCCCGGATAGACGTCATTCATGGAAGGATTTTCGCGGAAAATCCGGTCAATCCATTGCTTCTGATCTGTCAGTCTTTTTACCTTTCCAAAAAGGCGCACCATCTGGTATTCCCGGTTCATACCTGTAATCTCTGTCCGGGGCAGGTTCTTAAGCTGCCGGTAAAAATCTTTGCCGCGGGCTGTACAGAAATAAAGTTTCTCCTCTTCCACCAGCATCACGTCAATTATCCGCACATGAGGCATTCCCTTGTCATCCACTGTGGCAAAAGCCACATCCTTAATATCCCGTAATATCTGCAGGCACTCTTCTGCTGTCATTTTTCTCCTCCTCTTTTCCGACATAATATATCCTCCTGTATACAAATCAGACTTATATCGTCTGCCCTGCCGCTTTCCGGCATACTAAATCATATTTCTCATATTTTTATCTATTCCCTGTTTTGTCCATCTTTTCTCTTCGGATTTCATACGCTCCGCTTAACCTCCTCTGATATCCGCATTAAATTCCTGTTTAGTTGTAATATTAACTGTTACATCTTATGCTGCAAGAATATCACAGTTTTATTGTAATGTAAATAGTTACATTAAAATAAATTTATTTTCTGAAAAAACGCTTTCCCTGACAAAAAAAATGCGGGATAATTCCCGCCGCTTCTTGCGAAGCGCAGGTCTTATCCCGCATTCATCCATATCTGTTAAGTTCTTCTGCTTCAGAAAACAAGCTGCACAAGCAGCATATAGCACACCGTACCTCCTGCAATGGACAGAAGCATCTGCCTCTTCCACACATGCAGGACAATCACCAGTATAATCGAAATCAGTTCCGGAACCCCGTGACTTCCTGTAAAAACACTTACATTTTTCAGACAGTAGATAACCAGAAGTCCGAATACTGCCGGAGGAAGCACTCTTCCCAGATACTTGATATATTTTGGCGTCGGCTTCCTTGCCGGAAAGATCAGAAACGGCAGAAACCGTGTAACGGCCGTTCCCAGAACCACCATTGCGACTGTAATAATCTGCTGAGTCAATGTCATAATGCTTCTTCTCCCTTCTCAAGAGGTTTTCTCATTAATGTCAGCACCGCAAGAAGCGCCAGCATGGCCGGAATAATAAAATTATCCGCTCCGAATGCAATCAGGCAAAGCAGAGAAATCCCCAGTCCCAGAAGGGAGCTTACATGGTTCTTTTCTTTCAGCCACTGCTCCATAAAAATTACCACAAACATGGCAGTCATTACAAAATCAAGCCCCTCTGTATTAAAATGAATCAGGGATCCGAAGATTCCTCCCAGAGTCGCGCCGGAAAACCAGTAGAAATGATTCAGCAGCGTTACAAAAAACATAAACCAGCCCCTGTCCACATTCTCAGGGATCTCTGCAGTGTAATTAATGGAAAAGCTCTCGTCACACATGCCGAAAATCAGATACACCTTTTTCCACCCGGTGCCCCGGAATCTGTCCAGCATGGAAATCCCGTAAAACAGATGCCTCGCATTGATCATCAGCGTCATGGCAAATGCCTGCAGGGGATTAAACGCCCCCAGAAGCATGTTAACAGTTACAAACTCTATAGAACCGGCAAATATCGTAATGCTCATCAGCATAGGATACCAGAAACTGAACCCGGAAACATTCATATAAATCCCGTATGTAATTCCAAGGAACCAGAATCCCGCAAATATGGGGATCGTATAAGGGAACGCTGTCCGGAACGCTCTTCTGAGCATCTTTGATCTTGTCTGCATAATCATCCTCCCATACCTTTGCCGCTGACAAATCAGCGCTGTATTTCCATATTTTTTCTTCAGAAACAGAGCAGCCCGCTATTTTCCTGTACATTTTCCGCAGTCCGAGCACCCGTTGCAGGTCAGACGGTTCGCACATTCCCGGCACGTAACGGGATGATAGGCGGGCACGTACAGATTTTCCTGCGGGATATCATATCCCCATTCATCTGTCAGATGAAAATGAATCTCTTTTCCCCGGAAGTTCAGGCCGGACCGGAAAGCCTGCTGAGACTGCGTCCGTTTATCCGGGATATGATATGTTTTTCCGTTTATTTCAAAATAAGTCCCTGTCTCGATAAAGTTAAAAGTAACATTATGAAGCCGGCACTGGTCGCTTAGCACTTTCACCCACTCATAGCGGCAGGGACGAAAGCCCCCGTAATTCTCCCCGCCGCAGATAACCTGCTCGATCTGATCTTCCGCCAGATATTTTTCCAGATCTACCGGACCGATCAGAGGCGCTGTCATAATCCCCTTATGTTTAAAAGGCAGTTCAAACAGAAGCGGGATCCTCTCATCCGCCCTCTTCTGATTCTCACAGGTTACATTGAAAAAAATGTTTTCCCAGCCTGTCCCCCAGTCATAGGGAAGGCAGGATGATACCCTCTGGGGCCGTTTTGTCAGAAGGAAAAACTTCACGTCTTTTCTCTGCCTCATAATGGACCACGCCTCATCTCTCCAGGCGTCCGCCTCTTCCAGAAAAAAATCCGAGGTCATACAGACCCGGATCATCTCCCCGCTGCGCACTTTATACTGTCCCTGACGGTTTCTGGACAAAGGATAGCGGAAGCCGTTCTTCGTCCGGTAAATCCGGCTTCCGTCCTGCTCCCGCATCCGGTCAAGAAAATACATATAACAGTTTTCGCAGCCCTCTGAACATTTTCTGCAGCCGTGCCATGGATTCCAGATATCATGCATCCGCCTTTCCTCCTTTTGGACAGACATTGCCTCTCATCATCTCTGACACTATACGACCTCTTCCGGCTCCATACTCTGTATGTGACTGTCCTTCTTTCCGAGATCATATTTCTGGCTGTATTCCGTAAAATAAGAATAATACTCCATACCTTCGCCGGCGTAAACCCTGGAATTATGAATATGGATATCTTCATCATTCTCTTCTGTTTTCGCCATAGCTGTCATAATACTCGCACAATGAGACGCGATACGGGTAAAGCTGTTCAGAACATCCGTAAAAATCGTTCCCTGCTCAAGTCCGCAGGCTCCGCTGCCCAGCCGTTTTACATGATTATGCTTCAGTTCGTCGCACAGGCGGGTAATCACCATGCCGAGGGGCGCTACTTTTTTGGCTTCTTCCTGGTCGTCAGCCATAAATGCCTTTGCAGTTATATTCATAACCTCACGCACGGCACCCATCACCACATTCAGCTCATCCAGAGCCTCAGGGGAAAATCCTGTCCGCTTTTCCTGCATCTCATTGGACATATATGCAATATATGCCGCATGGTCGCCGATCCTTTCAAAATCGCTGATCGTACTCAGATACAGCGACATCTGTCTGGACTGCGCCGTCGTCATCTCGCCCTTTGTCAGACGCATCAGATAGGTGCCAAGCCGGGTTTCATACTTATCGATCAGATCTTCCTTCCGCTGCACTTTTTCGAATTGCTCCTGCTGATAGTCATTCAGCAGATTCATGGCGCGGTTTACATTTTTCCGGACTTTTTTTGCCATTCCCGATATCACCCGGTGGCACTGCCCGATAGCCAGCGCCGGATAGACAACCAGACGCTCTTCCAACAGATCAAAATCCGCTTCTTCTTCCTTTTCTTCTTCCGTATCCTTCACCAGGATACATACAAGCTTCTCCAGCTTTGGGATAAACGGAAACAGCACACATACCGTAGCCATACGGAAAACGGTATTGACAAACGCTACCGATACCGGTGTCATAACCATCCCCATAAATCCGAAATGTACAACTGCATTTACTGTATAGAAAATAACCGCCCAGAAAATCAGCCCGAACAGATCATTCAGAAGATAGATCAGCGCCGTTCTCTTTCCGTTCTTATTTGCACTGATGGCAGAAATCAGAACCGGACAGGCCGCCCCCACTCCGATCCCCAGTATAATCGGAAATGCGCTGGCAAATGTCAGAATTCCTGTTACTGAGAGCGCCTGCAGGACTCCCACTGACGCCGATGCGCTCTGAAGAACTGCTGTAAAGACAATTCCCACCAGAATCCCTGCAAGAGGGTTAGAAAACATGGTAAGCATGCTGACAAAAATCTCATTATCCCGCAGCGGTTCCACCGCCCCGCTCATTGTCTGCATCCCCATCATCAGAATGGCAAATCCAAGCATTATGTTACCGATGTTTCTATAAACAGAACGCTTGCTGAACATTCTGAGTACAATGCCGACAACAGCCACAATAGCGGATATCGTTGCCGTAGACAACAGCGTTGCCAGACCGCCCGAGCCCTCGATATAGGACAGACACATAATCCATCCTGTAATGCTCGTTCCGATATTTGCCCCCATGATAATGCCGATGGCCTGCCTCAGCTTCATCATCATGGAATTCACAAAACCGATCACCATTACTGTCGTTGCTGAAGATGACTGAATTACGCAGGTTACCCCGGCTCCCAGCGCAACACCTTTCAGCGGTGTATTTGTCATCTTATACAGAAAAGCCTCCAGCTTGTCGCCGGCCACCATTTTTAATCCGTCTCCCATCAGAAGCATGCCGTACAGAAACATCGCCACGCCGCTGAGCAGGGACAGAACCATTGAAAATATTCCCATATCCTTTATCTTTTGCCCTGTATCCCGTTTTCCGGAATCTCTGAATCCTCTCCCGGTATCCTGCCGGTCTGCCGGCCCGTACCGTTTCTACCATGTATCCTGTATTCTTCTCGGGGAGCCCCCTTACCGCCTCCGGGAAGAATACCATACCGTAATATCTATTGTAGAAGAAAAATCAATCTCTTTCAAGAATTTTACATAAAATTCCCCGGGATACCCTTTCTGACAGCAGGCAGAAACACATCATTTTCTTACAAAAGCGCCATTGCCACTGTTCCTGCTGTGAGAAGGACAAGGCCTGCCGCTTCTTTCTTTCCCAGTTTCTCCCCAAACACAAAATAAGAAAATGCCACTGTCACAAGCACGCTCAGTTTATCAACCGGCGCTACAATGCTGGCCGGTCCTTCCTGAAGCGCCCGGTAATAGCAGAGCCAGGAGGCACCTGTGGCCACACCGGAGAGACAGATAAACACCAGTTCCTTTTTCCTGATCCGGACAGCTTCTTTCTGCTTCCCGGTTATAAAGACCATGCCCCATGCCATAATGAGCACCACACACGTGCGGATGGCAGTTCCCAGATTGGACTCCACGCCGGAAATACCGATCTTCCCCAGGATCGCTGTCAGACTGGCAAAAAAAGCAGAGCCGGCTGCATAGAGAAGCCAGCCTCCCTTTCCGCTCTTTTTCGTCTCTTCCACGTCTTTTTTCTCAATCATCAGAAAAATTCCCGCCGCAATAACAATAACCGCACCTGTCTTTGGCAGAGAAATCCCTTCCTGCAGAAAAATCAGGGCCAGAATAATTGTAAGCACAGTGCTGGATTTATCAATGGGCACAACTTTGTTGATATCTCCCTTCTGAAGCGCCTTGAAATAACACAGCCAGGAGGCTCCCGTTGCGGCTCCCGACAAAATCAGAAAGCCAAACGTATATCCGCTGATGGACCGGATCTGATTAAAGGAGCCGGATATGAATACCATAATCCATGAAAAAATCAGAACAACCACCGTGCGCACTGCCGTCGCCACAGTGGAGTCTGTTTTTCTTATCCCGCATTTTGCCAGAATTGAGGTCACTCCTGCAAAAAATGCAGAACCTATCGCATAGAAGAGCCACATAACTGATTCCTTCTTTCTCTTATCCCATATGCAGCCGGAATCCCTCGCCACGTGTTCTCTGTGATTTCCGGAACTGCCGCACCGCGTCCGCTGCCTGGCAGGAGAATCCTTTTCGGACAGAACCATCCGAATATCCCCTTTGTCTTCCCTGCACCGTTATAACGTTCCACTGCTTATTATATCACATGGAGTGGGGTTCTGCTTCCTTTGTATCTGAAATGCTGATTTGTAATGCGAGATTCCGTTGTTCCAGAATAATAAAAGAGTTTCAAACAAAAAAGCTGCCTTATTTTCGGTATTTCCCCGGTTTCTGCTGTCTGCTCTGTCTGCTGTTTTCTATCTTAAACCGCAGATAATCCATGCGTTCCAGCTGTTTCTCCCGGAGATGGATCTCGTCCAGCGCAATTTTCCTCTGCCGGTCAAGCATCTTCAGGCGCTGCTGTGACGTATCTTCTTTTTTCAGAAACAGCCGCATATACTCCTCTGCCTGGCTGCTGTCAAATCCGATATCATGAAGGGTCATGATCATACTCAGCCGCTCAATATCCTGATCGTCGTACTGGCCCGTGTCTGTCACGTTCTTCACAGAAACACGCAGACCCCAGCTTTCATATTCCCTGAGTATATCCAGCGGAATCTCATACCGCTCGCTTGCTTCCTGTATCGTCATACCGTTCTCCTTTCTGCCGCACGCCCCGTTACTGGACAAAACGGATATGATAAAGCCGGTATACTTCCGCCAGGCTCCGTATCCTGAGGATCTGGCTTTTTCCGCTGTCCATCCGGCTGATCTGCACCATATCTTCCGGCGCCAGTTCAAAGTCGTCAATAGCAAAATTCTGCCGGATTCTGTCTGCATGCACGGATTTCGGAATAGCGATAATCCCGTTCTGCCGGAGCCATCTTAAGATAACCTGTGCAGGCTGTTTCCCGTATTTTTCCCCGATCCCCGCAAGCATCTCATTGGTAAATATGCCGTTTGCGCCTTCCGCGAAGGGAGCCCAGGCCATAGCTTTTATATCATACTGCTCCATCACTTCTCTTAAATCTTTCTGCTGGCAGAACGGATGAAGTTCGATCTGATTTACCGCAGGGACAACTTCGCTGTTCAGAATAAGATCCACCAGCCGGTCGGCCTCGAAATTACATACTCCGATTGCCCTGATCTTTTTCTCCCGGTACAGTTCTTCCATGGCCCGCCAGCTTCCGTAATAATCCCCGTAGGGCATATGAATGAGATACAGATCAAGATAATCAGTCCCCAGATTTTCCAGTGTCTTCTGAAAAGAGCGCTTCGTCTTCTCATATCCTGCATCCTGGATCCATACTTTGGATGTAAGAAATATTTCCTTTCTGGGAATGCCGCCCTCCCTTACCGCTTCCCCTACCGCCCGTTCATTGCCGTAGCAGGCCGCTGTATCAATCAGACGGTATCCTGTCTGCAGGGCCGTAAGAACACTTTCCCTGCACTCCTTTTCATCTGTGATCTGGAACACCCCGAAACCAAGCTGTGGCATTTCCGTCAGGTTATTGAGACGTATTACACATTCATTCCTGTTTTCCATTTTCCTTTTCCTTTCCTTTTATCCGGTATTTTATCTGTATAATGCAATGATATATCCATTCACCTGCCCTGTCTAATGCCTGTTTTTATATTTCAGAAATGCTTGTGCCGTATTTCTCATTTTTCCGGGATCTGATAAATTCAAAAAGCGGATGCTTCCGGCAATTCAGCTGAACGCTGCCGGAAACATCCGCACTTTCTGTATCACGATTCTTTTTCCTGTCCGTCCTGTATCACCCGGTTTTCTTTGATAAAACTGATAAACTGCCTTATTGTGGGTGAGACAATCTGCGCCTTTTTCCAGACAATTACCGCTCCTGTCTCCATGGCCGGCGACAGCGGAATATATTTCAGTTCATCAAACCGGTTCTGCAGATGAAAACAGAGGGCCACTCCGATCTTTCTCTCAACCATAACGGCCACATTATTGATCAGATTATATGTACCGATCACATGAATCTGATCATAATAATCTCCGAACCAGCCTTCCAGCTCATTTTTAACGAGAGGCCTCTGTACGAGAAAAACCGGCACGTCCAGCAGATCCTGGGGCGTGACGGATTTTTTCCGAACCAGCGCAGAGTCTTTGCGGACCAGCACGCCCCACCGTTCCTTCCTTCGGAGACGGATGAAATTATATTTCGAGATATCCACCGGCTCCGTCAGCAGCCCGATGTCCAGCAGGCCCTTATCCAGCCGGTCTTTTATATCGTCCGCGTTTGCCGTATACAGATCATACCGGACCATGGGGTAGACTCCACTGAACTTTTCCATAATATCTGCCAGTTCCTGCACGCTGTTTGTCTCCCCGCTTCCGATCGAAATGTTTCCCGAGAGTTCTTCCTCTCCGTGCCGGAACTCGTTTTCTGCCTTATCCACAAGCTGAACGATCTCCTGGGCCCTGCGCTTCAGAAGCATCCCGTCCTCTGTCAGACGGATGCTGTGGTTGCTCCTTTTAAATAATTTCGTCTCCAGCTCATCTTCCAGCTGCATGAGCTGCCGGGAAAGGGTGGGCTGGGTGATATGCAGAAGCTCCGCGGCTTTTGTTATGTTTTCTTCTCTTGCCACCATTAAGAAATATCTCAGCACTCTTATTTCCATTGTCATACACCTCATGTTGAGAATATCATCTTATGCCGGATTGTTCAAGCCGCTGCAGCCTGCTTCTGGCTTTACATTTTTACAGCTTCTGGCTTCCGGTGGACCAGACATGTTTTTCCTGTGCCTGTTCTGCCGTATTCTGCGCCATAACGCCTACCAGCCTGTGGGGAACATAGGGCTCTTCCAGATAGCTGATCTCCTCTTCTGTCAGGCAGAGCTCTGCTGCCTTTGCCATGCCTTCCACATGAGACAGCTTTGTTGCGCCGACTACCGGCGCCGTAACTTTCGTAAGCAGCCAGGCAAGGGAGATCTCTGTCATAGATACTCCCCGTTTCTCCGCCAGTTCTGCCACACGGGATATGATCACACTGTCTTCTTTTTCCGTAGCGCCATATTTCAGTTTCGCATAATCATCTTCCTGCAGTCTTTTTGACGTCTCTCCCGGCTTCTTGGAGAGGCGGCCGCCTGCCAGGGCGCTGTAGGGTGTCATGGCAATATTGTCCTCCCGGCAGAGCTTCGCCATCTCCCGCTCCTCTTCACGGAAAATAAGATTGTAGTGGCCCTGTATGGACACAAATTTTGCAAATCCCTCTTTTTCCGCAAGAGCGTTTGCCTTGGCAAGCTGGTAGGCAAAGCAGTTGGAGATACCGATATATCTTGCCTTTCCGGCTTTTACTACGTTATTAAGGCCTTCCATAATATCATAGAGCGGCGTTGCATAGTCCCACATATGATAGATATACAGATCCACATAATCCATCCCCAGATTTTCCAGGCTCTTATTGATCATCTTTTCGATATGCTGCTGTGCGGATACCCCCTGCTGAATCTCTTCCGGCGTGCGTGGAAGGAACTTGGTAGCCACAACCACTTCATCCCTCTTTGCGAAGTCCTTAAGCGCCCGGCCCAGATACTGTTCGCTTGTACCGCTCTGGTACGCAATTGCCGTATCATAAAAATTGATACCGGAATCCAGAGCCTGCCGGATAATCTCCCGGGTGTGTTCTTCATCAATGGTCCAGGAATGCTGCCCGTTTGCGGCATCACCGAATCCCATACATCCCATACAGATACGGGAAACATTTAAATCTGAATTGCCTAATTTTGTATACTGCATAATTTTTGCTCCTTTCACTGGCGGCGCAGTCAGCTCAGAGTGTGCTGCGTCCCCGTTCATGGTTTTTACATTTATCCATCTTTGAATCTCTTCTGTAATTTTATTCTGACACGGAGACAGCAACAATTCAAATACTTAAAATTTATGTTTTTTAATGCCCGCAGAGCATTTCTTCCAGGCCCGCCAAAAAAAACACTCAGAATATTAATCCGCACTCTGAATGTCTTTTTCCGAATCAATCTCCACTATATAATCCAGCTGAATCCGCATTCCGTCCTCCAGAATAATCTGGCCGGCGTCCGGATCGGTCCGCCGGATCCTTCCCCTGGCCGTATGAAAGGATCCTCCGGATTTTTTCTCATCCGGGACAAAATAGGTCAGCACAATCTCCGGTTTTTCTCCCGGGGAAGCACAGGCAAGCTGAATTTTATAATTCAGCTCCTGTTTTTCATCCTCGGAAAGCTCCGGCTTCTTATCCGTCCGCCTTGCCGTCTCCTTTATTACATCCCCGTATCCGGTCAGTGCGGCAAAGGGCGCGAACTGTGCCGCCCGGTCGGATACCGGCATATGAGGATGAACAGAAGAAACGTGATGGGGCAGATGAATCATGTCTTCATAATCTTTCTCTTTATCCGGATCTTTCATTCTGTACGCCCTCCAATCTGAAGCTTCATGCTTTATGTCCTCCGATCTGACGGTTTCTGTCTCTGGCAGTCGCCCCTTCCTCCAGATTCATTCCCTTTAAGACTGCGTTCTTTCCGAACTTTTTCTTGATCTCCAGAACCGCTTTCTGCATCTTTCTTTCCCGCTCCAGCTCTGCCTCCTGCTTCTCCTGTTCTTTCTGCAGGGCGGCATAATCTGTGAAAAGATCCAGCTGCTCGAACTGGATTTCGTTCTGTGCCTCTTCTTCCGGGATAACATGTGCTGCGGCCATGCTCAGTCTCCGCACCAGAAGCTTTTCATCTACAATACGGTCAAAGAGTTCCGAGACTGCCTGTACAATCTGCCGTGCCGAAGAAGTATACTGCTTCAGGTTGACCGTGCCGTGGGCATGCTTCGGTATCTTTCTTCCGTAACGGTCCGTCTTCACCTCCCCGCTGTACTCCTTTCGGAGGGCAGGATCCTTCAGATTGCCGATATCATATCCTACTGTCAGAATAATCTGGTCGGTAACCAGTCCTTTCTCTACCAGATCCAGCGCAAGCAGATCCGCCATCTCCTTTGCCGTCAGTCTTGCCTTTTCAAAAGAATAGGCACAGTGGAGCACCTGTCCGGAGCCCACACTGCTGCTCTGAGGCCTGTATGCTTTAATATCTGCAATGGTACAGGGTTCCCAGCCCCATGCATGGTCAATCAGAAGCTCTGCGTTGACGCCGAACAGATTATAAAGGAGATCTTCATTGTAGTAATCCGCCGGTTTTCCCAGGGAACAGCGGGCAATATCTCCCATAGTATAAAGCCCGTGTTCTTCCAGTTTCTTTGCATATCCTCTGCCTACCCTCCAGAAGTCTGTGAGCGGCCGATGGGACCACAGCTGTCTCCGGTAGGACATCTCGTCCAGTTCGGCAATCCGTACGCCGTTTTCATCCGCCGGGATATGCTTCGCCTCAATATCCATGGCGACTTTACAGAGATACAGATTCGGTCCGATTCCCGCTGTCGCAGTGATGCCGACAGTATCAAGCACGTCGCGGATCATTTTCACAGCCAGCTCCCGCGGGGTCATCCGGTAAGTGCCAAGATAGGATGTGGCATCAATAAACACCTCGTCAATTGAATAGACGTGGATATCCTCCGGTGCAATATACTTCAGGTAAACCTCGTAGATCCGGCCGCTGATCTGCATATAACGTGCCATCTGAGGAGGCGCAACGATATAGTCCAGCGCCAGCGACGGATCCTTTTCCAGTTCCGGAGCCTGACAGGATGCCCCGGCAAGCTTATGCCCCGGAGCCTTCTGCCGGCGCTGTGCATTGACCTCCCCGATCTTCTGCACCACTTCAAACAGTCTCGGTCTTCCCGGGATACCATACGCCTTCAGAGACGGGGAGACCGCAAGGCAGATCGTTTTCTCCGTCCGGCTTTTATCCGCCACTACAAGATTCGTAGTCATCGGGTCAAGTCCCCGTTCCATGCACTCCACGGAAGCATAGAATGATTTCAGATCGATTGCAATATAAGTTCTTCCGTCCATTCTTTCCGCCTCCCTGTATGCTTTCAGTCTCTTTTATAGAAAGAATAACACAATTTTCCCATTCGAACAAGTGTTCTTTTACTGTTTTTTATATTGTATTGCTCTTTCCCTGAACTGAGATTATAATACATATGCTAATCAATTCTGCCGGAAAAAATCACAGAATTGTAACTTAGGAGAGGTATTTTATGGAAACAGTACATCAGACAAAAAACGAAATTACAGAAGGCGTTATCTGGAAACAGCTCCTTCTGTTCTTTTTTCCTATTCTGCTGGGCACATTTTTCCAGCAGCTTTACAATACAATCGACAGCGTGATCGTGGGCCAGTTTGTAGGAAAAGAAGCTCTCGCCAGCGTGGGCGGCTCCTCCGCCCAGATCGTCTCTCTGGTCGTCGGCTTCTTTACCGGTCTCTCGTCGGGAGCTGCAGTTGTCATTTCCCAGTTTGTAGGCGCCCGGAAAGAGGAGACTGCAAACGCCGGGCTGCACACCGCATATGCGATCGCAGCGGCCGGCGGAATCGCTCTTACACTGATCGGAATACTGACAGCGCCCTTTCTGCTCAGGCTCATGAATACGCCTGCAGACACCATGGACGGCTCACTGACTTACCTGCAGATCTATTTTGCCGGCATCCTGTTCGTCCTCATCTATAATATGGGATCCGCCGTTCTGCGGGCTGCCGGAGATTCGAAAACTCCTCTGTACATCCTGATCATCTGCTGTGTCATCAACATCCTGCTGGACATGGCTTTTGTACTCCTTTTTCACATGGGAGTTGCCGGAGTCGCTGTGGCTACACTGATCGCCCAGGCTGTCAGCGCTGTACTGGTCACACGCAGGCTGATGCGCTCCGGCCAAATTCTGCATCTCTCCCTGAAGAAAATCCGTTTTCACGGTTCTCTTCTGAAGCTGCAGCTGAAGCTGGGACTGCCTGCCGGTTTCGAGTCCATTCTGTTTGCCATCACAAATATCGCGATCCAGTCGGCCATCAATACTTTCGGCACAGATACCACCGCCGCATGGTCCGCATACGGCAAACTGGACGCAGTTTTCTGGATGGTCAGCACTGCTTTCGGTATCTCCATTACAACGTTTGTAGGGCAGAATTACGGTGCGGGAAAAATGGACAGAGTCCGCAGAAGCACCCGGGTCTGTATCTGGCTGGATCTGGCAGTGTCCTTTATCCTGGTGGCCGCACTTATCCTGGCAAGAAGTCTTCTTTTCCGGCTGTTTACCGCAGATGAAACCGTTGTACAGATCGGTTCCGATATGCTGCTGTTTATTACCCCCTGGTATATCGTCTATGTGTTTATCGAAGTATTGGGCGGCTCCCTAAGAGGCAGGGGAAACGTCATCGTTCCTGTATTGATCACCCTGCTTGGAGTCTGCCTTCTGCGGATCATCTGGCTGGCCGGCGTGCTGAAAGTCTCGCCCACCATCCATGCCATTATCTTCAGTTATCCTGTAACATGGGTCATCACCGCGCTTGCTTTTATCGGCTATTATCTGTGGCAGAACAGACAATATGCGCGCCAATCGTCTGATACTGCCGGATAAGCCTCCCTGCGGACAGAAGCCCGCTTATTCTGTTACTTCTGATATGTACCAAGCTGCCTGGTATACTTTATCATCTCATGGATAACATAGGCTGCAACAATTAGTTCCGTAACCGGCATTGCTGACCAGACCGCATTTCCGCCAAAGACTGCCGGAAGCAGATAGATCAGAACGCCGCTGATCACAAGGCCTCTTGCCACAGACGCAAGAAACGCCGTCTTCGGCTTCATCAGCGCCTGGAAATAATAGGTTGAAAAAATGTTAAGCGGAAGAAGCAGGAAAGAAAGCCCGTAGCACCGGAAAATGGCCGGTGCGATCTCAAGGACTTCCTCTGTGGGGTTCATAAACAGCCGGATAAATGCATCCGGTATGAGCATGCTTAAGGCTGTCCAGAAGACACTGAATACCGCCGCCGTTCCAAGAGCGTATTTCAGCGTCTCCCGGATCCTGCCGCCTTTTCCGGCGCCGAAATTGGTGGAAATAATCGGCTGGGACGCCTGTCCCACACTGTATGCGCAGCACTGCACAAAGGTGCTGATATTGACAATAACTCCGTAAACCGACAGTGCGTTTGTTCCCAGATAAATCATAATCTGACGGTTGAACAGAATTGTCAGGATTCCCATTGCCACATCAATAAAAAATGTGGAAAACCCTGTCGCTGTTATTTCTTTGAGCTTCCGCGGCAGCCCTTCCGGCCGGACAAGACGCAGCGTATTCTTCTTCATAAAGAAATGGGACAGCATAGCAAGGAAGCTGATCGCAGAACCGATGGCAGTCGCCAGCCCTGCTCCGAACGCGCCCATATCGCAGGTGAATACAAAGAAATAATCGCCGAATATATTAAAAATCCCTCCGGCAAGCACAGCGCCTGTGGCCAGCGCCGGATTTCTGTCATTTCTCAGATATGCCGCCAGCATCTGATTGAACAGGAAAAACGGAATCGCAAACTTAACCGGAAGCACGTATTCTCCGGCCAGTGTAAGGGTATTTTCCTGTGCGCCGAATACCGTCAGCAGTTCCCGGTCAAAAAAGATAATGACAAGCCAGATCCCCACAGACAGTATAACCGACCCGATTACAGACGCTGTAAAATACTCATTCGATCTCCTGATGTCTCCGTCTTCTTTTCCCCGGATCGTACTGAATATAACCGAGCCTCCGATTCCCATCAGCAGTCCGAAACTGTAGATAATGTTCCACACCGGCGCCACCACCGCCAATGCCGCAGAGCCTTCCGGTCCGTGATACTGTCCCACCATCGCCATGTCAACAATAGAATAGATGGAAGTGATCAGCGCGCTTCCAAATGCCGCCGACAGATACCTGAAATAAATTGTTTTGATTCTGCCATTCAGAAAATCCATTTTCTCATCCTCCTGTAATAACCCTGATAAAGCAAAAAACCGGATAAGGAATAAGCATCTCAGCTTATCTCTTATCCGGTCTGTCATTTCTTTTGAATGACCTTCCCTCCGAGGATCAGGCATCTCAGCCTGCCTCTTATCCGGCTGACACTGTTTTATCCTTAACAGGCAGCCCTCCGAGCAGTATTCTGTATACTAACATATCCATTTTTATTTGTCAAACTTCTTTCCTCATCCTGTAGATCAGATAGTCCAGAGAATCCAGACACTGCTGTTTCTCATGAATTCTGTCAAGCAGCTCAAAACGGAATTTCCGAAGAATATGGATTATATCTTCCTCCCTTCCGTCCTCTGACTGCAGTGCCTCCAGGCGCTTTAAATACTCATCATCCATCCCCGCTTTTGCCAGGAAACGGATGGTGCTGTCCGGTAAAGCCATCTCCTGCCTCCTCTCTGAAAATAAAAATACAGAATCATCCGCAGTCCGGTTTCTGTCTGTACTTTCATTATAAGCAGGACGGCCTCTCAAGTCTAATACTTAATATACATCCTCCGGTATACCTTACCGGCATGACTTTCTGTTTTAGAAAAGATACTGGTTAATTGAAATCCTTACTGCAACATTAAAGTTGTAACTGCACATTGAAAACTT